>Ga0268285_1001543_pt1 | contig 10992 bp, 19 predicted proteins | sample saktaG_2_FD_190144 | JGI IMG/M metagenome (GOLD analysis project Ga0268285, IMG submission 190144) | Saline water microbial communities from Sakinaw Lake, British Columbia, Canada - sak_2013_06_06_120m | ecosystem: Environmental > Aquatic > Non-marine Saline and Alkaline > Saline ... | reverse complement strand
ATCGGGGCATATCTTGACGTTAGCCGTGGCTCTTGAGAAAGAAGGTGAGTTATGAACCGCAGATCGTTCGTAGGTACGTTTGTAGGGGCATGCATGGGCGTGGTAGCGGGGGCGTGGGCGGGCGTGACTAAAGCCGATCCATCCGCCGCAGCGAAAGAACTGTTGCGACGGAGGAAGCTTCGGCTTGAGTACGCAGAGGTCCGTATTAGAAAAGAGTCGGAGGTATCGCCGGGTGACGCACCGGGCTACTTCTTGCGAGTGTCTCAAGAGACGGTGACCGGGCCACGTACCAGACTGGAAAACCCGCTAGACACTTTCAATATGTCGTTGTCCAGAGAAGGGTTTTGTCGGGTACTGCGTGGGTGGGGCGTGCAGCCTAACAGGGCCGGGGAGTGGTGGGCCAAGGTGTTGTGCGAGAAGACAACTGAAGACGGCACGGTTATCAAGACTATCGGCAGTTGGGCCCGTGACAAAGGAATGCCAGCATGAGCGAACAAACCGAAGCGGACCCGTTACGTCAACAGGCCAGGTTAGAACTGGAAACAAGGGCAGCAGAATTGCGTGAAGCTGTGACGATAATGGGGCAAGCCGCCAGGCAGGCTGGGGTATCGACCGAAGAACTTCTAGCGCTATTGGCCAGCTTGCAGGAAGGAATGCCAGCATGAAACGTCGATCGTTTATCGCTGCTTGTGTTGCCCTGATCGTAGCACCGTTCGGGGTGAAAACAGGGAAGGCCACGCTGCCCAGGATTCGGACGTACACGGTCGAAGAGCTACAGCCGATGGCCGATGCACTTGACCAAGCATTTCCCGCGACGTTGTCAGAACGGAATCCACTCACGGGACGATGGGAGGTGATGGCGCTAGCGAAGACCCCTGGTACATACTGGTGCAGGTATGTCTAAATGACCCCAACCCAAACCCTCCAGCGCCTGACACGTCGACGGCTCGTACAGCGAGATATCCGAATCCGTCGAATGGGCACGGCCATCAACCGATGGACCGGCACCCTGGAGGACAGGGTGTTCAACGTCCTCAGACGTGGGCGGGGTGGGCCCGAGGGTGTACACGGGGAGTTGCGGTACGTGCTAGGGGAAGCCCTAGACGATCTAGTACGGTTTTTCTGGGTAGAGTTCCAGGGACTTGCAGACTGGTCCTACCGCTCGGCAGCCGAGAACATGGTCAGAGCCGTACCACTCGCCGAGTGGGTCAAGCGGATCTTGCCGGCCGTGCCGATACTGGGAGTGGAAAGCCGCGGTGGTGCCGTGGGTGTGGTCGAGGATATCCAGGGCGAGGTCGAGGTACAGCGGATCTTGGATGGCGACGTTACCGATACCGAGGCCCGGGAGATCGTGCGGAAGATCGAATTCCCCCCACCCTCTCAGTTGCGGGTGAACATGCTGATCCGTCACGCACCATGGCCCGACGGCCTGGAATGGCCGAACCGGATCAAGACACGCTGGGCAGTGGACATGGAGCGGATGTCCTCAGAGCTATCCCAAGGCTATGCGGCGGGCGAGAACCTTGAACAGCTCGGCAAGCGACTGCGGCCTTACTGTGCGGAAGATTCGGGCATCAACTACAAATGCCGACGGCTGGCCCGTACTGAAGGGAGCCGGATTGCAGAGGAGGCACAGCGGGACATCTATGAGGACGCTGGGGACCTGGTGCAAGGGATCGCTGCTCACAACAGCCAGGACGGCAAGGTGAGGCTGAAGCACTGGCGATGGCAGAGGCCGGGAGCACCCCCGACGATCTTCTACAAACAGCCTGAGACGGGGATGTACATTGCCAAGACCGGCGAGATGAAGGGCGAGCCGTTGCCGGCCTTCCCCGCCGATCCAAATTGCCGGTGCTTTTCAATGCCCCACCTAGCTCCCGGCCTGGAATACGAGCTACCGGCTGGTGCAGTTGCGGGCAGAGAGCGATTCGAGCGGTCGCCGAACTACGTGCTGAACATGCCGGCGGAGAAGATTGCAAGGCGGTCGGCGCCGTTGCCGAAACCGGAGCGGGCGTTTAGGGGCGGGGCGAGGTTTCAGCCGGGAAAGGCAAAGGTACCCACTCCCAAGCCAACTATTCCCCGACCCAAACCAACAGCACCGCCGCAACTACCCCCGAAGCAACCGGTGCCACCGCAGACCGCAATACCGAAGTACGAGCCTCCGGCGCCGAAGCCTAGGCCACCAAAGCCGCAAGCGCCGGCTATTCGGCAACCAAAGCCAACTGCACCGCAGCCGCGCCCCAAGCCACCGGCCGTTGAACAGCCAAGACCGACAGTCCCTAAACCTACGGCTCCCAAGCCACGACCGACTGTTCCGAAACAGCCAGCACCGAAGCCAGCACCGAAGCCCAAACCCAGCCCCAAGCCTAAGCCTAAGCCGACGCCTGAGCCCAAACCCTTGGGCCCACAGCAAGCCGCAGTCAAAGCAGAAGCGGAGATTGCTGGAGGCACGAACGAAACGGCGGTGGTGTTTGACAATCAGGGTAAGGAGCTATTCCGCAGGACCGGTTCAAGCAATGCGGTAGAGTTTTCGGCCAAGGAAACCGAACGGCTTCGTGGGGCGACGCTGACCCACAACCATCCGGCAGTACATGGGGACGTGGGCAAGGCGACCATTCACAACCTGCCACTATCCGGGGCGGATGGTTCAATGCTAGCAGATCATGGGTTGGCGGATATTCGGGCCGTCACCAGGGATTATGTGTATTCGCTGAAGCCAAAGCCGGGGGCGACGCTGGCCGACGGCAAGAAGATCATGTCCAACTGGCGACGCCGCGAGAGTCTGCATTACCGCAAGGAGGCGGCCCGCTTAGGGAAGCTAGTTAACGAGGGGCAGATGACCCCAGTGGAAGCGAGGCGATTGAGCTTCCTTTATACGGAGCAGAGCCAACACAAGGCGTGGTTGGATATCGCGGACAAATCGGGCTTGGATTATACGAGGATACTGCGCCATGCCAAGTAGAGCGACACTCGATGGGCAAGAGGAAAGGGACCTCGTAAGGGCAACCGCGCTTCCGGCGTGTGCCGTGTGCGAACACTGGGACGTGGGAGAGCAGACCTGCGAGGCGTTTCCCGAACGCATTCCAGACGACATTTTCAGATACGGCAACGACCACCGCCGCCCCTACCCCAACGACAACGGCATCCGCTTCACCCCCCTGAACAAAACTCCTCTTGACAAATGAACACCGATCCTGGTATAATGCCGCTGACTCCACCGAGCCCCGCTGACCTCCTAAACCGGGAACAGCGGAAGGCGGAGGCGGAACTGTTGAGCGGAGAGGTTGTAATCCGGGTACGGTACAAGGCCGGCAAGCACATCGGAACCAAGGCACAGCAAGAGGCAAACTACCCTCCACCACCATGAGCAAGCTACTTAGCGAGATGACCTGGGAGGAAGTGAAGCGAGAGCGATTGGCGTTTGCGCTGAGGCGTTGTTTGAATGCTTGGCACCAGAGCAACGAGCAAATTTTGGAGACAACCAAGGGGACTTGGGTACGGTTTTGGGTCGCTTTCAAGCTGACGGTAGAAGATGATTTGCGGTTACTGATGCAACCCTGGAGGTAATCCAGCGAACCTGACAACCTGATATCCTCGGGCAGAGGTACACCAACGAGCCCGTGTTTTCCCACAACGATGTGGGGGAATACGGGCTTTTTTCGTGCGCGGAATAGAGACATGGAAACAACTGAAACGCTTACCGAATACGCCTCAAGTCGTGGCATTCGCCTGACAGCAGAGCCCGGCCTGGTCAAGGGCGTCAAGATCCTCGGCCTCGAATCGGCCAATGGCAGGAGCTACCTCAAGGAAGCCGTGGCCCGTGCTACTGCACTCTATGAGGGGGCGAAGGTCAACGTCAATCATCCGGCTCGGGGCAAGGAACTGGAGCCCCGCTCTTACCAAGACCGGATTGGCGTACTCCAGAACATCCGACTAGGCGAGGCAGACGCCGGCCTGTTCGGAGACCTCCGCTACAACCCCAAGCACCCGCTGGCAGAGCAGCTTGCTTGGGATGCCGAACATTCGCCCGAAAGTGTCGGGCTATCCCACAACGTCCAAGCCAGGACGAGCCGGGCCAAAGGCGGCCGGGTGATCGTCGAGGAAATTGTACGTGTTCAGTCTGTGGACCTCGTTACCGATCCGGCAACGACCCGTGGGCTGTTCGAGGCTGAAACAACGGAACAAGAAGAGGAGTCTTTCGACATGAAAGAACTCACCCTGGAACAGCTCAAGACCGATCGGCCCGATTTGTACGAGGCCATCGAGAAGGCTGCGGTAGCGTCCTCTGAGGACGCATCGGAAGTGCAGAAGCTGACGGCACAGGTTGCCGAACAGGCTGCACAGGTGAAAACACTGGGCGACAAGACCAAGACGCTGGGCGAAGAGGTGGACCGGTACAAGGCTGCCGAGGCGCTTGCCGCCGAACAGGCCGAGAAGGAAGCGGCCGTTACCAAGGTGCTTGACGAGGCGAAGCTGCCCGAAGCACTGGTGACAGACATCTTCCGGCAACAGCTCATGGACGCCAAGGACGACGAGGCCCGCACGGCATTGATCGAGGATCGCAAGACCCTTGCTCCCGTCAAGCGTCCGCAGTCCAAGGAACAGCATACGGCCGGCAACGAGAACGCCACCACGGTAACGGATGGCAAAACGTTGGCCGAGGCCATTACCCGAACATAGAGGAGCGTAGACCATGGCAAACAAGATGCGATGGCGATACGGGGACACCAAGCCCATCTTGGCAGCGGTCGATAGCGCCGTTGTCATCGAGATTGGTGACCTCCTGTATCTGAACACAGACGATGTTCGTCCGGCCTCGTCTCAAGCGGACGGGGACGGTGAGACCGTCAATCAGGAAACCTTCGCCGACAACTTCATCGGCGTGGCCGCACAGCAAAGCCGGAACGGCGACACGGATGAGATCCGTGTCGATACCGCCGGCGTGTTTGAGTTCATCTGTGCATCGGCCACCTATGAGGTCGGTGACAACATCGGCGTTGACGAAAATGCCGATGGCGACGGCCTATGCGATCAGACCGTTGCAGCCGTAGCGGATGCGGCGTATGCGATCGCCAAGGTCGCCCGCCGGGCCACGTCAGCCACAACCACGCTCTTCGTCGAGATCGAATCGACCGTGATGCACGGTGGAATCGCCGGCGGTAGCCCGAGCGGTTGATAAGGAGAAAACAGAATGACTAGAGCGATCAACTATCGCGAACTGAAGCGGCGCACGGAGCTGGACGGGGCGAGAGCCACCTGTCAGCACCTCAGAGAAGCGCTGGATGCAAAACAACTGGACCCGCAAGACTTCTCCCTGCGAGAACTTGCCGAGGCCACCGTCACGACCCGTGACGGTACGATCTGCGGGCGCGACTGGGTGCGCGAGATGGACCCGCGGCGAGCGGACGGCGGCATGGTACTGGAAGCCAGCGACGGTGTGGACTCTACGATGTTTGCGAACATCACGGGCCAAATCGTCTATTCGGCAATCATGCAAGCCTACCAGCAAGAGGCGTTTGTTTTCGGGAATCTGATTCCGACGATTTCCACTCGGCTTGATGGCGAGAAGATCCCCGGCATCGGACAGCTCGGCGATGAGGCCGAGGTAGTCGGCGAGGGAATGCCTTACCCGGCGGTTGGGCTCGGCGAAGATTACGTCGAGACACCTTCGACCACTAAGCGCGGCCTGATCGTGCCGGTCACCAAGGAGGCGATCTTCTTTGATCGTACCAACCTGGTGCTCAGCCGATGTTCCAAGGTGGGCGAATGGCTGGGCGTCAACAAGGAGAAGCGGCTCTGCGATTTGGTGAGCGGCTACACCAACAACTACAAGTGGAAGGGAACCACGTACGACACCTACAGCATCGACGGCTCAACCGGGCAGGAAGGTGGCACGGCTATCCCCGACCTGACCAACTCCATCGCCAGCAACGAGCTGATTGACTGGACGGACGTGGATGCCGTTGAGCAGTTGTTCGTGTCCATGCTGGACCCGGACACCGGCGAACCGATCATCATCAACGCCGCTCAAGTCGTGGTGATGCCGGCAAAGGTACACGCTGCCAACCGTGTCTTCAACGCCACGCAGATTGCTTATGGTACCCACGGGTCGACGTCGGCCGCTACGGTCACCTATGCGAACAACCCGCTGACGACCAACTACACGGTCTACAAGAGTTCGCTGCTCTACCGGCGGATTCTGGCAACGGTCGAGACCACGGTGGCGAATGCCAAGAACATGTGGTTTATGGGCGATTTCCGCAAGGCGTTTGCTTACATGGAGAACTGGCCGATCACGGTAACACAAGCCCCGCAGAACAGTGAGGCGGAGTTCAACCAGGACATCGTCGCCCAGTTCAAGGCGAGTGAGCGAGGAGCGGCTGCGGTGATCAACCCGCGGTACATCGTCAAAGCGTACCAGACGAGCGAGTAATCGTTGTGGGAGTGCTCCCGGTCGCTAACCCCTGCCCCGGCGGCCGGGAGCCATTTTTTATCAGGTGAGTCGTGCCGACAGACGCAACAGAAACCCACTGCATCGTTCATAAGAACGGCACGGTGACCTGCATGGCGCGGGTTGTCGGGGCAGACGGGTCGGCGATTACACAAACGGATATCGACGAAGCAGAGTATTCAATCTATCTGCTTGATGACCAGGACCCGGATAGCTTAACGGCGGTCGACGAACACGAGGAAGTATCACTAATCGTGTCGGACGTAGTCTACGACACGCTGCAAACGGATGACATCTGGACCAAGGACAGCACGGGGTTCAACTTCAAGTACACGGTTGACATCGGCACCAACGCGGCGTTTACGGTAGCAGGCAGGAAGTACCAAATACGGTTCAAGCTCACGCCCGATAGTGGGCAGGTAATTATCGTGCGGTTTCAGCCGAGTGTGATATGAGCGACGCCACCAGCATCTCGACGATCAAGACCCAGACGCTCGCCCTGATTGTCGACCTGACCGAAAACCCCAAGCCATCGTACAACATCGACGGACAATCGATCAGTTGGGGATCGTACCTGAAGCAACTCCAGGACATGGTGGTCTTTTGCAACGAACAGCTTGCCAACGAGGCACCGGTCGAGGTGATTTCACAGGGGTACACGTAATGGCCAACAGCGTCTATCGGTTCTCAGCCAAGGAAGCCCGTTCGATAGGACGGCAGGCCATGCAAAACGCGACACTCACGGTTGATATCAACAAGCGGGCTGTCTGTCAGGGGCTGTGGGGAATATTCGGTTGGCGTCGATGTGTGGGGGTGTTCCTGTTGCGGTGTGCGGTGCGGATTCTTAGGTGTCGTATCGAGGTAACCGATGGCCCTTAGCTTCGCCCCCACCACTGACTTTACCGACATCGTCGACGGTCTGGAGGCCGTGACGCTGGAACGGAAGGGCGCAACTGCTACCGAGATTACGAACGCCCTACAGCGCAAGATCCGCACCTATGAGATTGCGTCGGCTACCGCAGCGTTTACCCACGGCGGAACGGGTGGCGGACTCACCTACGGCGATGTTCGTTGGCACCTGCCCAAATCGGAATGCACCGTAACTCCCCGGCTAGGAGACAAGATCCTAGACGGTAGCGGTGCACGGTGGACCGTTCTGGAAGTGACCGAGGCAACGATGTCCACCAGGTGGATGTGTATCTGCCGTAATAAGGCGGTTGTGCACGGCCTGAATGACACGATCACTATCGAGCGGGCTACCTACGCCAAGGCCACCAGTGGCGTTACAGAGGCCACCTGGGCGACCTGGCGCACGGGCGTGCGGGCGCGTATCCAGGAGGTGGACGCACGGGCGCAGGCGCAGGTGGGCAAGCGCGAGACGCGGAAGCAGTTTGACATCTTCATTGAGGAAGACCTGGACATCAAACACACCAACCGGGCGAAGGGACCGGACGGCACCTACTACCGGATTCTGGGCTACATCGGCACGGATGATATCACTGGGGTTCAGACGATCGAGGCCGAGACATGGTAGTAGCAATCAAGTGGAATGGGCCGGTGGTAAAGAGGCAGGTAGAGAACGCTGTATTGCAGGGCATTCGGGCCGTGACCGTGTCGTTGTATCACGCCTGCCGAGAAGCAGCGGATGTACCGAACACGGGTGCAGAGATCACACTATCACGCCCGCCAGCACCCGGCGAACGGAAACGAAACAAGACGCAACGAACCATCTATCCAGATTCATCCAAGCCAGGTGAGCCTCCTAGACGGCGTACCGGCCACGGTCAAAGGAATATTGTCTGCGGCTGGACACGCACTCCATTCATCGAGGGGCGCGTCGGGTTCACCGCAAACGCTCGCTACATGATGTTTCACGAATTGGGCATCAAGTACAAACGGGTGGGCTTCCAACGTCGACCGACGATCGTGCCAACGTTTATGAAGAACCTGACTGCGATGCGTTCGATATTTAGGAGATTCTCGCAAATGGGCGGGGGCCGGGCATGAACCTAAGCAAGGCAATCCATGCACGGTGGGCAGCGGACGAAACGCTCAATGGTCTGCTCGATTCGGCGAAGGTCGTAACCGGCATACATTTCGAGGAAGACCCCGGCGTAGTGTGGGCGATGGTGAATTTCCCTGGTGGCGAATACCTGGAGCGGTACAACAACGAAACAGAGGCCACGGCATCGGCGACAGTCGACTTCCAGGTGCATCACAATACTAGCTACGATACTTGCCACGCCATTATGGATGCTGTCTATGCGGCGTTTAACAACGTCGACTTTGCGCTAGACGGTGACGACAAGGTGACCATGATGCGAGCGGACGGACTGCCTACCCAAGTGCAAGACCCCGAAGACGCATCGTGGGACTTTACCGCTTCGTTCACTGCACAAGTCTATTTGCCGAACGGATATTGATCGATGGCGGACACGTTCAAAGGCGAAGCGAAGTTATCTATCGGGTGGAAGTGGATCACTGACGGCACCATTATCGATGACGGCAAGGTGTCCTACTGGAAGAAATGGACCGATGGCTACGACGACAACGAAGCTGAGGCGGCATGGGTAGTCGATTCTGGCACGCTGCTCGAAGACGGTTCTGTGACCTATGACTTGACGGCGCTTACTCGCACAATCTTCGGCGATACAACGACCGTAACGCTAACCCGAATCAAGGCGTTGATCATCGTTGTCGAGAGCACGGGCATCGGCAAGTTGGTGGTGGGTAACGCCGCAACGAACGCATGGGCGGCGCCGTGGAATTGCGACGGTGAAGACACCTCGGTAACCGAAGACGTGCCACCTGACAGCGCGATGGTTAAGACTAATCGACAAGACGGATGGGACGTAAACGCGACACAAAAGAACATCAAGTTAACGGCCCGCAACGGGGGCGTAACATATTCGATCGCTGTTGTAGGAACCGTGTCAGAGACCGGCATCGGCAGTTCAAGCTAACAGAGGGCGGGACAAAACAAGGCAATAACCATGAGTGTTAAGAGTGGAAAAGACGGGACGCTAACCCATGATGGGAGCGAGCCTGCGGCGTGTGTAGGTTGGGAATTGCGTATCACAAGCGCCAATGATGCCTATGCCGCAAACGATACGAGCGGCTGGAAGAAACGGAAGGGAGGCGTCAAGGATTGGACAGGCTCCTTTACCTGCAAAACTATTCCCAATCTTGACGCCGGAGACGAAATCGCCCTGGTGCTGTACGACAACGATATCGTCTACACGGGCAATGCTATCGTCGACGAAGAGGGTGTTGGCTGTGACATGAACGAGGGAACGATTGTCACATACACGATTCCCTTCTCCGCAAATGGCGCAATCGCCAAAACCACAGGATCGTATACGGAATAATGGCTGCCTCACTTGAAGAGCTGGTTGGGCTGGGTGACGTTCTCACGATTGGTGGCGAGAAGTACACGACCACTCCAATGAGCGCAAACGACTGGGCGTTGTGCCAAGCCGAGATCAAAAAGGACCGCCCCGACGCGACCCAAGTGGCATTGAAACTGGTTAGCGGTTTGCCGCCTGACGATCCCGAGAGACGGCGATTGCTGGAACGGGCCTATGAAGATTCGGTCAGGGCGAAGCAGATAACGCACGAAGAGCTAGAGGCATGGAAGGGATCGATCCAAGGTATCTGCTTTTGCTTCTGGCGAATGCTGATACACCACCATCCCGAGATCACGCTTGAACGTGCGACTGCCTTGCTTGAACAGTTTGGACAGGAAGCGCTGGACACGATTCTTGAGCAGTTACAGCCGCAGTTCCCTGACATGACCGCAGAGGACCTGGCGGCTGTGATGCGTGACGAAGGCGGTGCAGGCAATACGGTCTTGGCATCATTGATTGCCAAGGGCTACGGATTGCCGGCAAAAAACCCGGAGAGCCCGACCCAGGACCCGAAATCCTGACCCAGACGATTCCCTGGGAAGAGTGGTTTCAACTACTGAGTCGGGCAAAAGGATACACCTACGAAGAAATGGGACGAATGACGGTAGTCCAGATATTCTCCGCGTTGAAAGACGGCCCGTCAGAAGGCAACCGGAAGGGCGTGCCGGTATCCGAAGCGCTAACGTTTCAGGCACGGCGGCGGAAAGACAAGGACGCATGGATTGAGGCAATGGGCGGGTAATGGTAGCCAACAGGTATCATCTTGCAACAGCCTACGTAGCGATTCGCTCGAATGCCTTAGCGTTCCATGCCGCAATGGGCAAGGTACACGCTACGCTCGTTGCACTCCAGGCACGTCTTGCCGCCCTTGCCGCGATGGTCTCCAAGGTCTGGGTAATCTTCCGCCGGTTTCTGTTTATCGGCGGTGGCGCGTTTGCCATCATGACGTTTCAGTCGGCACGATTCGAGCAGAGCATGGCTCGGGTTGGCGCTATCACCGGAGCGGTAGGCAGCGAATTCGAGTCGCTGCGACAGAAGGCCATGGAACTGGGGCGGACAACCCAGTACACGGCGTCGCAAGCTGCCGAGGCCATGAGTTACTTTGCCTTGGCGGGCTTCAAGAGCAACGAGATT
>Ga0268285_1001540_pt1 | contig 11022 bp, 7 predicted proteins | sample saktaG_2_FD_190144 | JGI IMG/M metagenome (GOLD analysis project Ga0268285, IMG submission 190144) | Saline water microbial communities from Sakinaw Lake, British Columbia, Canada - sak_2013_06_06_120m | ecosystem: Environmental > Aquatic > Non-marine Saline and Alkaline > Saline ... | reverse complement strand
GGATTTCCATAAAAATCGTTTGACAGAAGGTTTTTGAACAAGGACAATCCATATTTCGACTGTCATTGAGGATGGTTTGAAGTACCAGTATGAGTGTCCTTGAGAAAAGACCCGAAAAGCTGAGCCATTGTTTAATTTTAACCCTGGATACTAAGATCTTGCAAATTGGGGATTAGTGTTAAAGAAAGAGGAAAAGATGAATACAATCATTAATACACGCCGGGATTTTCTGAAACAGTCGATGTATGTTGGTGCCGTGGTTGTTGCGGCAGGCCCGTTAGGCAGGGTGTTTGGCCAGAGTTCGGCCGGCCCCGGATCTAAGATGAAATTAGGGCTGGTGACCTACCTTTGGGGCCAGGACTGGGATCTGCCGACGCTGATCGCCAACTGCGAGAAGAGCAAAGTGCTTGGCGTCGAGCTTCGAACCGAGCACGCCCACGGCGTCGAATCGAATCTCAACGCCCAGCAGCGCCGGGAAGTGAAGAAACGTTTTGATGACAGCCCCGTGACGCTGTTGGGTCCGGGGACGAACTTCGCTTTTCATCACGCCGATACGTCGAGGCTCAGGAAGGATATCGACGGAGCGAAAGAGTATATCAAGCTTTCTCGCGACTGCGGCGGCTCGGGCGTTAAAGTCAAGCCGAACGATCTGCCGAAGAGCGTCTCGCAGGAAAAGACGGTCGAGCAGATAGGCAAATCGCTCAATGAGTTGGGTCGCTTCGGCGCCGACTACGGCCAGCGGATTCGCCTGGAAGTTCACGGGGCGTGTTCGCCGCTGCCCATCATTAAGAAGATCATGGACGTCGCCGACCATCCAAACGTCGGTGTCTGTTGGAACTGCAATGGACAGGACTTGCAGGGTGAGGGGCTGGAATATAATTTCAACCTTGTCAAGGACCGCTTTGGTGATACTGCCCATGTGAGGGAGCTGAACATTGGTGACTATCCTTACCAGGAGCTGATGAATCTGTTCGTCGCGATGGACTATAACGGCTGGATTCTTCTCGAAGCACGGACCAATCCCGGCGACCGTGTCAAGGCCCTTGCCGAGCAGCGCCAGGTGTTCGGGCAGATGATTGCGAAAGCCCAGGCCGGCCGCGCACCGGGTGGGGATGGCGTTAAGATCGACGACGTTGACAATAAGCTGAGAGTGACTATCAATGGCAAGCTGTTCACCGAGTACAATTACCAGGATGTGCCGCGGCCTTTCTTCTACCCCGTGATCGGGCCGACCGGCGTTCCGGTAAACAGGCATTGGCCGATGAAGGATATAAACAAGGACGAAGCACAGGACCATGTGCATCACAAGAGCCTCTGGTTCACGCATGGCGAGGTCAACGGGCAGGATTTCTGGGGCGAAGGCAGCAGCAGGTCCGGCAACATCGTCCACGACAAATTCTTAAAAGTCAGCTCGGGCCGCCGGATGGGCGAGATTGTCGATACGAATAAGTGGGTGGCGAAGGACGGCAAAGTTGTTTGCACGGATACGCGGACGCACCGGTTCTACAACCGGCCGGATGGGCAGAGCATGGATATCGAGATTACGATTCACGCCTCGGAAGGCAAGGTGGTTCTGGGCGATACGAAGGAAGGCTCGATGGCAATTCGCCTGGCTCCGACCATGCGGCTTAAAGGAAAGGTGGGCAAGGGCCACATCATTAACAGCGAAGGCGACACAGACGGCAACACCTGGGGCAAAAGGGCTGAGTGGTGCGACTACTACGGCCCGATTGACGGTGAGGTAGTCGGCGTGGCGATATTCGACCATCCTTCAAATCCGAAACATCCGACATGGTGGCACGTACGGGACTACGGGCTGTTCGCGGCTAATCCGTTCGGTGTGCATTACTTCGAGAAAAAACCCGCAGGAACAGGCGATATTACCATCCCGGCCGGCGAAAGTCTGACGTTCAAGTATCGCTTCTACTTCCATAAGGGCGACGAGAAGCAGGGCAAGGTGGCTCAGCAGTACCGCGAATATGCAGCGACAAAATAGGTTAAATCTATGCTGGAGAATAAAACGTTTTTTTTGAAATATTAGGAGAAGATTATGAGTAAGCTAAGTCGTAGAGATTTTATGAAAAGTACAGTGGCTGTTGGAGCCGGTTTGGCGCTGGCAGGACCGGCCTCGCGCGTACTGGGCGCCAATGACGATGTTCGCATTGCGGTTATCGGCGTTGGAAGCCAGGGCGGTGGTCACATGAACTATTTCAGCAGGATTCCGGGCGTGCGTCTCGTGGCCATCTGCGACGCCGATCGCGATCACGTCGAGAACCGGGCCGCAGATTTCGAGAAAAAGAACGGCGTCAAGCTCCAGACTTATACGGACATGCGTGAGCTCCTGGATAGCAAGGAAATCGATGCCGTTACCTCCGCCACGCCCAACCACTGGCACGCCCTTACCACGATCTGGGCCTGCCAAGCAGGCAAAGACGTCTACATCGAGAAGCCCGCCAGCCACGAGATTTGGGAAGGCCGCAAGATGGTCGAGGCCGCACGCAAATACAACCGGATCGTCCAGATCGGCATGCAGAAGCGCTCCTCCGAGGCCCATCCGGCCGCGTTCGAGTGGATTCGCGAGGGCCACATCGGCAAGATCAAATGGGTTCGCGGGTTCTGCTACAAAGGCCGGGGTCCCAATACCAATGGGATCGTAAAAGGGACGAACGGGCCCAATCCGGTGCCGGCCAGCGTCGACTACAACCTGTGGTGCGGTCCGGCGGACATGGTGCCGTTACATCGAACGGACCTGCATTACGTTTGGCACTGGATGTGGAACACCGGCTGCGGCGACATCGGCAACCAGGGTCCCCATGAGATGGACATCGCCCGTTGGGCGCTGGGCGATCCGGGGCTGCCGACGCAGTGCTTTAGTATCGGCGGTCGATTCGGCGTCGGTGAGACCGACGATGTCGGCGAGACGGCCAATACGCAGATCGCCTTCTTCAACTACAAACCGGCTCCGCTGATCTTCGAGGTCCGCGGCCTACCGGTCGCAAAAGGACGCAGAGACATGCCCAACTTCCGTGGCACACGTGTCGGCGACTGCGTGCAGTGTGAAGGCGGCTACTTCCCGTGTGATGACGGCGGTGGCTGGGTATATGACAACGACGGCAAGAAGGTCAAGCAGTTCTCCGGCCGTGGCGGCTCAGGGCACCATGAGAACTTCATCAAGGCCGTCCGCAGCCGCAAGCGCAGCGACCAGAATGCCGACATCGAGGTCGGACACCTCTCGGCCGCGCTGTGCCACATGGCTAATACCTCTCACCGGCTGGGCAAGAAGGCAACGGTCGATGAGATCAAGGCCGCCATCGGCGATAATGCCGAGATGATGGACTCCTTAAACAGGATGCTTGAGCATCTGGCCGCGAACGAGGTGAGCTTGGAGAAAGAGCCAATCACGCTCGGCCCGGTCCTGACGATGGACCCCCAGGCGGAACGGTACGTAGGTGAGAACAGCGACCTGGCCAACATGTTCATCAAACGCAATTACCGCGAACCATTTGTTGTGCCGGATCAAGTATAATGAAGTTTGCACTGTGCAATGAAATGTTCGAAGGCCGGCCGATGGCCGAGGTTTGCTCGACCGCCCGCAAGCTGGGCTATCACGGAATCGAGATAGCACCGTTTACTCTGGCGACTTCGGCGGATGAAATTACCGCCGGGCAGAGAAAAGAAACGCGCAGCGCTATCGAAGACAACGGCCTTCAGACCGTGGGCCTACACTGGCTTTTTGCCGGCCCGAGCGGTCTGCACATGACTACTACGGATATTCAAATCAGGGGCAGGACAAGAGATTACTTGTCCTGCCTGCTTGATTTGTGCAGCGACCTGGGCGGCAAAGTTTTAGTGCTCGGCTCGCCCAAGCAGCGGAGCATCGTCGAGGGCCAGACCAAAGAAGGCGCATGGCAGCGGGCCGTCGAACTGCTCAGTTCCGTGCTGGACAAGGCCGAACAATTGGGCCTGACCATTTGCCTTGAGCCGCTCTCGCCCGTGGAGACCGATTTTATCAACACGGTCGCCGAGGGCATGAAAATGGTCCGGCAAATAAATCATCCCAGCCTCAAGATTCATCTGGACGTCAAGGCGATGTGCTCGGAGCCGACGCCGGTACCCGATATTATCCGCTCGGTTAATGCCGGCGATATCGGCCATTTTCACGTCAACGATGCCAACCTGTACGGCCCCGGCATGGGCGATGTGGATTACGCTCCCATTGCCGAGGCGATCAAAGACGTCGGATGGGACAAGTGGCTCAGCGTCGAAGTCTTCAAATACGACCCCGATCCCGAAACCATCGCCCGCAAGAGCATCGAGTACCTGCAGAAATTCTGGCCGAACAACGTCTGACAAATCATATATCAAAGATTCAATTTGAAATTTCAAATTTGAGATCATTTTTTACATCATGCGGGCTTTGAGGAATTTCTTGGCGCGGTGGAATCGAGCGCGGGCCTTCTGGGGCGTCGTTCGTGTCAGTGTCGCGATCTCGGTGTAGGGCAATTGCTCGTAGTATCGAAGGCGAAGAATATCCTTGTGCTGCCGGCTGAGTTGCTCGACCACTTCGGAGAGATGTTGAAGCCTCTCGGCGTGAATGGTCTCTTCCAGGAGGTTGCTACTACCTGCCCGGGCTTCGTATGACTGATTCCGGAGAAGTGAAGCCTTCCCGGATGACTGATGCCGGCGTCGTCTGAGATTATCCTGAAGCTTGCTCCAGGCGATACGAAACACCCACGGCCAGAATCTCCGCTTCTCCCGCAGGCAGGCGACTTGCCCGACCATGGTCAGCAGCGTTTCCTGCAGCACATCCTCAGTCAGATCGTGATTGAGGGTAGTACGAAATACGAACGGATACAATCGCTCCCGGACGATGCCGGCCAGCCGCCCCATGCTGGTCCGGCTGCCCGAGCGAGCCTCGGAAAGTAGCTGTTGGATATATTCGTTGTCCTCATTCATATACATTGCCCTGCGTCTTATAAGAGGCAGGTAGTTTGTCGGAAGTAACGAAAAAATCCAATCCAAAGAGTTTTTATTGCCTCGCAACTTCCGCTCCTAATCACCAATCTCTGATTAACTAATCAACTGTTCGCTCTCCGAAATCGTCGCTGACCGCAACGAACAATCAAAATTGGCTTTGTTTGGCTTTGTTTTTTCGCCGTCCCGGCCCATCAAAATCTCCATAAACCATTGTCATTACTAACTTAGCGTCATTTCGTGCTGGAACAAATTGGCTTTGTTTTTTCAACTTGGGTTTTCAACCCCCAGAAAATCTGGGGGCTAAATAATATTGGGTTTGATTGGGTTTGAATTGGGTTTGTTTTTTCGCCGCCCAAAACCGCAAAAATCATCATAATCCCCTTTCATGTAAATACTTACGCCATTTCTGGCCTTCCGGAAATTGGGTTTGTTTTTTCAAATTAAGCTCAAATTTTCGTCGTTTTCTACTCTTTTTCACCTGTTTTTTTCATTATTCTGCCTTTTTTCGACACGGATCCAGTGGTGCGGGCTAAAATTCGTACTGCGTTCTAAGTTCTGCGTCATTGGACCTATCATTAATCAATAGTCAATAATCAATAGTCAATTAGTTTAGTATTATACGAACCGTAACACATAAAGGCAGGCAAATTTCAAATAAATCTCCGATACACGGCGTCCTTACTGCGTATCCTGGGTTTTATCCGGAAAGACCGGTTGCATTTCTTGTTGTGGTTTTTTTGCCTTCAATCCTGTATAATATATCTATACCTAATATAGCGTTATCAGATTGCTTCGTTTAATGGATTAAAACAGATGGCTGATGATCAGGATAAAATTGATGATCAATCGGATAAGAAGAAACCTTTCTTCTCAGCATCATCTGAAGACGTAACCGAATCGTATGGCTATTCCGGAGAAATGCTGGGCGGCCGGATCGGCCCATACAAGCTGCTTGGCATCCTGGGCGAGGGCGGCTACGGCATTGTGTATTTGGCCGAGCAGCAGGAACCGATTAGGCGACGAGTGGCGCTTAAAATCATCAAGCCCGGCATGGATACAAAGCAGGTGATTGCCCGCTTCGAGGCCGAACGCCAGGCCCTGGCTCTTTTCAATCACCCGAATATCGCCCATGTTTACGAGGCCGGCATCACAAAAACCGGACGACCATACTTTGTAATGGAACACGTCAAAGGCATGCCCGTAACCGAGCACTGCGACCAGGAAAAGTCAGGTATCGAGGAACGACTCAAGTTGTTTTTAGACATCTGCGATGCTATTCAATATGCTCACCAAAAAGGTATCATCCACCGCGACATCAAGCCGTCAAATATTCTTGTGTCTATTGATAGCAAGGGAGCAGTGCCTAAAGTCATTGATTTTGGAGTAGCCAAGGCCATCAGCCGACCCTTGACTGAGCGAACACTATACACTGAGCAAGGCCAACTTATCGGCACACCCGAGTACATGAGTCCTGAGCAGGCTGAAATGACGACCCAGGATATAGATACCCGTTCAGATGTCTACTCACTCGGCGTAGTGCTTTACGAGCTGTTAACCGGCGTGCTGCCATTCGATCCTGAGACGCTCCGTTCGGCAGGAATTGATCGCTTGCGTCAGATAATCCGAGAGGAGGAGCCAAAGACTCCGAGCACGCGTCTCTCGCATATGGGAGAAAAAGCTGTACAGATCGCTGCAAAACGCCGTACAGCGGTTGGAACATTAGCCAACCGTCTCCATAAGGAGCTCGAATGGATTCCGATGAAAGCAATGCGTAAAGATCGCGTACGACGCTATCGGTCTGTCTCCGAACTTGCTGATGACATTCAGAACTACCTCAACGGTAATCCATTAATCGCCGGACCTGAATCAGCGATGTACAAAGCCAGGAAATTCGTGCGGAGGCATTCAGGAACGGTTGGCGCGACGGTGGCAATTGTAGTATTGCTGATTATAGGTTTCATTGTAAGTATTACTCTGTATGTGCAGGCTGAACAAGCCGGGAGAATTGCAGCCGAACGTGCTGAATCCCTGCGCCGCTCCAACTATGGGAAGACAGTTGCACTTGCCGAGGCCGCCAATCGCATTGGTCAGAAAACTCGAGTCGATCAACTATTGGCTTTATGCCCAGAGGACCTTCGGGGTTGGGAATGGGATTGGCTTTCATATATTTCGGATGAAGCAGAGACGACATTTAAACCTCGGCCCAAAGCCGTTCCAGGGAACACCTCCTCTGTTTGCGTGAGCCCAGATGGCAGGCGAGTGTACGCAGGTGGCATTGGCAGGTTCATAGCCTGGGATATGAATGATAACTCTGTTATGACCTTCCTATATGAAGATTGGATTTCTTCAGTGGCATTAGATCCAGAAGGGAAGAGACTCGTCACGGCAACAAGAGGTGGGGCCATTCAGCTTTGGGACGTTACGACCGGAGAGCGATTGATCACCCTGACAGAAGAAGTCGGGCCTTGGCCGGATGTGAATGATGATTCGAGAAGCGTCTACTCTGCTGTTTTCACTCCAGACGGCAAACGTATCGTCTCCGGAGGTACTGATAGTAATGTGAGAATCTGGGATGCTACAACCGGGATTGCCATTATGACTCTCCGGGGACATAAAGGTCCGCTTAGGGAGGTTGCCTATAGTACAGACGGAAGGCGAATACTATCCGCCAGTGAGGACACGACAGTCAAGGTCTGGGATGCGGCAACCGGCGATGAGATAATGACTCTTAGAGGACATACGGACGGGATTCAGTCTGTCGCCTTTAGTCCCGACAATACAAGAATAGTCTCCGGAAGTAAGGACAAGACTATCAGGATTTGGGATAGCACAACAGGCGATAAACTGGAGATTCTACAGGGACACGCAGATGCAGTATTATCTGTCGCCTTCAGTCCGGATGGTAATATAATAGCTTCTGGAAGTGATAGGATTATCAAGGTCTGGGATGCCGTACGGGGACTAGAGATAGAGACGCTTGTCGGGCATAAGGGGCAGGTCACGTCAGTAGTCTTTAGCCCGGATGGGAGACGCATCATTTCAGGCAGTAATGATAGGTCGCTTAAAGTGTGGAATCCGGCTGTCAACCGAGAATATACCATCCTCTGCGGACACACCGGAGAGATAACATCAGTTTCATTTAGTCCAAATGGAAAGAGGCTTGTGTCAGGCAGCAAGGATGGCCTGATCAAGATATGGGATACCGCAAGTGCATGCGAAACAATGACACTATACGGACATGAAGACGCTGTATATGGCGTTTCGTTTAGCCCAGATGGCACAAGAATAGTCTCTGCAAGTGCCGACCACAAGGTGAAGTTGTGGGATGCTATCACTGGCAGCGAAGTGCTAACGCTTTTAGGGCATGTCGGCAGTGTAGGTAGCGTGGCTTTCAGTCCGGACGGCAAGAGAGTAATCTCGGGAAGTGAAGACGAGTCCGTCAAGATCTGGGATGCTGTGACTGGAACATTGCTCATGAACCTGATTGGGCATTCAGACAACATTTACTCAGTTGCTTTTAGCCCTGCTGGTGATCGTATTGTCTCTGGTGGACTGGATGGACAGGCCAAGATATGGGATAGTGTCAGCGGTGCAGAGTTGGCTTCAATCCACGCATGTGAGGCTGCCATCTCGTCTGTAGTGTTCGTACTGGATGGCCAACATATTGTTACAGGAGAGGGCTATCACGGAGGGAAGCAGCTCAAGGGTACGCATATAAGCATCTGGGATGTGTCCAGTGAAGAAGAGGTCGTGACATATGAAGCGGCGGGCAATGTCACATCTGTTGTGTGTACCCCTGATGGCAAGCGGATATTGGCAGTATGTTGGGATAGTTTGATACTGTTGGATGCAGTTACTGGAGAAGAAACTCTTGTACTGCCATTACCTGAGGCCGTCAATTCGGTGGACGTAAGCACCAGTGGCAACAAGATTGCCATGGGTGGTCTGAATAGCAGCATCGTCCTCCTGGAATCTGAAGCACCGACGGATGGTTACGAACCACGCACTAATGCCGAATCCGCCCGAAAGCTTGTAGAGCGGCTGCACAAAGAATGCGGGTCTTACAAAGAGGTCTTGGAAAAGCTTGAGGCCGACACGTCACTTGACGAGTCTGTCCACAAGTTCGGAGTCCAAATCGCCAGATCCAGGTTGGGAGAAGACAGCAAACTCGCAGAATAGCTTCAACACGTGCTGAACGAATATGTGTCCGGCTTGTAGGAGATAATCATTCTGTGAAATGCTGCTAACCGAAGCAAGCCTATTCGCCTGGATTGTCGGCCACTTTAGCTATTCTTCTGCAATATGTTTGCGCCCCATGAAAAAGGCCTTTGATCTCTTCAAGAACCCAGCCTTTCTCTATGAATGACGAGAAGAATTGCTTAATATCCTTATAGGAGTGTTGTGTGATCTTCTCATTGTGAAAGACTAGTGCACTCGCAATGGCGGCGTAATAGACAACCAGAAAAACATCGCTTTCAGTTTCAGAAGACGTGGACGTTCCTGAATCTTTAGCGTACTGCTTGATTTTTTTGATTGTAGCGATGTCGGTCGTGGGATCCTGGAGCAAATCCCCTATAGGTAGTCCCGCTAATGACTGCAGTCCGGAGGACAAACCTCTCACGACGTCTGGCAGCGAATTGACAACTGATGGATCTACGGGCAATGTGCGAGTGAGAATATCATAAAGCATATCCGTTTTCTGCTCAACTTTGTCAGTACTCAGCTCACGTGGCTTAGAGCCAATACCAAGGCCCAACAGCCGCGACTTTTGGTGCCGGCTCAGATCTAATTTTTGCGATTCATTATCCATGCGCCTATCTGCTCCTCAGGCAACTGACCAGCTAAAATACCGAGTCTCCCAGAGAACATTTTGCTGGATCGAGAGTTCGTCTATAAATATATACACATATATTCTTAAGATCTTGGCGACTCTTGGGAAAAAATATCTATAAAATCAGCAATTTCTCCATCGACCTGTTCATCCGAGTCTACGAGTGGAATCAAGTGATTCCGCAAAATTGCACGAAAGCGTTCTTTGATATTGGATATCATATTGTAAGCTTTTGAAGCGCTGGCGACGCCATGCCTGGCAGCAATGTCGGCCAGTCGGACGTTGTCAGCTTCTACATCCGGCTCAAGAAGCCATTCCCGGAACAACTGCCAGTGTACGGCCTTTCCTTTTCGAGAACATTCCGTCTTTAGTTCTTTCAAGACTTCCTGGAGCAACTCATCCGCCCAGGCACGGTTAAACTCAGTTTCCGGATCGCCGTCCTTTGTAGGTCTCTCGGCCTTTTCATCCAACCCTTGCTGTGGTCTTTTTTGCCTTTGGATGATAATGGCGTAGTTTTTTACCGCCGTAAGGAGGAAATTTCGGAGTCTGCCACGTGTTCTGTCCGCTTTTTGAATCAGTTCCTGACCGAGAACCTTGTCTGTAAAGAATCCCTGGACCAGATCCTTGGCCTCCTCATTGCCGAATCCTCTTCCCCTGAGATAGGCATAGAGCGGCTTCCAATACTTTTCGTACAATTCAGAATAAACATTTTCTCGCCGAAGAGGACTCAGAATTTTCGTCCATTCCGTGGCTGGAAACTGATAGTTCTTACCTCCCATAGACGTATGACCGTTGAAATTCGTCATGCTTTCGCTCCACAGAATCAAGCTTTTTGGCCCTCGGTTTCGCCCTCTATTCGAATTAGACCCGAGTTCCAACCTCCTGTTCTATATATCATCTTAGAAAAAAGAAGATGAATTGGCAATTATTTTTTGATCGCTCGCCAAGATTTGCCTCTTTTCTGTGTAGTTACTTGTGGAACAGGACCAAACGATGCGATGGTTCGAAAGATAAGAAAACGAAGTGATTTTGATTGGACTTGTCAGCTTTCGCCTCGCAGAACGTCGCAGTCCATACAATAGATAAGTACCACCATCAGAAAGGAGGTTATTTGCACTTGGGCAGGTACTAACAAGAAATTCGGCTTGATGTGTAAGCCGGCCAGAGCAATAAACGGGTACCTTGAAAGGAGGAACCTTACATGTGGAAGAGAA
>Ga0268285_1001538_pt1 | contig 11025 bp, 7 predicted proteins | sample saktaG_2_FD_190144 | JGI IMG/M metagenome (GOLD analysis project Ga0268285, IMG submission 190144) | Saline water microbial communities from Sakinaw Lake, British Columbia, Canada - sak_2013_06_06_120m | ecosystem: Environmental > Aquatic > Non-marine Saline and Alkaline > Saline ... | reverse complement strand
AGAACGAAGAGCAAAACCTAAAGCAAAAATTAATAACAAAAATAACAAAATCGCCTTGGAGTGAAGCTTCATTATTAAGAAAGAGTTTTTCTAATTACTCTAAAATAAAACTTTTTTATCTTGTTGTCTTCGTTTTCAATCAAAAGAGTTCGCCACCAAAAACGCCAACCCTTATTAATTTTCTTCAAAACCCCCTTCTCCGGCAGGGGCTCATTTTTGAAACCGGAATTTTCCCAGACCTTAAGATAAATAACCAGGGTATAAAAAGCCATTAGCGCCGATAGGACCAGGCCGTGAAAACCGTCTTTCCAGCCCTTTTCGGCAAAAAAACGACGGAAAAATTCCTCGGTTGGCCGCAACAAAATATCTTGACCAACAAAGCAATAGCCCGAAGAAATCAACTGCTCGGCTTCAGCACCGGTATAGCGGTTAAGACGGTCTATAAAACCGGAAACGGTCTGGTAATTATAATGAACCAGAGGATTTTTTAAATAGCCTATCCCACCCTGAAGAGAAATTCGCTCGTGGATTATTTTAGAAAAAGCCCCATAGTTCTTAACAAAAAACCTAAGCTGGTAATCAGGATACCAACCGGCATAATTAATGGTTTTGCCAAAAATAATATTTTTTCGGGGCAAGAAATAACCATTATAGGTTAAATCTTTGCTGGCTTCTTGAAGCTCTTTTCCTAATCCGGCCGAAACCAGTTCATCAGCATCCAGTGATAAAATCCAGTCCCCCCTAGCCTTATCAATGGCAAAATTTTTCTGAGAAGAAAAGTCATCAAAATCCCGATAGTAAATTTTGGCGCCAAATTTTTGGGCCGCCTGATAAACACCACCTTTAATTTTCTGATCCAAAACAACCACAATTTCGTCAACCCAATCGTTAACCGAATCTAGAACTTCGTTAATTTTAGGTTCTTCGGCTCGAGAAATAATCACCACACTAATTCCGCCGGCCGGCTTTTTCCGCCGCCAAGAAGAACCCTGAAAGTGATAGGAAAAACTATTTAGGGTTCGTTTAAATTCAAAACCGGCCTTTTTGGCTTTGTCAATAAAGGCAATATCATTAGCGGGAGCGTCACGAGTGCCGAATTCACCTTCGGTTGGCCAACCCCCTAAAGTGTTAAAGTCGGTTTTGCAAACTACCAAAGGAACAAAAAAGCCATCATCAACCAAATCAACCACCGAGGCTTCTTTGACAAACTCTAGGAACTTTTTTTCTTCGAATTCTTGGGGATTGTGGCCGAAATCTTTCTTAATATTGGTCTTCCAAATCGGAATTAACCCCGGCTCCACCATTTGGCCGGTTAATAATCGTCTTCTTTTCTTGACTTGCCATAAGGCTTGATCCCAACCAGGAGCAAAATATTGGTCATCAGTGGCAAAAACCAGCCAGGACCGAGTCGCCCTACTAGCTCCCAAGTTCCAATTTTTATAAGGACCAAGATTCTGACTATTAATTATTGGTTTAATCCCAGCCTTTTTCAAAACCGCCAAAACCGCCGAACTGATCTCGCCGCTTTTTAGCTGGTCAACAACGACAATTAATTCGTTATCCAGCCGACTGTTTTTTTTAATTGACCGAATTGCCAGAGCCAATTCTCGATCGGCATTGTAGGTGGGAATGATAATGGAAAAACCGGGTTTTTCCTTAGAGTACATCATATCTAAAATTAGAGTATATGAAAAGATATTATAGTTTTCTCAACCGACCAGTCACCGCCTCCAAAAACCTTTTCGGTATTAGACTTTTGACTAAGATTAGTTCTTCTTTAATTCTACCTCTTAAGATCAGCAAAAAACAACCAAAATAAATAAAACCACCGATAGTGATCCAGAAAACCAGAGCCGACAGGCTTTGGTTGACCAAATTGGTCATTGGCCACCATAAAATGGCTCCCATAAGAGCAGAAGCTAAAAGCGGAATTTTAACCGCTCCTACCAAAGAAAACGGCACTTGAGCCTTCTTGAGGTTTTTAGTAACCAAAACAACACTGGCTAAGCCGACAAAAACACCGGCCCAGGCAATTCCCTCAAAGCCCAATTTAATAATTAGCGGTAGGCCGACCGCCCAAGTTAGAACGGTGTAAATTATCATTAGTCTTAACACCACCTTTGATTGGCCTAAAGAAAATAAGACATTGGTGGCAGTGGTAGTAAAAACCACCGGAATAGCGCCAATTAAAAATGGATACAGAGCTGGCAAGGCCGGCAGCCACTTATCAGACTTTGAGGCGTAAACCAGTCTTAACAAAGGCCGAGCTGAGACCAATAAACCAAAAACTAAAGGCAAATAGACATAAGCCATTAACCTAACTCCTTTTTCTAACCAGGCCCCCACCCGGACCCTGTCGTCTTGAATTTTGGCAAAAGTGGGAAAAACAACCCGGTTGACAATGTTGGTTACCTCCATGGGCTTGGCGGCAATGCTTTGAGCTAAATTAACAAAACCGACCGCCGCCGGACCATAGAAAAAGGCAATTACCGTCGGAGTCAAATTGTCCTTTAGTAAGGCCAGAAGAGAATTGGCCTGATAAGGAACACCAAATTTCAATAGTTCTCGTAAAGACTGCTTGTTTATTGCCAGCGATATTGGCCAAGGGGAAACCAGAGCCAAGATTAAGGCTCCCAAAAAAGTTCTTAAAAGTAGCGCCCCGGTTAAACTCCAAACCCCAAAACCTAAAATTGCCAAAACCACCGCCAGTAAATTATAAACCACTGTTTCTGTTACCTCAGGAATTAATAATTTTTGATAAAGAAGATCTCTTTGTAAAAGGGCGGAGGGAATAGTTTTAAAACAGGTTAGCAAAAGACAAAAACCAGTCGCTCGAAGTAGCCAAATTTGCGGCCCAGAAAGCTGGTAAAGACGAACCAGGGTTGGTGACAATAACCAAATTAAAATATTAATAATTAAAACCAGGCCGATTTGAACGGCAAATACAGTAGCCATATCGGCTTTTTTCAGTTTTGTTTTTTTCTGTATCAATGAGGCCCCTAGACCAATATCAGATAAAAAACCAAAAAGAGTGAAAACAATAAAATTAATAATGGCAAAAATGCCAAATTCTGTTTCTGTTAACAGTCTGGCTAAAAAAATTATCCCCAGGGCATCAATTGCCTTAATAACAGTTCTTTGAACGACCAGGGTCATCGTTCCCTTAATTGCCCTATCTTTAACTTGGTTTGGCAGATCTTTAACAATCATGGATTTTTGGGAGAGACAATTTTAAAAAAATCTTTTTCTCCCGGCGGATTAATACCCTGATAATAAACCGATAGGGGTTGATATTGGCAAAAATAAATCGGACCCCAAGAATTAAAAAGGGCAATATTGGCTTCACGAGCCAAAAAACCGGGACTATCGATAAAATAAAGACCCGGCCCCTGACAAAGATTGTCTTGGTGAAAAAGATAAAAATATTCTTGGGCAATTTCTGAGCGGGCCAGGGTCCAGTGAAGCTTCTTATCAACAGAGACTGAAGCCAGGCTGTTAAGCAAAAAAATCGCTAACAGCAAAACCCATAGTTTTTGTGGCACTTTAGCCTTAACAAAAAGTAATCCTCCCGTTAACAAAGAGACAAAAAGCACCAAGTCGAGATAGTGGGCATAACGATGATATGGAAAAAAGCTGACCGGTAAAAGACTAACAACAAAAAAAAGCCCCCAACAAAAAACCAGGCTAAATTTATTACCAGACCAAAAGTTCTTCTTCTTGCCTTTTAGCAAACGGGCCGCAATTAAGCAAACAATAAAGAGTTCTGCTAAAAAGGCCCCCAAAAAGATTCTGCCCCAAGAGCCGCCGTCTTTGACAAGGCTAACCAAGCTAATATCAAACCATCGCCCAGCATATCTGATAATGGTCTCCGGGGCTCCCACCAACCAAACCAAATACCACCGCCAAGAAGAAAACAGGGTTCTTAATGACAACGATAGCTGGTAATTATCGCCCGGATAGTGTCTAAAGGTGACAAGACGAACCAAACCATAAATAATCAAAATCAAAATAAATGGCCACCAGTAAGACCAACTCCTTTTAAAACGGTTAAAATAACCGGTGATAGTTTTTTCTGGTCTTATAATATAAGAAAAAATCAATAATAAGGCTGGGAAGACAATGGCTGTTTCTTTAGAAAGGAGGGCTAAAACAAAAAAAAGATAAAGCCAATGTTTTTTTTTGAGAGTAAAAAACCAAAAGCCCAATAACTGCCAAAAAGCGGCTAAAATCTGCTGAAAAGCCGAAATATAGTAAATACTTAAGAAATGAAGCGGCGCCACCAAATAGGCTCCGGCCAAAACTAAGGCTAAAAACTCTTTTTTTAAAAACTTTTTTAACAATCTGAAAACTAAGTAGAAATTAGCCAAATGAAAACTTAAGGCGACCACCCTTAAAACAATCGGAGCAGTTCTTTGGGAAAAAAGATGACCAATAGAGAAAAAGGCCTGGGTTCCCAAAGGGCGAAAATGAACATCTTCCTGAAGAAAGGGGTTAAAAAACCCTAACCAATCGCCAAGAGAACTGGCCCGAGACAGGCCCAAATGATAAAAATCATCTTGAGAAAAAAAGCTGGTAAAGCTGGTCCGATAAACCAACAAGAAAAAAATCAAAAATAAACTTCCGAGGGCTAAGAGCCCTCGGTTTTCTCTGACCGAGAAAAACAGTTTGTTCCGCCCTGTATTCGCTTCGCTCATACCATTTTGACCGCCTTCACCCGAGGTCTTAAGGACCTCGGTTTTCGGCTTTCTTGGAATAAAAACTAGGTAAAAGAGGGGTCTTTTGTTTTCTAGTTTCATCTTTTAAAAAACAACCACAACTATTAAGATCATCACTCCTAAAATGGTCAGAACATAAGCCACCCTTTCCCAAAGAGTAGTCACAAAGCCAAGACGATATTCTCCTGGCTCTTCGGCCTGAAATTGAATTCGGCCGGTAATTGGTTCAGGATTAATCGAAACCGGAGCCCCTTCTAAAGATAACTGCCAGCCCGGAAAATAAAATCGATTAACCGCCACCCGGCCGGGATCACTAAGGCGAAAAATGATTTTAAATGGGGTTTCGGCAACCACCTGGGCCGTTTGTTGACCGGAAAAAGCTAGGGGCCAATCGGGTTTTTCCTCTGGCCAAACAGCCACACCAACCGGATAGTACTCGGCCACCGCTTGAGAAGATTGATAAATCGTCTCCCGATCAAGAAGCTTTTCTTTGGCTAAAGGAACCACTTCTTGAGGAAGAAAATATTTAAAATTAAAGAAGCTAAAAGCTAAAACGGCTAAAAGCGCTACTAAAATCGGCAACCCCCTAACCTGGTTAAAGAAAGAGAGCCGGTTAACCAAAACGACCCCGCCCGATAATAGAGCTAAAATCGGCGCCGATAAACCCAAAAAACGCCAGGGAAACTGGATTGTTGATAGCAATGGTATTGCCCACCAAAGAGGGGCCGACCAAGAAAGAGTCAAAAACAAACCCCCAAGACAAAGCCCCAAAAACAGCAAGAAAAGACGACGATTTTTCTTCGTTAAGAAAGCTAGAATTAGGCCCAAAAAAGCCAATATGATATGGGCCTTCCCCAGCTTAAAAGACATGCCATCAGCTAACCCCGGCGCTGAGCCGGCAAAACCCCAGGGCCAATTCCAAAGCTGTTTTAAATAAACAAAATGATCCGAAAAGTTGGTTTTGCCCGCCTGCGCCAGGGCGCCAACATCTTTTAAGCCAAGCGCTAGAGGAAACCAAAACCAAGCGGTAATTAGCAAAATCAAAAAAGCCGAACTGGCAAGAATTAGAATTTTCCTTTTCCAGGAAAGATTAGCGGTCAAAAAATAAATTAGCCAAAGGGGTAAAAAACAAGCCAAAATTATCAAGTAAAGGTTGTGAGACAAGATTAACCCCGCGCTGGTTAAAACAAAACCGATAAGAGCTTTTTTATTAAATTTTTTAGCCGATAACAAAATAAAAAAGTAAAGCCAAAGCGGCAACAAATTAATTGCCAAAATTTCGGCAAAAGCGGCCCGAACATAAATATCTAAGGCTCTAAAAGGCAAAAAAACAAAAGCAACTGAAGAAACTATGCCCCCCCAAAAACCATAAAGTTTTTTACCTAAAAGAAACATCCCCCAAGAACCAATCAGATTGGCTAAAAAAACTGTCAAGGTTACCGCTAAAGCATAATCACCAATCGCCTTAAAAACTAGCCAAGATAAAAAAGTAAACAACGGGGCGTAATATTTAAAAATGGGGTAGCCATAACCATAAGCCATATCGGGAGCTAGCTTAGGAGGAAATTGCCCCAAGGAAATGGTCTTATCAAACTGCTGAAGCCGCACCACCCAGGTAGAGTCATGGGCCAAAAAAAAAGTGTCCGATAAAAGAACCGGCCGCAATATCAGCCAGTTTAAGAGCAAAAGAACGATCAGAAAAAGCCAGTTTTTATTTTTTGCTAACCAGTTCATAAAGCCGCAAAGAACCCTGATTATTAACTTTGGGAAACTCGGAGTGCAAAAGGAAATTATCTTGATTAAAGTCACCGGAAGTATTGTTAAGAACGAAGAAGGCTCTCTTCCCTTCCTCAACCGCCTCTACCAGTTCCTTAGGAGATTGTTGAGGTAGGGGATAATAACCAAAGACATCCACCCTGGGATCAAAAGCAAAATAAATTTCCAAACCCTGAGATAAAAGACCAAAATTTCCCTCGGTGCCAATTACTGCCGGTTGGGTTTTGGCCGCCTCAGAAACGATTCGAACCGTTTCGGCAATTCCATAACCGGCCGTCCAGCCCTCAAGATAACCCCGGTCGGTTCGGGTAAAAGGAAACTGCTCCGGCCAGAAAAGAAGCTGACCGCTTCTAAAAACCGGTAGCAAAAAAACCAATAATAACAGCAAACCGAAGAGCCGACCAGACAACTTTGGTTTCAGTTTAGCCAAGAAAAAACCGGCCCACAATAAAGGCAGAAAAGCTAAAAAGGCCAAATAGCGGGAATTATAAATTCGGGCAATTAGATTAATGGTTCCAAAGGGAAGAAAAAACCAAGCGGCTAAAAACAACCCCTGGCGCCAATCTTTTTTTAGCCAAAGCAATAAACCAGACAGAGAGGCCAAAAAAACCGGCCAAGTTAAATAGGTCCAAAACCAACCGACAGAGGCTTTTAGGTTTTGCCAAAAAATTGGCCATTCTTTTAGAGCCGCCAGTGGCGAAACAGCAAAATCTTGATTTTTTTGGGCAATCATATACAGCCAGGGGGAAAGACGCTGAATATTATAGATAAGATAGGCAATAACAGTTGACAATAAAAACAGGCTCAAGAATCTAAACGCTTGACTAAATTCTCTTTTAGGAAAATTAATCGGCACAAAAATTAAACCGACCGGGAAAAGAATCAAAAAAAACCAGGCCTGGGATTTAACCAATAGCGCCAAACCCAGCCAACCACCCGCCAAAAGAGCCACATCTAATCGTCTGGTTTTGGCTAAAAGGTAGGAAAAAAAGACGGAGCCGGCGGCAAAAAGAGTTAACCAGCCTTCGGCCAAAGCCATGCGGCTATGAAAAAGAAGATAAGGACAAAAGACGGCCAAAAATACCACTAGAACCGGTAAATTTTTCTTTTTAGGGCACAAGGCCCCGACCAAAATCGCTAAAACAAAAGGAAGCAGTAGACCCGACATGGCCGCTTGGGCCCGTCCGGCCACCAAGGGATCGGAAAATACTTTTAAAAAGGGAATGGTAATCCAAGTTTGAAAAGGTTGCTTGCCGTCAGTTAAAGAAATAAAGCGCATTGAGGCTTCTTTCCAAGCAATTTGCGACCAACGAATATAAATCGCCTCATCACAAAAAATCGGCAAACGGGTTAAATTAACTGTTCTGGTTAAAGCTAATAAAATTAAGGCTAAGATCAGCCAAGCCCACCGCTTTTTATCGACCAAAAAGCCTTTTAATACCTTAATCCAAGACTTCTCTTTCCCCATACCAGAAATTATAACAAGATAGGATAATATGAGCAATGCGAATACCAGGCGTTACGCGCGACCAAAGGGAGCTATAACAAGATGAAACATGATCCGCCAGTTGACGGAAAATACCAGGCGTTAACTTCACACCCCCGGGGTGTTAGCCTTGTACACCCCGGGGGTGTACAAAAGCAAACCATAATCATAACCACCAACAGGAAAGATTCTGGCTTATCCTTCTAGGGGAAGGTGAAAAAACTTACTAACTAACCGGCGGAAAACGGGCAAATGTGTTAAGAAAAATAAACCCAAAGCCGTCAGTAAAACCTGAAAAAAAAGCGGGTGAGCCGTTGTTTCCCAAGAGCCGGTCGCTAAAAAGGGTTGATATTTAAAAATCAATAAAAGAGCTTGAAAAACAAAAACCACCAGCCAGGAGAAGTTGGTCATTGGTATTAGAGGAAGAGCCAAATAAATCCAAGTAAAATACCAGGGTTGAAAGCGATTAATTTGCCAGGCAAAACCAACCAGGGCAAAAGCGGCAAATAGGGTGGCCCAAAAATGACGACGTCGAAAAAGAAGCAAAGGCCAAGCTAAACCGCTAATAAACTTAACTGCGACTGAAGAAAGAAAAACCACCAGCCCTAACGTTTTGCCTCTGTTTTGATAACAAAACAGGGCCAGAAAAAATAAGCCAATCATTAATAAATCGTTGTGAGCATTAACCAGAAGCTCAATTAACAAAAAGGGGTTAAAAAACCAATAGGCAAACACCTGGCGATTATTTTTAGTAATTTTTAGTAATAACCAACCCGAAAGAAAAAAAACTAAACCATTGAAAAGCTTTAAACCATAAAAATTAATAACAAAACGGCCGAAGGAAAACACGGCCGGTATTAGGGTATATCCCAACCAAACTGGCCCATAAGAACAGGTTCGATGAGTCCAGTGCATAAACCTTAGCCAGGGGTCGGGGGCAAAATGATCAGGAGAATACTGGTAGGGATTTTGCTGATAGTGCCAAATAATTTTGGCATCAAATAAATAACTAAACAAATCGTGAGATAAAAATGGGTAGGCGAAAGAAGCAACTAAAACTACTCCCCCGGCTAACAGCAAAAGCTTTTTTAGTGGGGTTTTTTGAAAACGGTTAGAAAACAATAGATAAATCTGGACCAAAACTAAAAGCAAAACAACAACCAAATACAAACCCGAAGACAGGGGTCGATTAAAGTAGCCAAGATTTCGGGCCCAAGCCAAAACTTGATTGGCCGGAGCCCAAGAAGTTAGGGTTAAATTAAGATCCACCCAAAAATAAGAGAGGAAAAACAAGACAAGGTAAGAAAAAAAAATTACCAAGAAAAACATAATCCCGGGGCAATTGTTTTTAAAACCAGAAACTATTGTTATATTGCTGCATTGTTAAATTGTTAACTTAAGTTCCGGGATAGAAAAATCAAAAAACAATTTAGCAATTTAACAGTTCAACCATGAACACTAACCATTAAGCCGTATATCCACTCTATTTATTTTGAACTCTTAAATTTTATTTAAGACTTGAGCTTTGTTTATCGTATTTTCCCTGCCAGTCGTTTTTTTTAACATTAATAATTTGCTCTATCATTTGCCGCGATTCTTTAATAAAGCTTTTATTTTTCCCGGTAGCCAAATCTTCGTCCTGCCAGGCCACTTCTACTTCCTTAATTTTATAGCCTGATTTTTGAGCCAAATAAAGCAGTTCAACATCAAAGGCCGTTACTCGCCAACCCAAGGCTTCCTGCCAATTCTCCAAAACCGATAATTTGGGAAATAACTCCTGGGCCACCCTGGTTTTAAAAGCTTTGAAACCGCACTGAGTATCTTTAATATTGGACAACACCAAAAGCCTTCGCAGGGACAAGAAAATTAAGCTGGCCAGTTGTCGGTAAAAGGGAAAACCTTTTCTTTTGGTTCCTCGAGAACCGATCACCACCTCAAAGCCGTGATCAAAATGAGGCAATAACTTGGCGACCTCTTTAAGAGGGGTTGATTGATCCATATCGGTAAACAAGACCACCCCTCCCCTGGCCTTTTTAATCCCCTGCCAAACGGCATAGGGTTTACCACCGTGCTGATTCTTTAAGAGAATAAAACCGGGGTGACTATCAACAAAATCTTGGACTATTTTTTTACTATTATCGGCCGAGCCATCGTCGGAAATAATTACTTCCCAAGAATATTTTTGTTTGATTAAGTAACTGGCCACCTGATCTAAAACCCCCTGTTTTAAATTGGCCTCTTCGTTGTAACAGGGGATAACAACTGAGAGGAAAACTTCTTTTAGTCCTTTACTGGTAACCATAAGCTGTTTTTATCAAAAAATAAACCAAAAAGCAATTTTTCGTTAGTACACTCCCGAAGTGTACAACCTAATTTGCCGATTTTAGCTCATAAACCCAAACCCCATAACCAACCTGCTCGGCCGAAACGGTTTTTAAAACCCCGAATTGGGCAATTTCCCAAAGGGCATGACCCTCCGGATCACCACAATTACCGCCCTCGCAAACGGCAAAGACCGAAGATGGTTGTAACGAGTCGGTTTTAAAGCCATCAAGATACAAAAAGTAACGATAGGTATAGGCATAAGGCGAGCCGCTTAACGAGGTAATAAAAATCTCCTTGTCTTCGGCTCTTTGACTAATATAGGCGGCAATACTTTTAGCCCGGTTAATTTGCTGATTGTCGTTTTGCTTAAAAAGCAGTTTCTGATTTGATTTAACAAAAGAAAATAAAATTAACAACACTGCCAAAAGGTTAACCAAGCCCAAAAATTTTACCTTCTGCCAAAAATAATCGGCTCCGACAATAATAATAAAAAATATTGGCAGAAGCAGACCGATATAATGAAGGTGGACTTGCCCTTTAATGACCATCACCGCTGTTATCAGGGTAAAGATAAAAACAAACAAAGACCAGCCGACCAACCTTTTGGTCCCAAAAAAGGTCCTTTTAACAACCAGCCCAAAAAAAGCCAAAAGGCTAATGACAAAATAGATCAGGCCCCAACTAACCACCAGGGCTTCACTGATTAACCGATCTAAAAGGTCC
>Ga0268285_1001532_pt1 | contig 11049 bp, 8 predicted proteins | sample saktaG_2_FD_190144 | JGI IMG/M metagenome (GOLD analysis project Ga0268285, IMG submission 190144) | Saline water microbial communities from Sakinaw Lake, British Columbia, Canada - sak_2013_06_06_120m | ecosystem: Environmental > Aquatic > Non-marine Saline and Alkaline > Saline ... | reverse complement strand
CGATTTTAGAGTTGTTAAATAACAAGGAATTGAGAGACAAATTGATCAAAAAAGGTTATAATAGGATAAAAAAGTTTTCTTGGCAGAAATGCGCTCAAGAAACGCTAGAAATTTATAAAAGCATTCTGTAAAGATGTGGTCAAAAATAGTTTTAATATTTAACGACACTTAATTAGCCCTCAAACAAGGGCTAATTTGTATTTATGGCACTATTTTGTTGTTATTTCTGACTATGTGTCGCAATATGTGTTCTTAAACGTTATTTATGTGTCATTTTTTGGTCATTTTTTAGGCCTTTTATCGCTTAAACAAGCCCTTATAGCCAAATTGTTCTACAAAGAACATATTTTGTTCCACCGTGAACATAATTGTATGTTTATATTATAAAATGGTCCTAAATAATTGAATCATTTTTTGGTGTTATAAAAAAATGACCAATTTGGTCATTTTTTAAATATTTATTTTATTCTTTGTTTTATTTCTTCCGCGCCATTATTTTTTTAATTCCCATCCATTTCTGCAAAGGTTTAGGAATTAGAACTGACCCGTCTTTTTCCTGAAAGTTTTCTAATATAGCAATTATTGTTCGGCTGGTTGCTATAGCCGTAGCATTTAAAGTATGAATAAATTCAGTCTTATTGTTTTTATTCTTAAATCTAATATTAAGTCGACGAGCTTGGAAATCAGTACAATTTGAAGCGCTAGTTATTTCTCCCCATTTTTCTTCTCCTGGCATCCATGCTTCAATATCAAATTTTTGATAAGCAGGCGCTCCCAAATCACCAGAACAACAGTTTACGATTCTTAAAGGTATTCCTAATCCTTTAAATATCCTTTTCTCAATTTTTACTAAATATTCTAACATTTTGTCTGATTCTTCGGGCAGACAGAATATAAACATCTCTGTTTTATTAAATTGATGAACCCTATAGAGCCCTTTTGACACCTTTCCATAAGCCCCAGCCTCAGTCCTAAAGCAATGTGATAATCCAGCTAATTTAATGGGCAATCCTTTAGCAGAAAGAATTTTATCACTTAACACTCCGCCTAATGTTATTTCAGCAGTTCCAATAAGGCCTAAATTATTGTTCTCTATTTTATATATCTGAGTTTCTGGCCCACGGGGAATATAGCCTAATTTCTCAATAAGCTCAATTTTAGCTAAATCAGGAGTAAGAAGAAGCTCAAAGCCCTCTTTTTTTAAGATTTCTAAAGCATATTGACTAAGCGCCATGTCTAGCGTTAAGCCCTCATTCTTAAGAAAATAGAACTTGCTTCCAGTTGTTTTGGCTCCGCTTTCAAAATCAATAATATCCAGGTCTCTGCCTATTTCTAAATGATTTTTGGGTTTGAACTTAAAATCGGGAATTTTTCCTATTTTTTCTATTTCCTTATTATCCTTTTCAGATTGTCCTATGGGCGTATCAGCATGAATTAAATTAGGTGTTTTGTATAGTTCTTCTTTTAATCTTTCATTAATTTCTCTACTCTCTTTTTCTTCTGTTTTTAACTTTTCTTTTAGGGTTTGTCCTTTTAATATCAGTTCTTTATTTTTGTCTTTGCCTTGCTTTTTAACTTGTTCGCTGATTTGATTTATTTCTGCTCTTAGTTTTTCAGTCAATTGCAATATAGATAATTTTTCATCTGCTAGTTTTTCTATTAAATCAAAGTCAACGCGCAGATTGCGTTTTTTACAATTTTCTTCCATTAAATTACGATTTTGAAGAATAAATTTTAAGTCCAACATAAAATAGTAATAGCAATGTTCTAATGTTTTTATTTTACAATAATATTTAGTTTTAGTAAACACTTATTATTTATGTTATACTATTTGTTATGATTTCAAGAAAAAAAATAAAAGCAATTGGCCTTCTCTCTGGAGGATTGGATTCAATTCTAGCAGCAAAATTAATTGTTGACCAAGGAATTAAAGTGACAGCTTTAACTTTCAGCGCGCCCTTTTCTTCTAACAAGAATAAGTTAGTTGCTCAAGCAGGTGCTAAGCGATTAGGAATCCCATTACATATAATAGAATTGAAGGATGATTACTTGAGAATGATCAGAAATCCTAAATATGGATATGGTTCAGCTCTTAACCCTTGTCTTGATTGTCGTATATTTATGCTTAAAAAAGCAAAGGCTTTTATGGAACAAACCAAAGCTCATTTTATTTTTACAGGAGAAGTTTTGGGACAACGTCCTATGTCTCAGCATCGTTATTCTCTGGAATTAACCGCTAAAGATTCTGGTTTAACTGATTTGCTTTTGCGCCCTTTGTCCGCTAAATTGTTTTCTATCACTAGACCAGAGAGAGAAAAGTGGGTAGACAGAGAAAAATTATTGAGTATTAGTGGTCGTTCCAGAAAAGAACAATTAGCTTTGGTTCAAAAATATAAAATTACAACTTATTCCACTCCAGCTGGTGGTTGTCTTTTAACTGAAAAAAAATACGCTGAAAGATTAAAAGATTTTTGGGATTACAAGAAAAAAATAACACTTCAAGAAGTGTTATTGTTAAAAATTGGTCGTTATTCTATATTCAAAAAAGCCAGAATAATAGTAGGTCGAAATCAAGAAGAAAACAAAGAGCTATTAAATTTAAAATTGCCGAATGATTATTTTTTTACCTGTCCTAATTTTCCTAGCCCCACTACGCTTTTAATTGGCGATAAAACAAAAGAAAATATTCAAGAAGCGGCCCGTTTGACCGCTCGTTATTCTGATGCTCCTCACGACGAAAAAGTTGTTATAGAATATGGATGCAAGGAATTAGATAAAAAAATAGAAATAAAAACAAAATAATTTATTTATTTTTTTGTATGAAATTGAATATGTTTTCAACAGCAATAGCTCCTTCACTGCAAGCAGTTATAATTTGTTTGAATTTGTTTGAGGAAGTAGTAACGTCGCCAGCCGCCCAAACCCCTTGTAGGCTTGTTTCTTGTTGATTATTAACCTTGATATACCCTTGTTTATTTTGGGCTAATTTTAGTTTATTGGTTAATAATCCGTCTGGAACAGAGCCTATTTTAATAAATACACCATCAATTTTTAAAGATTTATTTCCTTGATGGGGTTTTTCTAAAATTATCTCCTCTAAATTTTTGTCTCCCACTAGCCCTTGGATGTTATTATTATAAATAACTTCTATTTTTTTATTCTTTTTTATTTGTTCAATCCAAGTGGGGTCTCCTCGAAGTTCATTTTTGCGATATATTTGATATACTTTTTTTGCTATTTTAGATAAATATAGAGATGTTACTTGTGCACTGTCTGACCCTCCGACCACAGCTACATTTTTGTTTTGATAAAACAAAGCGTCACAAGTTGCGCAATAAGACACCCCTCGACCAATAAATCTATTCTCATTGTTAATTTTTAATTTGCGAGATTTGGTTCCAGTAGTCAAAAGCACGGTTTTACTATTTATTTTTTTTTCATTTTGGGTAGTGGAACAAAATCCATCTTTTGTTTTTTTAATATCAATAATTTTATCACTCAAAATATCAACCCCTAAACCCTTGGCGTGTTCTTCCATTTTTTTCATTAAGTCCATCCCAGAAATTTCTTTTTCAGATGGGAAGTTGCAGATTTTATTTGTCTCTGTAGCTAATCCTCCTAATTTTTCTCCAACTATAATATGTTCTAATCTATATCGAGAAGCATAGATAGAAGCAGTATAGGCGGCTGGTCCTCCACCAATAATTATTAAGTCGTATTTTGTCATATATAATATTTGTTTATCGGTATAAAAAATATACCCCCGACAGGAGTTGAACCTGTGTCTAGAAATTAGGAATCTCTTGTTCTATCCGTTGAACTACGGGGGCTTTACAAGATTAATCCACTTATTTTGTTCAGGAAATTAGTCTGATTTTCTATTAAGCTACTTACAATTAAAATAACTAAAATGATTATACCCAGAATTGCTATTTTCTTTAAATCATGTCTCAAAAAGTTTTGAACGTTTTTGTTTTCTGTTTCCATATTCTCATTCTAATCATTTAAGCACTTTAGTCAAGCCAGCCCCCACTCCTATATATAAGGCATGGGGATAATTGACCAATCTAATTGTATCGTGTAAAATATGAATTACACATTAATAAATTATAAATAATTTTATCTTATGTTTGGAAAGGATCTAAAAATTAAACCCGAAGAAGCCGAGACAATAATCGGCGCGGGAGTAAAAGTTGAGGGCACTTTTAGCGCTGTTGGTAATGTTATTATCAAGGGCGAGCTTGTTGGTTCTATGGAAACCCAGAGTGATGTCTATTTAATGGAAGGTGGTGTTATTGAGGCTAACATTAAGTCAAATAATGCGATTATTGCTGGTCGAGTAAAAGGCAATTTAAAAGTAGAAGAAAAAATAGAGCTCAGTTCAACCGCTAAATTGTCAGGGGACATTAATTGCCAATCTCTATCAATAGAAGAGGGCGCAATTCTCCATGGTAAATGCAATGTTGGTGGTGACGTTAAGCATTCTACTAAAGAGAAAAAGCAAAAACAAGAACAAGAGGAAGAAGGCTTAGCTGAATAGGCATTTCAATGTTTAGTATTTAATATTTGAACCTTGGCATTATCTTCTAATGTTCCAATGTTCTAATGTCTTGTGTTATGTATTTTTATATCTATGACTCTTTTTTAGTCAAAAAAAAATACGACAAAACGCTTTCTAAGATTGAAACTAGATTGGCTAGCTTAGATATTGCTGGTCGTAAGCACAAACTTTCTATTTTAAAAAGCGTTAGTGAAATAACCCACAAGATTCTTGAACAGGACACTTCCCCAACGATTGTAGTTGTGGGGGGTGACGAGACTCTTTGTGAGGCAGCTTTACCTTTGCTGGGAACAGAAGCTACTATTGGTTTTATTCCTACTGAAAACGATTCTTTGATAGCAGATATTTTAGGCCTGCCAGTTAATGAATATTCTTGTGATGTTATTTCCGCTCGCAGGATAGAATATATTAATTTAGGCAAGATCAATAATCAATACTTTTTTTCTTCTATTGAATTTGAACCCAAGCAAAGTTTGATTTTAGCTGACAAAAAATATCAAATTATCCCAAAGAAAATAAAATCAGTTAAAGTTATCAATTTAGATTTTTTGCGTTTTCAAAGAGGAATTGATGGATCTCCAGAGGAAAAAATAGTTAGCAATCCAAAAGATAACCATTTGGAAGTTTTAATGGGCGCTTCACAACAGAAGTTGCTCTTTTTTAAACAAAAAGAAAAAAGAGATAGCTTGTTTTTTGTCAAAAAGTTAAGCATTGATCCTAAAAATCCGAAGAACGAAGTATTGATCAGAGTAGACCATAAAAATATTATTAAAGCTCCAGCATTAATAGAAGTAGCCAAAGAAAAATTAAAAATAATCGTTGGCAAAGACCGACTAATATGAAAACAAACCCGTCGGGTTAGTCATATAGAATTAAAACAAAAGATGAATAAAGAAATATCAACAATAGGAAATTTCGTTCATATTTATAATAGGGGTAGTCGTAAAATGCCCATTGTTTTTGATGAAGCAGACAAATGGCGTTTTTTAAAAACTTTACGTTATTTTAATGATGAATATTCTTCATGTAATATTTGGCGTTCTGTAAAAAAAATTATAGATTCTGGAAAATGCAATCAGTTTGAACGTCCCAAAGATTGGCCATCTCCCCGACCTTTGGTTAAAGTTTTAGCTTACTGTTTAATGCCCAACCATTTTCATTTGCTTTTGGAGGAAATTAGAGAAGATGGGATTAGTAAATTTATGTCTCGGTTTAGCGATAGTTTTACAAAATATACTAATACTAAACGAAATGAGTCAGGGAGATTATTTCAGGGCCCTTATCAATCTAAAATTATAAAAGACGAAAAATATTTTCAATATGTAGATACATATATCCAAGTTTTTAATCCTTTTGAATTATATCCTGGTGGTGTTAAAAATGCAGTAAAAGATTTTGATAAAGCATTTGATTTTGTTTTAGAATATGTGTTTAGTAGTTTGGGAGAAAGTTTTGGTAGAAGAAATTTGCATATTCTTAACAAAGATACATCAGAAGAAGCTTCAGGAAGTTTGAAGGAATACAAAGAACTCGCTCAAGAGTCATTAGCTTATCACTCTGAACATATCAAAGAAATTAATTCTTTTCTAACGCATAAGAGAGAAAAACAAACCCGTCGGGTTAGTCATATAGAGTAAAATTGTTGTTTTATTTGTTATTTGTGCTATTATATTAAGATATAAGCCAAACATTTAAAAGACAAACCCGTCGGGTTTGTCATAGGTGGGGTTAAAATTTTTAATATGAAGTTTGGAAAATTTATAAAAATGTTTAGGAAAATTTTTAGAAAAATTAGGAAAATTACTAAAAAGAAGATAGGGTCTCTGAACTTTGGGTTTTTAATAAATAGGAAGAAGAAAGTGGGGATTTTGGGTTTTATAAAAAGAATTCCGAATTTTATTTTTGGGTTATTTGGTAGCAAAAAGAAAAACCCGTCGGGTTTGTCATATAAGAGGATGGAGAGACGGAAGAGGTTTGCGGTGTTGGGGGTTTCGGTTGTATTCTTGTTGGTAGCAGGGCTTGCGGTTGCTGGGGTGATTGGTAGTTTTTCAACAGGTGATATAAATAAAGGATTGGTTGGACATTGGCCGTTGGATAGCGCGCATTTGAATTCTACAACCAATAGAGTGGATGATATTAGTGGGCATGGAAATCATGGGACAAATAGTGGAGCTTCTTTGACAACAGATAGATATGGACAAAGTAATGGGGCTATGAGTTTTAATGGGACGAGTAATTATATTAGTATGGTAAGCGATGACAGTTTGAACGCGAGGACACATGATTTAACTGCTTCTTTTTGGATTAAAGCTCCCCTTCCTATTGCTGGCGACGGCTATACTGGAATCGTGTGGAAACATTATGGTTATGGTTCTCCAGATGGTAATTCTTGGTGGATTAGACAGAATGCTGCGGGCTCAAGGATAGAAGTGGCACTTTCTCCAAATAGCGGAGCTCAAACTTTATGTACTAGTATTAAAGATATTTTAGATGACGCGTGGCACCATGTTGTTGCCATTTTTGACAGGGATGTAGGTATTAAAATTTATATTGATGGCGCTTTTGATAATAGTGTTTCTGGAAGTAGCGGTTTTGCCAACGACCAAAGCGGTGGCAATCCTTTATATATAGGAAAGAAGATAGGGGGAAATTATTCGTATATTAATGGTAAAATACAAGAGCTTAGGGTTTATAATCGCGCATTATCAGAACCGGAAATTGAGAAACTTTATGAAACATATAAGCCGAAGTTTAGTGTGGGGAGTGGCAATAAAGGGTTGGTTGGGCATTGGCCGTTGAGGCCAGAGGGAGCAGGAGCTGAAGGCACAGAAAATTTAATTACTGAAACTAGTTTTGCGAATTGGAGTACTGATTCTTCTGGTTATTCAACTAAAGGAACCTTAACTCCGCAATCTGATGGTAGCGTATTGATTGAAGATGTTGATAGTAATACGAGATTAAAGAATGGCACTCTCCCTATTTCTCTGAATACAAATTATACTGTTTCTGTTAATTTTAAAAAATTATCAGGCACTCCAACTTTTAGATGGCAAATACAGGGAAGAAATAGTAGCGGTGGCATTGTGACTTCATATTGGACTCAAAATCTTCAAAATCATGTACAAGACATAGATGGATGGCAACATTTATCATACACGTTTAGTTTTACTAATCCTCTTGTTACTCAGGTTTTTTTGTGGTTTCAAGACGGAGCCGATTATACAGGGTATACTCATTCATATTATTTAAAAGAACCACAACTAGAAGAAAAAAATCATGTTACACTTTTTGTGGATGGTACAAGATTGGATAGAACTGCTGATTCTACTCCAAATTCTAATCATGGGGAAATTTATGGGGCGGAAATTCGGAATCATGGGGCGAGTTTTAATGGGAGTAGTGATAAAATAACAGCGTCGAACATGCTCTATGGAAAAACAAAATTTACAATGAGTGGGTGGATCAAGAAAAGTGCGACTGGTGGACAAATTAGTTTCGGGGCGGTAAATGGTTCAGCCGAACGAGCTGAAATTGTATTTTACACGAATGGGAATCTTTATGGAGAAGTTGGTGCAACCGCTAGCGTTTATGGAACAGCGGCTGTAACAAATGATCTTAATTGGCATCATGCTACTCTCGTTTATGATGGCGCTGGTGCGACCAATGCTGATAAAATAAAACTTTATTTTGACGGATCAGCACTATCGTTAAGTTTTGCTGGAACAATAGCATCCTCGGTTACTTGTGCGAGTGATTTCGAAATTGGCCATAGATATAATGGATATTCTTCAGGAAATATTGCAGATGTTCGTGTTTACGACAGAGCACTTTCGGCGGATGAGGTTTTGGAGTTGTATCAGGGAGCTGATGTGGCTGGGGCGGTTTTGGATATGCCGTTGTCTGATAAAACGGGGTTTAAAGATATTTCTGGGAATGATAATCATGGGACAAATTATGGAGCGGATATAATTGGGGAGGCAGGGGGTTTTGATGGAGTGGATGATTATGTGGATTGTGGGGCTGATGAGCATTTAAATATTACCGAAGCAATTACAATTTCAGTATGGGCTTATATGCCGACATTGCAAATTACACCTGTTAGGATTATTAGCAAGGATAGTGCCTATGGTCTCTATAGGGATAAATATTCATATCCCGACACAAATGCATGGACAATGGCTATAACAGACACAGATAGTTCTATGCATTATCTAGGATTTAGCCTTTTGCCACTTGGCGAATGGGTACATCTTATTTTTACGCATGATGCAATAACAGGAAAAGATATAAGGTATGTGAACGGAAACATGCTTTATAGTACAACGGGAAGTAATTATGAAATTAAATCAATAATAAGCGATATTACATTTGGGAAGTATAGTTCTTATTATTTTGATGGACAAATTTCGGATGTTCGTATTTACGATCGTGCTTTGTCTAATGGTGGAGTATCTGTAGGTCAAGCTGCTAAAGGTGAAATAGGCGCTTTATATGCCAAGGGCAGGAGCGGGAGTTCGGTTGGGACATCAACTACTAATTTAAATAAAGGGCTTGTTGGGCAATGGGATTTGAAGAGTAAGAATGAGAAAGTGGGGGATAATTTTATAACCAGTGGTTATAACGGAGAATCAACTTCTGGTTGGTATTCTCCGTCTCAGCCAACCTACGGAACATTTAGTAACGGAGCTAGCAGCGGAAGTGGATTTACTGCTAATGTATTGAAATATATTGCTAGTAGTACGTATTCTGCCCATAGATTTTGGGCTGCTAGTGGTGGTCAAAATGAGCAGTTTGCGAATGGAAGTAACTATAGGATACAATTTAAATATCGTAGCTCCCAAACATTAAGATTAATGAATCGTGACACAAGTATACAAGATTTTGCTACTAATACTGGGGATGCAATATTAGCTAGTGTGGATTATAGTCCTACTAACATTACTTGGGGAGACGCATGGATATTGTTTAGATTTAGTGGCGATTCTGGTGATTATGTGGAAGTAGATGATATAAAAATTGTTAGAATTAAAACTGCGGATTCTACGCCTTATGGAAATCATGGGACGATTTATGGAGCTACGGTTGGGGATGATTATACCTCGTTCAATGGAACGAGTGATTATGTGAATTGTGGAAACGATGATAGCTTACAATTTAGTTCAACAGATTCATATACTATTTCTTTTTGGTTTTATAGGAATAGTGTAGCTCATAGTTGGGATGTGCTTGTATGGAACAATTTAACAGGTGATAGAAAAATTTATTTAAATTTGACTTCTGATAAAATTTGGAGATGGGATGATTTTGCAGGACCTACAATTTCGTTTAATGAGTGGACATTCATAACTTATACTTTTTCTGCAGATGGCGCAAATTACGGCACAGAAAAGTTTTATAAAAATGGATCATTTAACACTCAAAGAATCGGTTCTATACCTTCTCCAGAAATTAATTCTTCTTTATATATTTCGGGCGAAGAAGCTGCTGCAGGTGCGGTGGGAAGTCTTAATGGACGAATAACAAATGTTAAGATTTATAATCGCGTGTTGTCAGGGGCGGAGGTGAAGTTGTTGTATGATAAAGGAAGGTAGAAAATCATTGATAATTGATTACTAATTATTGATAATTGATAATTGATAATTGATAATTGATAATTGATAATTGATAATTGATAATTGATTATTGATTATTGATAACTGATTATTGATTATTGATTATTTTATTAACTAACATTTATATTATGCCGTCGGATGAGGAGTTGGAAAAATACAAGAAAGCGGATGGGTCAATTGATTGGGGGAAATACGCGAAAGACCAATTGTTAAATAATCAATTATCCGACGACCAGTTATCAAAAAAAGTTGTTTCTCTTTCCAAATTGTCTGTTTTTAAATTAGCTGATGAACTTTCTGATTATGTATGGAGTATGGTTAATAAATGGGAGTGGTTTGCGAAAAAGACAATTGGCGATCAGATAGTCAGGTCTGCAGATTCAGTAGGAGCTAATATTGCGGAAGGTTATGGCAGGTATTTTTTTAAAGAGTATATTTTGTTTTTATATTACGCCCGAGGTTCATTGCAGGAGACATGGTATTGGTTAGAAAAAGCAAAAAAGAGGGATTTGATTACAGAGAAACAGTATCAGGATGTAAAAGAGAAAATAGACCCTCTGCCGTTGGAGTTGAATAAGGTTATTAAGATCGTCAAGCAAGAGGCGAAGAAATGGAAGTTTAAGAGATAATTGATAATTGATAATTGATAATTGATAATTGATTATTGATTATTGATAATTGATAACTGTGATGTCAACGACTGACGTTTAATCAACAATTAATATTAACAATCAATCTATGCATATAACTTGGTATGGGCAGTCATGTTTTAAGCTGCAAAATAATGAACAAACTGTATTGGTTAACCCATCTGATCCGCGCAAAGCAGGGCTCAAGGGCCCTAATTTTAAAGCGAATATTTTTGTTTTAACTGAC
>Ga0268285_1001528_pt1 | contig 11058 bp, 14 predicted proteins | sample saktaG_2_FD_190144 | JGI IMG/M metagenome (GOLD analysis project Ga0268285, IMG submission 190144) | Saline water microbial communities from Sakinaw Lake, British Columbia, Canada - sak_2013_06_06_120m | ecosystem: Environmental > Aquatic > Non-marine Saline and Alkaline > Saline ... | reverse complement strand
ATTCATAATTCCGCCCAAAAAGAAGTGGAATCTCTTAATACCAAAATTGCTTCTGCTAAAGGGGCTGCGCTTCAAATTTTAAGAGGTTAATTTTAAAAATAGATTTTTCTTTTTAATATTCCTAGCCATTTAATGGCTGGGCCACATGTCAGTTTATTAAGACATTATTAAAATTAATTTTAAGTCATAAAATTCAAAAGCAATATTTAGTACTTAAGGAAATCTAAAGCTTTGGTGTGCAAATTAATTTTTGCTTTGTACAAGCAAGATTCTTGGCATGAAAAACAAAATTTCATGAGGTAAACTGGCTATAGGGTTGGGGCGTTTGTAGGCTTTACCGTAACAGGAATGGCAACTGGAATGCTAACTGGAATAGGTTTGATAACTCCAATGCAGATGGTCGAATGGCTCAGAATATGGTTAGGTTTTATATTATATTAAAGGAAAATGGATAAGAAACTTTGGCGCTTTTATAATGAAATCATATGGCGATCTCTATGAAAAGATTTATTCTTATAATAATTTGATTCTTGCATTGAAAAAAGCAAGAAAAGGTAAAGCAAAAAAACCTTATGTAATTGAATTTGAAAAGAATTTAATTAAGAATTTACTTAAATTGCAAAAGGAATTAAAAGAACAAACATACAAACCATTTCCATTAAAAACATTTATTTTAAGAGACCCAAAAACGCGTAAAATCTCAAAATCTGAATTTAGAGATAGGATTATTCATCATGCTTTAGTAAGGGTTATAGCGCCTATTTTTGATAAAACATTTATTTATGAATCTTGTGCAAATAGAAAAGGTAAGGGAAATTTATTTGGTTTAGAAAGATTCAAACAATTTCAAAGAAAAGTCACAAAAAATAATTATAGAATAGCCTTCTGTTTAAAGGCGGATATAAAACATTATTTTCAAGAAGTTAATCATAATATTTTATTGAAAATAATTAAAAGGAAAATTAAAGATTGGAAAGTTATTTGGTTGATTAAACAAATTTTAAAGAATTTTGATAATAAAGAGAAGGGAATGCCTCTGGGTAATTTAACCTCACAATTTTTTGCAAATGTTTATTTAAATGAATTAGATTGTTTTGTCAAAAATAAATTAAAAGCAAAAAATTATATTAGATATGTTGATGATTTTATTATCTTGCATGAAAATAAAAAGCAGTTAGAAATTTGGATGAAAAAGGTTAATGAATTTTTAATGAATAGTTTGAGAATTGAGCTTCATCCGGATAAATCAAGAATTATTTCATTATCTAGTGGAATTGATTTTGTTGGATTTAACAATTTTTATTATTATAGATTATTGAGAAAGAGGAATATTAAAAATATGTTTGTGAAGGTTGAGAATTATAAAAAAAGTAAGCTTCCTAAAGAAAAACTCCTTGAAAGCTTTCAAGGTTGGAATGCTTATGCAAAATGGGCAAATAGTTTTAAATTAAGAAGGAGTGTTGTTAAGAAAATTTATAAGCCTTTGAACTAACTTTAACTTAACAATTTAGCTTTTTGAAATTATATGTTTTCTCCTCTTAATCTATTTTATTCTCTCAGTAAGTTTTAAATAACACAGATTATATTTAAATTAATTGGGGGAGTAGCTCAGTGGGAGAGCACTACGCTGAAGACGTAGGTGTCGTGAGTTCGATTCTCACCTCCCCCATATGGATTATATATTAAATATTAAATATATACTAAATATCTTATGAAAATAAAAATAAGTTCAATTTTAGGGATAATGGGGGTTTTGATAATTTTCGGTATTCTTGTTGAGAGTCCTATTATTGGAGCAATAACTGGAGCTATAGTCGGGGTGAATATCGCATCTAGACAAATAGGATTTATGGGTTTAGGTTTAATGATTATTTCTATAATTTTAAAAAAATATAAATTATAATTATTAAAATGAAATTAAAAAAGATTCATGCAGATTTTATTTTGAATTCTCGTAAAGAAAAAACAATAAGGATTCTAGTGAAAACTTCAAAAGGGATATTTAAAACAAATGCTCCTACTGGAAAATCTAAAGGGATTTTTGAAGCAAAAGATTATCATATTAATTTAAAAGAAGATATTATTTGTATTAATAAAATAAACTTAAAAAATATTCAACAAATTTTAGATAAATATTTTTTAGGGAATATTAAAGATTTTAAAATCAATTCTTTTTTATTTTTAAAAGATTTAGAAAAATTTTTAGAAAATAAAATTGGAGCAAATAGTTTATTTTCTTTAGAAGCTTGTTTTTTAAAAGCAATTGCAAGAGAAAAGAATAAGAAATTATGGGAATTTTTATTAGGAGAAAATTTTAAGCATGATTTTTCTTTAAGGCCTGTAGGAAATGCAATTGGTGGAGGGAAACATAGTAATGAAAAGAACCAGGGAAAACCAGATTTTCAGGAGTTTCTTTTTATTCCAGAATCTTCAGATTTTTTTGAATGTGTTAAATTGAATAAAATTGCGTATTCTTTGGCAAAAAAAATATTAAAGGCGAAAAAGAGAAATGATGAGGGTGCATGGAAATCTTCTTTAAATGATGAAGAAATAATTAAAATCATGAAAAAAATTCAAGAAGCAATTAGAAAAAAATATAAAAAAGAAATAAAAATTGGGTTGGATATTGCTGCATCTGGGTTCTATAAATCCCCCGATTATCTTTATAAAAGATTAAATAAAAAATTAAACAAATCTGAACAATTAAAATTTATTTCTCATTTAATTAACAAATATTCTTTATTTTATATTGAAGATCCCCTAAATGAGAAAGATTTTTTAGGTTTTGAAAAATTAAGAACTAAAGTGGGTGGTTGTTTGATTGTTGGGGATGATTTAACTGTTACAAATCCTAAAAGATTAGAGAAAGCAATTAGGATGAAAGCAATTAATGCAGTTATTTTAAAACCCAATCAAATTGGAAGCCTAGTTAAATTCAAAAAAGCAATAGAAATAGCAAAAAAATATAACATCAAAACAATAATCTCACATAGAAGTGGGGAGACAAAAGACAATACTATTGCAGATCTTGCAGTAGGATTTCAATGTGATTTCATAAAAACTGGAATCTATGGTAAGTTTAGAACGTCTAAATTAAAAAGATTGATTATGATTCAGAAGAAATTCAAAGACTTAAAGAGAAAAAAACCTGAAAATTAAGAAGATTAAAAGAAAAGAAAGAAGGAATAATAAGAATAGATGGGGCAAAAAGGTAAGGAAAAGGTTTAGAAGTATTGAATTTTAATAATGCATAAAGATTTTTAAGTTAAGAAAAATTAAACAAATTATGGCATCAAAACATAATAAAAATAAGACTGAACAGCCTGTATTTTTAAGAATTAAACTTCCTAAAGGAAATGAAGTTATTGGAATTGTAGAACAAAGAGTTGGAGCAAATAGAATGATTGTCAAGTGTTTAGATGGGCATCAAAGAAATTGTAGGATTCCTGGATCAAAACGAAGAAGATTATGGATTCGTCCTAATGACGTTGTAATTGTCAAACCTTGGGAATTTGAAGGAGATCAAAGGGGAGATCTTTTATTTAAATATCGCCCTGCAGGAATAGAATTTCTTAAGAAAAAAGGATTTTTAAAAGAAAATATAAATGAGTTTTAAAATAAAATAGAACCAACCCTATTGAAAAATGCAAGAAATATATATTGATAAGATAAATGCGGTTTTAGAAAATAAGAAAAGAATAGAAAAAGAATTTAATGTTAAATTAAAAAATCGGAATCATCTGGTTTTTGTAGAAGGAATCGCAGATAGAGAATATTTAGTTTTAGAGATTTTAGAAGCATTAGATCTTGGTTTTTCTTTAGAACGAGCTTTTTTATTAAAAAATGAAAATATGATTTTGTATAAAATTAGTATTAAAGAAATTACTAAAAGGCATGATTTAGAAAGGGTTAGGGCAAGAATCATTGGTACTCATGGAAAAACTCTTAAGACACTTCAAACTTTAACTGACTGTTATATTGCATTAAAAGAAAATAATGTGGGAATTATTGGGGAAACTGAAAAAATAAAAGAAGCAATTCAATCAGTAGTTTCCTTAATTCATGGGGCTAAACAGGGAAATGTTTATGCAAGAGTAGAAAGAAGAAAAAAGTTGAAAAAGCAAAGAAATAAAATTTAAGTTCGAATTTTTTTTGGTTTATCTTTGTATTTATTATTCCAAGTTTCAAAATAGATTCTATTGTTTAAATTAATTTTTCTCCTTGCAATTGTTTTTATTTTATTATTTTGATAAGCAATTGGAAAGATTGCCTGTATTTCTATTTCTTTAGGAATTTTTAATAGTTTTCTTATGAGAAGTTCAGAAAAAGCCCCAACCCAACAAGAAGCAAGACCCATCTCAGTTATCTTTAATAAAAAATTTTCAATAGCTGCCCCAGAATGTTGTTGGATATATCTTTTAGCTCGTTTTTCATACATTATCTCTATTTTTTCATTATCTGAGCAGAAAACTACAATAAATTTTGCTTTTTTAATAAATTTTTGTTGACATGCTTCTGAAATTCCTTCAATTATCTCAGGTTTTTCTATTATTAAGAATTTCAAAACTGGCAAATTTCCTGGGCAAGGGGTTTGATTGGTTGCTTCAATTGCTTTAAGAATTAAATCTATCTTTACTTTTTTATTAGAATAATCTCTAATAGATTTCCTTTTTTCAAGTAATTTCTCGAATTCCATATTTTTATTAATTTTATATTGGCAATAATTTTATAGTATTAATTAATGATTTCATCTATAAAAAGGTTTTGAAGAGATATTTAAAACGTCCTGGGCTGGACTCGGACCAACGACCCTTCGGTTAACAGCCGAATGCTCTACCAACTGAGCTACCAGGACATAATTTAGCAGAGAAATGAATTATATTTAAATTTATTTATTTTGGGATTTTGATAGAAATATTCAAAATTTCTTATGATTGAAATTTAATGAATCATCTAGTTAAAATAAGTCTATTCTTTTTGTTTATTAATATTACTCTCTTTAAGATTTTCCTCATTTCTCTATCAAGAGTGGCAACTATGTTTTTTTTACTTTTTTTTGAAAGTTTGATAATTAATTCGTCAGTATTTCCTTCTTTAAAATTTATTTTTCTTATTTTATTTTTTTCAATTAACTGCAAGGCTAAATCTGCAGAGATTTTGTCTTTGTATTTTTTAGCTTTCTCTTTTAGCTTTTCTAGTTCTTTAATTACATTTGAAAGAGTTACTAATTCATATTTCTCGTTAATTAAATTATGTATTTCCTCAAAATAATCTAATTTATTTTTTGCGCAATAAACCAGAAAATTAGTATCTAATATTATCTCCATATGTTCTAAAAATTAATAACATTTATATAATTATCTTCATTAAAATCTTTATGAGGGATTTAGGATATATAATTGAAATTTTAGAAAAGACTGAAAATTTCTTAAAACAAAAAGATTATATTAAAATAAAGGATTTAAGTAATAAATTAATCCATTATTCTTCAATAAATCAAAATATTGAGATAGTTTATATTACTGTGATTATTTATGCCTTAAGTAAATTAATTGAAAGAGGAAACTATGCAAATTATAAAAATTGGCAAAAATTTTATGAAGAATATTCCAAAAGCATTTCTATTTTAATAAGTAAATTAAAAGAAAAAGATTTTAAGGGATTTTCTAATGAAATAATTAAAATAAGAGAATCAATTAAAAATCTCTCAGGAAATTTAAAATATTATGTATCTGAGGTATTTCGGAAATCTAAAATTAACAAAGCATCGAGGATTTATGAACATGGAATTTCTATGGAAAAGACTGCGAAGATCTTAGGAATTAGTTTATGGGAACTTTCAGAATATGTTGGGGGTACTAAAATCGCAGATGTAGACCTTTCAATAACTTTGCCTATTGATAAAAGAATTAAATATGTGGAAGAAATTTTCCAAAAATAAAACAAAATGAAATATCTTATATTTGATTCTGGTCCTTTAATTAATTTTTCAATGAATGGAATTCTTTATTTATTAAGGGATTTAAAGAAGATTTTTCCTGGAAAATTTTTGATTACAAAAGAAGTAAAAAAAGAGATAATAGATTATCCAGAAACTATAAAAAGATTTGAATTGGCAGCATTGCAATTAAATGAATTGATTAAGGAAGGAGTAATAGAACTTTTAGAATTAGATGAAAATCAAGCAAAAGATTTCGAGAAAATAAAAAATAATTTGAAAAATACTGCAAATAATTGTTTTAAAACAAAGAAACAATTTATTCATCTAATTGATGAAGGAGAATTAGCATCTTTAGCCTTATCTAAATTTATTAAAGAATCAAATTTAATTGTTGTTGATGAAAGAACAACAAGGATGTTATGTGAAAGTCCAGAAAATTTAAAGGAATTGCTCCAAAAAAAGTTACATAGTAAGGTTTTAGCAAATAAAGATTATTATTCTATATTTAAAGATTTTAAAATAATTCGTTCAAGTGAATTAATTTATTTTGCAAGTAAGAAAAATTTACTTAATTTAAAGGACCCTAGAGCTTTAGAAGCAATGCTTTATGGAATAAAATACCATGGTTGCGCTATTTCTGAAAGAGAAATTAAAGAAATGCAAAAATAATAATAATTGAGTTATTCTGGATTTTTTATTTAGTTTTACAATTTCAATCAATATCTTTTTAAAAGAAGCAAAATTAAGATAATTGATTGGGTGCATAGTTCAATAGTTAGAATTCTGGTCTCCAGAACCAGCGATGGGGGTGCAATTCCCCCTGTGCCCATGTTTATTTATTCTAAATTATTTATATCCACCTTCTCTTTCTTATTCCTTCATTTACAATTTCAAAATTCAATTCTTTTTGAGGAGAACTTCTGCTTTTTCTGATTATCGCCTTTCTTTTATTATTTTTAAGTTTTAATTCTATTATGGTTTTGCTCCAATATTTTAATAAATCCCCCCCAACAATATTCATTTTTGCCTCTTTTCCAGCAGCAAAATCTTTATCGCTTAAGAATTCATTGTAAACTTGACTAGTTATTAATACTGGGAGATTATTTTGTCTTGCGATTTCATATAATGCCCTCATTTGTTTAGCTAAATCTGAATTTGTTTCTCTTATGGCCTCTAACCCTTTTTTTCTTGATTCTGCCAATTCAAGTCTATAAAGCATAGTCATAGAATCAACAACAATTAAGCCAATATTATTGTTTTGATCTCTCAATTCTTTTAATAGTCTTATAAATGCTTTTTTTTGCTCTTCAAAATTAATTGGTTTGAGAATCAAAATATTTTTTAGAATGAATTCTGGAATTCCTCCAGAAATTTGTTTTATTCTATCTAAAGAAAGTCCACCCTCAGTATCAATGAAAATTACTTTTTTATTTTTTTTTGCAATATGACATGCTGCTAAAATAACAAAATTCGTTTTCCCACTTGCAGAGGGGCCGTAAAATAGGGTGATAATTTCTTTTTCATATCCTCCAGAGAACCATTTGTTTAGATCATAGCTCCCAGTCATAATTCTATTACTTTCTTTTTGTTTTTCAATGGGTTCTTTTAATTTAGACATAAATAGGGTAGATTTCCTTAAATTATAAAAGTTATTGTTTTGGAATGTTCATTTTATAATTATTTATTTCTTAATGTTTATGACAATTTTTCAGGCAGATTTCCATAATTTTAGCTTAAATTTTAATGATTTTCAAGAAAATAATAATTTATTTTTTGCAAATTGCATATCTTTATAAATTCTTATTTCTTAAATAAAATATGGTAAAGAAATCAGTAAAAGCAAAAAATTTAAAGGTAACTGAAAAGAGAAAAGAATCCATTAAAAAAACTCCAAGAAAAACTTCAAAAAGAACTCCAAGAAAAACTTCAAGGAAGACAAATGTCGAGCAAGCACTTATTGATAATTTTGTGAGTTTACAAAAAGTATTAACAAATTTATCTATAAAATTTGAAGAATTATCATCAAATATGTCGAAATTATTGCAATTATTTGAAATTTCTGCTAAAACTTTTATTGAAAAATATTCTGAAAAAGAAAGTGATAAAGGAATGGATAAAGAAAGAAGTAATGATTCAGAATTTTTAAATAAATTAGATTCATTATTAGATCAAAATAAAACAATTGCAAAAGGAATCATGTTAATGGAAGAAAAGATTAAAAGCAGGAAAGAAGAAAATTTTTATAAAGATGGAGATCAATTAAACTCTCAATTTTCTGAGAGGTTTAAAACCAAACCCCTATCAAGATACAGATGGGAATAAATCAAATAAAAAGCCAAATTGGAATAATATTTCTTAAAAAATTTACTGCAGAGATAATTAATGGTATAATAAGAGAAAATCAAACAAAAAAAAATATAGAAGTTGAAAAGATTAAGCAAAAACTAATTAGGGGGGAAGAAAACAAAGAATTCCCAGGTCATTTTAATAATACTAAAGTTTTTTTTAGGGAACCAATTTCTGAATATAAACCAAGTAAAAAAATTGAAAGAAACGATAAAAATTTTGGGAAGATAAATTTTTCATTAAATAAAACTAGTTCTTTTGATAAATTAAAAGATTCAGGAAATAAAAATTCTGAGTATCATAGAGGATTGATTCAAAAAATCCCTATTAGAAAAGAGAATATTTTTCAAAAGAGAGAAAATAAAAAAATTTTTGCTTTAAAACCTCAAAAGGCGGAAAAAATTTCAAGTAATCTTGGTTTAGAGCAAGGAGATTTCAAAAGAACAAAGAATTTAGAAGAGATAAATCCAGTAGTTAATCCTCGGCCACCTTATCTTGTTTCTGAAAAAATAGAATTTCTTTTAAAAGATTCCTCCATTAAATTAATAGAATGTATGGGCCCTGGAAAAAATCTTTTAGTTAAAAGATATGGTCAGATAAATGTTACAAAAATAAAATTAGATCAGGATGAAATAAACCGACTTATTAATAATTTTTCAGAGCATTCTCGAATTCCTATTCTAAATGGGATCTTAAAAGCAGCAGTGGGGGATTTAATTATTTCTGGACTTCTTTCTAATCTTAATAATTCTAGATTTATAATTGAGAAAATTATGCCTAAAAATTGAATTTTTAAATTATTTTCTTAAAATTTTAAATATATTGAAGGAAAGATTTATAAAAAATAAAATAGAAAGAATAAAATAGTAAGAAAAAAATAAAAGTAAAAAAATAGGGAAGAAAAATAAAATAAAAATAAGAAAAAAGATTAATAAAATGGAAGAAAATGAAAAAAATAATATTGAATCAAATCCAGAAAAAGATTCAATTTCTGTGAAAAAAGATTATGATAAATTTAAAGTAAAATATAATTTACCTGAATTTTTAGAATTAGATAAAATTTTTGATATTGGGCATTTAGAACTTAAAAAGACAGATCTTTTTCTAAGAAAGGTTAGACAATTAATAACTGATAAAATAATTGCATATCTTAGATTTTTGGAAATCCTTGTAAATCCGGGGAATAATCCCTTATTTTTATTTAAGTTAACTAAAAAATTAAATAATTTTGATAAAGAAGAATTACTTGAACTTTATGAAAAACTTGGAAAAATGCATTTAGAAGTTGTTTTATTAGATTTAAATTATAATGCAGAAAAAGAAGCAAAATTTATTATAAAAATTTTTAATGTTTTTAATAAAGAAATTAAGATAAATCTTTCAAAGATAATTGGAAAACTTATTAAAGAAGAAACAAGCAAGAAAAAAGATAATTCAGAAAGTTATTTCGGATGATGTTTGCAGATTTTTAATAGTAATTTAAAAAATAATTTTTAATAGGGGCACATATTTTTTTAAAAAATTGTGATTGAAGCATGTAATTATTAAAGAGGTTACACCCAATCGTAACATTTATGCACTTTATGTTACACTATAATGTAACATAGAAATTGAGAAATTAATATTATTAACCAAGGATTTGGAAAAAAAGAAAAAGGAATTTATTTTATTCCTTTTTGGAAATGGTTGTTGATTAATTAATAAAGGGATTTATCAGAGATTCTTTAAGTGGTATCTTTGTAAATTAATAAAGGCCCAGGGTTTATTGATAAAATAAATTTTAGTTTATCAGAATTTAAAATATGTTTTACAATACAAATTTCTGATAAAAATAAAAGAAAGTAAAAAAAAAAGAAAATTAGTTTAGGGTGAGCAACAGATACAATTTCTTTGGTAATAAGTTTGACTAGGGAAAGGAATAGTGCCTGGGACATCACAATCTATGAGCTGAGAACTTCCAGTCGCAGTTCCAACATAGAAATATCCAGTTATGCATGTTAAAGAAGCAAAATTCCAAATATTATCTGCATAATAATCACAAATTTCATTACAAGTAATGCTAACATTAACTAAGGGACTACCAACATCCGTCGATGAAACTGTAGCAATTCTACAACTATTCAACATATTTAAAACACCTTGGTAAGTTACCTGTTGCGCGAAATTTCCCCAGCTACCGTTAGTAGAGTTTCCCCAATTACTATTTGTGTTTGTGCTGTTAAGGATAGCCTTTTTTTTAGAAATTTTAACTTTTGATTTGGTCCGACTTAAAAAACCTTTTTCAGAAGATATAAATTGAACTTCATAATCTCCGATAGTGATTGGACTTCCTTTTTTAACTTCTTTAATTTCTCCATTAATATTTATCATGACAGAATCCTTTTCAATAATTGGTGCTTTAACAAAAATTTCTTCTCCATCTAAGTTGATTTTATTTGCTAATCCTTTTTTAAGATCTATATTTGCAGAATTTTGAAATTCTTTTACAGAATTTCCTGTAAAACCAAACCAACCTGCATAGACCATAGAAATCATAAGCACACTGAATATCAAAACACTTAAACTTAAAATAAATAAATTTCTTTTCATTTTCTTTTTATAAAACCTCCTTTCAATCTATTTTTATTACTAAATTTTTAAAGGATTTTGATATATATATATATCGGTTATTTAGCATATTTATTCTTTACAATTATCTTAAAGGGCTAAAAAATAAAGGGGGTAATTTTTTTAAAGAATTAGTATTTCATTCTTTTTTCATATTCTTTATG
>Ga0268285_1001518_pt1 | contig 11097 bp, 11 predicted proteins | sample saktaG_2_FD_190144 | JGI IMG/M metagenome (GOLD analysis project Ga0268285, IMG submission 190144) | Saline water microbial communities from Sakinaw Lake, British Columbia, Canada - sak_2013_06_06_120m | ecosystem: Environmental > Aquatic > Non-marine Saline and Alkaline > Saline ... | reverse complement strand
ATAAATAGTGGGTATAATGTCTCCGATTAAAAGAACCCCTATTAAACTATTATCAGATTCATACTTTGCTTTGATAGTATTTCGTAATTCAAGACTATTCTTTTTTGTTTCCCTTCCAAAATCATTCATGTTTATTATTTTTTCTTCAGATTTTTCAAAAATTACCTCCTCAAAATTAAATTCATTATTATCTAATTTATAGGTCTCAATTAAACTTCTTATTTCTTCATCTTCATTAATAGTTTTTTCAATAAGAAGTAAAACAAGACATTCTTCTTTTTCACAAACAGCACCAGGTACAGTAGTTTCTGAAGCAATACAAGCACTACAACTTCCCCCACAATCAATTCCTGTTTCATCACCATTTTTAGTCCCATCTGAACATGTAGGTAATATACAAGAATTAGAACACCCATCTATATCAATATCATTTCCATCATCACATTCTTCTCCTGTATTTCTAGTACCATCTCCACAAGTAGGAGTTACAGGACAAGCACCACAATCTCCTGGACAAGTAACACATGTTTCACCTGTTTGACAAGCTCCATTCCCACACCAAACTGCATTAGTTGATTCATCATACCATACATTATTTAAACAAAATTCTCCGCAAGTCGCACAACCACTTAATGGACCTGGATTTTGATAATATTTACCAGATTCGTAACAAATACCATTAACAACACAATCAGAAGAAGAAGCGCAACAACCAAAATCATTAAGGTTAACAAACGCGGGTTCAGAAGCATCAACTTGTCTAGCAATAAGATTTGGAGTAGTACCCACGCAAGAAAGTTGTACACAAGCACCCTTAGCTACATCACAACCATTTGGGCACATATATAATTCATAACCCATAGAAGAATCAGTATTGCAATAGTATTCATAAATTTGCCCAGTATATTTTGAAGTTCTTCTAATATATACACAAGAATCTGTATAGCTTCCATAAGTTCCTTTTAAATAATAATTTTTCCCATCAAGATATGGGGCAATAGCATCGCTATCTGAACAAGTAAAAGCAGGAGGAGTACATACATAACTTCCTGAACATGTATATCTTATTGGACAGCCACCACAATAAACAGAAGAACAACCTGCTACAGAATAATAACCACATTCATATCCAGAAGGACAAGAAGTAGGACACCCAGGTTCATCGCTGGGGAGTTGGATTACTCTTCCAGTTAATTTTCCCCACAAGTCAGAAAAAAATCCAGCAGAAACAAATGAGAGCATTAATACTATAAATAAAAAGCATACTCCAACAATCAACCCTTTTTTCATAAATTAATTAGATTAATATAACTTATAAAGATTTTTATTCTGGAACCAATGCAAAGAAACTATAGTTTCCTAGTTTAGCTAACTTCTTCACATCTTCTAATTTAACAGTTTTTATATTTTTTTCAAAATCATAAAACTTCTTTGCATTTCCTTCAAGTTCATAAAAAATAAGATTGACCATTTGGGTTTGGGAGTCTTCCATTGAAATATAATAATTGCCAATTAATTGTGATTTAATTTCTTCTACTTCTTTCGCACTCAAACTTTTTGAGACTTTTTCAAACTCCTCTAAAATTAATTTTTTAACTTTTTCAACATTCTCTTTCATAGTACCAACATAAATAAAATTATATGCAAAATCTTTTGTAATAACAGCATCTCCTTTAACAGCGTATGCTAAATTTCTTTTCTCTCTAATCTCACTAAATAATCTAGAACTCATTCCTCCTGCCATTAAAGTTGCTAAAACTTTTGCAGCTTCTGACTTTTTATCTGTTGAAACAGGAACATGATATGCAAAAATAATATTTGCTTGATCAATCCCTTTTCTCTTTTCAATTTTTGATTCATTTTTAATGTTAAATTTTTGAATTGGAATCTTATTTTTTTCATTTCCAAAATTCTTTTCTGCAAATCTCACTATATCCTTAAAATCAGCATCTCCAACAACACACAAAATTAAATTATTTGGAGTATAAATTTTTTTAAACTTCTCAGCCATCTTTTCTCTATTAATTTTCCCCATTGTTTCATAAGTTCCTGCTAAATGAATCCCCATTGTTCCATCATATAATGATTTTTGAATTTCGTCAAAAACATGAAGTCGAGGATTATCTTTATACATTTTAATCTCTTCAAAAATAACCTTTCGCTCTTTTTCTAATTCTTTTTCATCAAATTTAGGATTTTTAATCATATCACTTAAAACATCTAAAGCAACACCCAAATGCTTGTTAGGCATTTTACACCAATAAGCAGTAATTAATTCGTTTGTAAATCCATTTAATTCCCCTCCCTTTTTCTCAATCTCTTCTGCAATCTGTTTTGCGTTTCTTTTGGAAGTTCCTTTATAAAACATATGCTCTATAAAATGTGCAATCCCTTTTTCAGAAACATCTTCGTTTATTCCCCCATATCTAACAGCAAAAGCCACACTAACCACAGGCACATCTCTCTTCTCAAAGATAATAGTCATTCCATTTTTCAATACTTTTCTTTTAAATTCTGATTTCATTTTGATTAATTAAGAAACTGAAAATAAGCCCAAATTACACCACCAATTACAATTATGGCTACAATTACTCCAATCCACCATCTTGTTGGTTTCTTTTTTACTGGTTGTCCTATTTGCGTTGTTTGCCCAATAACAGGTTTTTGCTGTGCTTGCACTACCACAGGTTTTGCTTGGACAGGTTGTTGTGTTTGTTGCATTTAATCCACCCCATATTAAATAATTTTAGCATTCTTATAAATGTTTTTACAAAATTTCTTAAACCTAAATTTCCTAATATTAATATGCCAATAAATGCACATCCAGATTACCTTGCTGCTGAAAAAGAATATATCAAAGCAGAAACTATAGAAGATAAAATTGAAAAACTAAAAAAAATGATTTCTGTGGCTCCAAGCCATAAAGGTGCTGAAAATTTAAGAGCCCAATTAAAAACACGTTTAAAAAAATTCCAGCAACAAGCTGAAAAATCTAAAAAATTAGGTAAATCTTCAAAAGCAGGGATAAAAAAAGAAGACATGCAAGCAGTTTTAATTGGAATGAGTAATTGTGGAAAATCTGCTTTGCTTGCGATTCTAACAAATGCTTCCCCAAGAATATCAGACACTAAATTTACAACAACATATCCTATAATTGGAATGATGAATTATGAGGGAGCAAACATACAATTAATAGAAATTCCAGGAATTGAATCTGAGCATTATAATAAAGGATTGGCAAACACAGCAGATACTCTACTAATATTAATAACAAATTTAGAGCAATTAAAGCAAATAGAAGAAAAGTTAGGAAAAGCACACGGAAAAAGAATTATTATATTTAACAAATCAGATATCTTGACAGAAAATGAAAAAAGAAAGATTTCTGCAACTCTTCAAAGCAAAAAATATAATTTTGTTATGTCTTCTAGCACCTCAAAAGAAAATTTAAATGATCTAAAAAATAAAATCCTACAAAGTTTTGGAAAAATAAGAGTTTATACAAAAGAACCAAGAAAAGAAAAATCAAATCGCCCAATAATTCTTGAACCAGATTCAACTGTTAAACAAGTTGCAGAGAAAATACTAAAAGGTTTTTCAAAAAATGTTAAAGAAACAAAAATATGGGGGCCTTCAAGTAAATTTCCAGGACAAAAAGTAGGCTTGCAACATAAACTCAGGGATTTGGATGTTGTTGAATTTAAGACTAAGTAATTAAGGATAAGCAGCTTTATACAATTCTTTTAACTTCTTATCTTTTCTAAAATTTTTCAATAAAAAGTTTATTTCTTTTGCAACTGCATTTTTTAGATCTAAAGGATGTAATTTTTTTGAAACAAAATCCTTTTCAAGTTCTTTATAGTTAGAATATTCTAATGTTCCCCCGTGTTTTTTATCTCTTTCAACAACAAATTTTTCTTTATTGTCCTCTTTTAAAACCATTATTAAATATTTTAACAATTCCATTATTCCATTATCAGGATCTCCTGCAATGCAATGTGCTCTGTTAATTTTTCTTTGAACTGTTGCTTCGCTATCTAATAAATCAATCTTACTACTTTCTACACTTGAACTCATTTGCTTTCCTACCAACCCTCCAATCATAGGAGTCATTAATTCCATTCTTTGTTTATATTTTATTTTTGGAAGAAATTCTCTTGCATAAACCAAAATTTTTCTTTGATCAAGGCCTGCAAATTGTGCATCTACTTTAAGATATTCTTCATCAAGAGCTTGCATTAAAGGATAAATTAAACCAGCTAATTTAGGATTCTCTCTAGCAGTTTTAACAGCTTCTGAAGCAGCGTGTTTTGCCTTGGCTACTGTAGTAAAAGTACTTAATCTCAACAAATCATGAAGATAATCTTTGTTTAATTGTAATTCACTCCCTTTGACAAATTCTAGTTTCTTTGTATCTGTTCCAATTGTTTGTAAAATGAGATGAATTGCTCGCTCGTAATATTTGTATCTTTTTTCCAACAAATCCCAAGAAACCCCATCTAAAGCAGCATGTAAGTCAGCTAGTAAAATTTTTACTTTTACTCCTGCCCTTAGAAAGTCTGAAATTTTAAGCATTGGAAAAAAATAAGCAAAAGAAACAGCCCCTGTAGGCATAGTCCCCCAATAAAGAGAGAATTCTTTTTTAGATTTCAATTTTTTATCTAGTTCTTTTTCTCCAATAATTTCTTGTAAATTTCTCTTGATTAAATCTATTTTTTTGTTAATATCCATTCTACCACAATAAACAATATATAATTTATAAAAGTATTGAGTTTATGTTAATTGAAATTCTGTTCTTTCTCTTTTTGGGAATTCTCTTTGGAATTCTAACAGGCTTAATTCCAGGAATTCATATTAATTTAGTTGGTGTTTTCTTAATCTCCTTAGCTGCTTCTTTTCTTTCTTTCCTAAATCCGATTTACTTTGTTGTTTTTATTGTTGCTATGGCAATCACACATACTTTTGTTGATTTCATTCCTTCTGTATTTTTAGGTTGTCCAGATACAGATACAGAACTTTCAATCTTACCAGGACATGATTTATTGAAAAAAGGCAAAGGGTATGAAGCAATAACTTTAACAGCATATGGAAGTTTAGCAGCAATTTTCATTTTGATATTAGTTACTTTCCCGATTGCAAGTCTTTTAGAAACATTTTATGATTTTCTAAAAATTTTAATACCTGGATTATTAATCTTGGTTTCTTTTTTCTTAATTTCTTCTGAAAAGAAAATGAAAAATGCATTGGTTGTTTTCTTATTAACTGGTTTTTTAGGATTATTTGTTTTAAATCTTGAAATGAAAGAACCTCTTTTACCTTTGCTAACTGGCTTATTTGGTAGTTCTATGTTAATAATAAGTATTAGGGATAAAATCTCCATTCCAAAACAAGAAATAACAAAAGCAAAAACAAAACTTTTCAAACCCCTCTTAGGAGCTGTAATTGCTTCTCCTCTTTGCAGTTTTCTTCCAGGTTTAGGAAGTGGACAAGCAGCAGTAATCGGAAACATTATTTCAAAAACAGATAAAAAAGGCTTTTTAGTTTTACTTGGAGCCACAAATACTCTAGTTATGGGATTCTCATTCATAGCCCTTTATGCAATAGCTAGAACACGAACAGGTGCAACAGTTGCTATCCAGGAAATAATAGGAATCTTATCAAAAGAAATATTAATTTTAACTTTAGCAGTTATACTAATATCTGGAATTCTTTCTTTTTTTATAACACTTAGGTTGGCAAAATTCTTTTCGACAAAAATACAAAACATAAATTATACATTACTTTGTGAATTAACTTTAATTGTCTTAATAATAATTGTTTTTCTTGTTTCTGGTTTTTTAGGATTATTTATTTTAGCTGCTTCAACAGCAACAGGAGTATATTGTATTTCCCTTGGAGTTAAAAGAACAAACATGATGGGTTGTTTACTTTTACCTGTAATCATTTTATATTTATTTTAATATAAAAATAAATTAATAAAAAATTATTTAAATTTTCTGATTAATTTTAGATTTCTACCTTTATCGTGCACACCCAAACCAATTGTTTTATTTGAACTAATTATCTTGTGTTTAGGAAATAATTTCTTTAAATTATAAATTCCTGCATCACAAGCCATAACAATTTGAACATTTCCATGAAGTTGGGATTTATTTAATAAGTCATAATCACAAGGAGTTCCAATTAAATCTGTATCAACAACTTTAAAACCATCTTTTTTTAATTTGCTTGCTAATTGTTGCATTGGTTTTTCTCCGCCAACCCCACATAATCTTGCGCATGCATTACAAGAAATAACACCTATTTTATCTGATTTTTTCAGTTGAGATTTAATTCTTGAATATGGTAAAGATTTTTGTATTATCATTTTTATACCTTAAACCACTTTATTTTATACTTTACCATCTTAAAAGATAAAAACAAGATAGTTTTATATATATTACTCTTTTTTTAAAATAAGAAAAAAGAAAAATGCATTGGCTAGAAGTTGAAACAAAGGTGAAAATAGATAATGTTTCTAAACTTAGAAGTAAAATTAAAAAAATTGCTATTTTTGAGAAAAAAGAAAGCCGTGGAGATGATTATTTTGCATTGCAAAAAAAAGGATATCCTAAAAAATCATTTCGAATAAGAGATGACGGAAAAAAGTTAATTGTTAATTTTAAAAAACATCTTAAAAAATTATATAGCCAAGGGGTTGTTGTTAAAAAAGAATTTGAATTTGAATTATCTGATATGACTCACATAGGAAATTTTCTTGCATTATTGGATGATTTTGGATTTAAAGAATGGGTAAAAAAAAGAAAAACAACAGAATCTTATCTCTACAAAAAAGATAAAAGAGTGATTATTGAAATCAACAAAGTTCAGCATTTAGGATATTATATGGAAATTGAATATAAAGCTAAAAATTCAGAAGTTGAAAAAGCAAGAAAGAAAATATTGCAAGTTCTTCAAGAATTAGAAATTAATAAAAACATGATAGATAATATAGGATACACAAAAAGGCTGTATAATAGAGGAATAAAAGATAGAAAATATTTCATAACTAAAAAATGAAATATGTCACCAAAACAACAAAAGGGTATAAGCCAACAAAAGAAGCAAAAAAAATTAGTTTAGCTCCAAAAGACATTTACAAAAAAGCAAGAAAAGATAAAGTAAAATTCTGGGCAAATCTAGCAAAAGAAGGGATTCATTGGATAAAACCTTTTACAAAAACATATGAACAAAAAGAAAATAGTTTTTCTTGGTTTAAAGATGGAACACTAAATCTTTGTTATAATGCAGTTGATAGAAATTTAGATCAAGCAAAAAATCCTGCAATTATTTTTATCCCAGAAAATCCAAAAGAAAAAAAACAAGTATTAACTTACCTCCAATTATATAAATCTGTCAATCAGGCCGCATCCCTCTTAAAGAAAAAAGGAATAAAAAAAGGAGATGTTGTTGCAATTTATATGCCTCCTCTTTTAGAAACAATAATCTTTATGTTGGCTTGCACAAGAATAGGGGCGATACATTCTGTGGTCTTTTCTGCATACTCAGCAGATGCTTTAAGAACTAGAATAAAAGATGGAAAAGCTAAACTAGTAATTACTGCGGATTATTATTTTAGACAAGGAAAGAAAATTGATTTAGTTGCAAAAGCTAGGGAAGCTTGTAAAAAAATAAAAATAAAAAAGATAATAATTAATAGGAAAAAAACAGGAAAGATTTTTACAAAAGAAAAACCAGAAATAATTGAACCAGAACCAATGAATGCTGAAGATACTGCTTTTATATTATATACTTCTGGAACAACTGGAAAACCAAAAGGAGTTATGCACGCTGTTGGAGGATATTGTGTTCAATCATACTGGTCTAGTAAATATGTCTTTAATTTAAAAGAAAATGAAATTATGTGGTGTACTGCTGATATTGGTTGGATTACTGGACATACTTATGCTTGTTATGGCCCCTTGCTAAACAAAGCAACTACTTTGTTATATGAAGGATTCCCAACTTATCCCAACCAAGATAGATTTTTAAAAATAATAAAAGAAAACAAAGTAAATGTTTTTTACACTGCACCAACAGCCCTAAGAATGTTTGCTATGAAAGATGGATATACTAACAAATACAAATTAGATTCTTTAAAAATATTAGGAACAGTTGGAGAGCCTATTGATGAAGAAACTTGGGAATGGTTTTTTAAAAAGATAGGAAGAAGTAGATGTCCTGTTATTGACACATATTGGCAAACAGAAACAGGAACTGCAGTAATAGAATCTCTTCCTGGTCATGGCCCTTTTATTCCTTCTTATGCAGGGCAATCTTTTCCAGGCATGGAATATGAAGTAATAAATGAGAAGAATAAAAAATTAGGAGCTAAAAAAGAAGGTTTATTAGTACAAATTCCGCCTTTTATTCCATCTTTAATTAGGGGTGTTTGGAATAATAAAAAAAGATACAAAAAATATTTCTCAAAAGGAAAATACCTTGCAAGTGATAATGCTTTTTATGATACAAAAGGAAACTTCAGACTTCTTGGCAGAAGTGATGATGTTATAAAAGTTGCAGGCCATAGAATGTCTACTGCTGAAATAGAAAATGCTATAACAAGTCTTCCAAAAGTTGTTGAAGCGGCTATTGTTGGTAAAACGGATAAAATAAAAGGAATGTCTGTTGTGGCTTTTGTAAAAACTAAATCAACAATGAGTGAAAAAGAAATCATAAATGCTGTATCAAAAAAGATAGGACCTATTTCAAAACCTTCTGAAATTTATTTTGTTAAAGATATTCCAAAAACTCGTAGTGGAAAAATGATGAGGAGAATTCTTAAAGCCCTTTTAGAAGGTGAAGAAGTCCAAAATGTTTCGACTCTTATTAATCCTGAATCTGTTAAAGAAATAAAATCGATAGTTAAAGTAAACCTCAAAGAAAGAAAATAATTATTTTTTCAGCTTTTTCCAATTAATCTTCTTCTTTTGTAATAATTGTAATTGTGGCCATTGCTCTTCAAAAGTCTTTCTTGTTTCTTTGTAAATAATTCCCAAGGGGATCTTTCCTTTTCCTAAATTATAATCATACATTTCTGCTAATTTCAAAGCTTCTGCTTTTGTTCTTTTTTTATTGGGAACTTTATACATCCTTTTATCTCTATTGTTTATACTTAAATTAAAAACAATACAATCTTGGATAATTTCTACAAAAGAGAATCCTTTATGCTCAATTGCTTTCTCTATTATCTCTGCTGTGTGCTTTACATCCCTTGCATTTGCCCTTGCAATAAAAGTTGCATTAGAAGCTAAAGCTAATTTAAGGGGATTTAAAGGAATTCCTAATTTACCAAAAGGTTCTGCTTTTGTCTTATAACCTTTTTGGCTAGTTGGTGTTGCCTGTCCTGTTGTTAATGAAAAGGATTGGTTATCATGAACAATTAAAGTTATATCTGAATTATATCTTCCAGCATGGATAAAATGAGAAACTCCCTCAGAATACAGATCTCCATCTCCTGCAAAAGCAATAACTTTTAGATTTGGATTTCCTAATTTAATTCCCATTGCAGTAGGCAAAGGCCTTCCATGTAAACTATAAATTCCAGAAAGATTAAGATAATCAAAAATCTTGCCATGGCAACCTATTCCTGTTGTGATAGCAAAGTCCTGTAATTTATTCCCTTTTTTAATTAAGTTATTTAAAGATAATTTAATTGCTTTTAATATTTCAAAATTTGAACACCCAGGACACCAAGTTACTTTTGCATTTGTTGATATGTTTGTCATTTTAAAAATGCACTCCTTTTTTAAATTCTTTCCATCTTGGAATTATTATTGCAAGCCCAGCAATTACCAATCCCAACATTATTCCAATTTCATTGTGTTGGCTTGTGATTATCCTTTGTATTCCCATAATTATTAATACAACAGCAGATAAAATAAAATAAGGAATTCTCCACGATTTTTTCTGGTCTACGAAGAACCACATAACATAAAGCCCCAAACTTGTCCACACAATATGTGATGATGCATCAAAAAGAATATATTTTCCATATATATACATAGGAAGATACTTGAATAAAATAAGTCCAATTGCCATTATTAAAGTAGTCTCTAAAATCCACCTTAATTGCTGCTTTGTGTGAAATTTTAATTTCTCTTCTTCAATCATCTTTTTTGTTTGCTTTTTCATTTTATAAATTTTAAAATTTCATTTAATTTTTTCTTTTCTCTCACTAAAGGACTATATCCTTTTTTAGGGTAGCCTATTAAAATTCCTGCAATTAACTCTTTATCTTTAATTTTTAATAATTTATTAATTTCTTTTTCAATTCTTCTGAAACTACTCATCCAGCAAGTTCCTAAATTGTATTCTAATGCTGAAAGCATTAAGTTTTCTATTGCTGCGGAAATGCTTTTTATAAGATTATCTCTAACTGCTTTGTCCTTTTGTATTTTTGTATTGTAAACTAAAATTATTGTCTTACAATTACCTAAATTTGTATAAAAAGTTTTTACAATAGCTTGTAATTTCTTCTCTAGTTTTTTATAATCTTCTTTTTGTTTAATTAATACTTTTTGATGGAGTTTTAAGATTTCATTAATTTTCTTTTCGGAATCAACAACATAGAATTTCCAAGGTTGCAAATTTGCAGCGGAGGGAGCTTTAGAAGCATTAATAATTAATTTCTTTATTATTTCTCTTGAAACCTTCTTTGGTTCAAATTCCCTTATGCTATGTCTTTTGTTTATTGCTTCTTGTATTTTCATCTCAATCTCCTTTTTATTTCTTCTTTTAATTTATCTGATTCAAAAGGCCTTCCATCATATTTTAAAATTCTATCTTCAATCTTAATTCCTGTTTTTTCTCTAATTAATCTTCCTAGTTGTCCTGTAACATTATTTTCTATTAAAATAACTTTTTTTGCTTTTTCCATTTCTTTTCTAATATTATCTGAAAGAGGCTTCAGATATAATACTTGTAAAAACTTAGCATCTAAATCTTTAATTGCATCAAGTATAGCGCCTGTAGTAGAACCCCAGCCAATTATCAAATTTTTACTCTTTTTTTTACCATACATTTTGAGCATTTCAAATTTTTTAACTTCTTTTTTTA
>Ga0268285_1001516_pt1 | contig 11101 bp, 7 predicted proteins | sample saktaG_2_FD_190144 | JGI IMG/M metagenome (GOLD analysis project Ga0268285, IMG submission 190144) | Saline water microbial communities from Sakinaw Lake, British Columbia, Canada - sak_2013_06_06_120m | ecosystem: Environmental > Aquatic > Non-marine Saline and Alkaline > Saline ... | reverse complement strand
GCCTTGACTGGTGATGATCAAGATGCGATCTTCTCTGTGCTTCTCAAGTGCCAGCCGGACGAATGTCTTAACATGGTCTTGCCGGTGTGGATTGTGGAGAAGTCGGCTTCTTCCGCCTGTTACGTTCAGAAGCTGTATCACTTCCGTATTGTCTCTCTTAACGTGATATTGTTCGCCTACAGTAATATCCACCTTGATGTCAAGGCTTTGCTCAAGATACGCCTTCGGTGTCGTAGCAGACATAAAGATGACGCACGCCTTCTGCAGCAGCGTCGGCTTCCAAACGTAATAGAGGTAGTCTGAGTCGTGATAGTGGAATGATATGCCATTCTGGACGACGTAAGCCAGATCATACAGCTTCAAAGGCTTATCGTGTAGATGGCGGCGTGATACTATCTTAGTGATCGCCTTCTCTATCTCAAATATAGCACCTTTGTCCAGCTTCTTTATGTCCGGCTCGTATCCGGTGCGATTCAGTCTTGCATGTTCCATCCCATTAAGCATAGATATGAGATCGTTTGCTTCTTCAACAGCTGGTGAGCCAGCCAAAGACGCACCGGCTGATCTGAGTAGCTCAAGGTTGTGGCTGATGGCGTCCTTAGAGAAGCGCACTTCCTTCACCAATTCCGCTTCTTCATCTATGATGATAAGGCTTCGCCGCTTATTTCCGAAGTATGGCGATATGAAAAAGTCCTTTAGCAGTCCATAGCTGTGTGTCGCTATCAGCACGTCAGCCGCCTTCGCTGCCTCAATCAGCCTGAGATGTGGGCATTCTTCTGACTTCTCACATCCACCGAAGCAATAATCTACCTTGAATAGATGTGAGTATCCTTTACTGCAAAGCTTCTCAGCTTCTTCCGAATACGGACAGCCAATATCTTTATGTGACCGTCCTTTGAGATGGACGTTGAATATCTCGGCGTCAAGGTGCTGCTCGTATTCGTCAGCGTTGTAATGTGTTGACGTAAGCAGGAGAGTCTTATTCTTCTCTAACGCATTGACAAGGTTGATTGCGCCGGTACTCTTGCCCGTTCCTACTGGCATGTTTATCAGAATCCGCTTGCCGGAATATGCAGGATAGTTTTCCGCGACATTCATTAAGGCTTCAGCATTGATTCTCTGCGCTTCTTCCAGTGAAATGATGTCCGGCTTTTCCGCTTCGGTCAGGATGCGATATTCCGAAGGTGCAAACTCGTCCTGTGATGGTATGGATACAATATTCGCTAGTATATCATCCTCGAATTGCTGTCTTCCATACTTCGTCAAGTAGTCGTTAGGATCAATGCCTATCGGCAATTCAAAATAGCTGACCGACTTCGCTTGACCGAGTAGCTTCTTGATAGCTTCCGACCGCTTCTGGAAGTCTGGATCGTTGGCGTCGGTATCGAAGTACAGGATCACGTCCTTGCCATACAGCGAAGATATAAGGTCATCACTAAACTGACTCTTACTTCCGAAGGACATTACATTCTGGAAGCCGGCGTCAAACATCCTGATAGCATTGAATTCGCCTTCTACGACATACAGGCGATCATATTCGTCTATCGCGTCGTCGTTTAAAAAGAAAGCTCTCTGGATACCGGACATGGCTTGATACTTCATACCGTCAGCGTAGTCCGGTAGTATTCTCGCGTTTGCAAAATAGGCTTGACCGTCATGGATGTATGGTATGATAATACATGGTTTCCACCAGTAATCACCGCGTTCGTTGATCAACTTCATGTCGTCCAGGTACTTCTTCCATTCCTTGCCATAGAAGCGGAAGTCCGGATCATGCTGTTGTATGAATGTTTTGCTGAAGTCCTTGACGGTATTCGCACCAAGTCTAAAATGCCGGATCGCTTCTTCAGATATGCCTCGCTTGGTGATATACTGATGGTGCTGTCCGCTATCCTTCAAAAGCAAAGCGTGGAGATCGTGAATATAGTGAGTCAATATGTCGATCTCTATCTCAGACAGTATTCTAGCACGCTGGTTTATCGCTGACGGCTTTTTAGTTCGTGGAATGAGTAATGTACCGGCTGTATCATTCTCAAAGGCGTGATGCGCTTCCTGCTGGCTCAGATTCGTGAGTTCTGAGACTAGCTTCCATATATTGCCGGATGCACCACACCCGAAGCAATGATAACGATATGGTGCTTCGAGTTCCAGTGAGAAGGATGGTGTTCTGTCCTCATGAAGCGGACAGCAAGCAATTATCTGACTGTTGCGGATACTTTGCTTTTCTAGTGATATGCCGAAGCGAGATAGTATGTCTGCTGCTGTCTGTGTAATTATTTGTTTCACACCCCCAAGTGAAATGGGCGGCGTGGAGGTGCGGACCAGGAGATCCGCCGCCGCCCGAATGTCGTCAAAACGTCGAAAGAAAAACGGTCGTCTACATACTACCTCGAATTTGAAGCCCTTTTTGTGCGACAAAAAAGCAAAATAATTCATACTCACTCACGCAGAGTTGATATGGTTTCCTTGAGAATATCTGTTATGTCTGGATGACGCCGGTATTCCCTGAGCATATCTGCGAGGGCGTCAGCGCAATGATTCCTCATGAATTCGCCCTTTGGGATTTCCAGAATGTCCGCAAGCTTTGCCGCTTTGGTTACGGGCGGTAACAGTTCGCCGTTTTCGTATCTAGATATGGTAGCGGCATTGACGCGCAATATCTTGGCAATGCCTTTTTGCGTCGTTGACGAAGCCCTACGTGCCGATTTAAGAGTCTCTGATGTCTTGGTGGATAGATTACCCATGAGAGTGTCCTTTCTTCACACAGCGCACCCAAAGCATATCAATTTTGACTTGATCTGTGAGTGTTCCTGTGATAGAATAGAAGTGCCCCGAATAAAAGCGCAGGCGTATATCCTACGCAAATTAAAGCTGCTTTCGTGGCGTACCAAAAAAATAATAAGATAAGATTCCCCGATGGTCAAGATCGGGGTTTCTTTTTAGCCGAAGGTCTGAAAAAACCTTGTTTTTCTTTTCTCTTTTACGAGTTTTTCAGTTATGGCTGTTTAGGCATATAGAAGTCTCTTGAATAGGCTTCCGAATATCTCTGTTACCGTTTTTGCCTTTGCTTCAATCCAATGGTGAATTGTCTGGGTTAGATCATGAAACACTTCTAAGATAATACGACGACAACGATGACCAAACGTGGGTTGAACGTCTTCCGGCCAATCCATCGGCAGTTCTCCAATGGGAGCGGACAATTCAATGGACTTCAGAAGCGAATTCATCACAAACACCAACGTCAGATGTTTTCTGACGCCTTGTTCGGTCTGTAATTGACTATTCTCTGCACCTAAGAATTGCTTGATCTGCTCATGAAAAGACTCTATGTCCCAACGATGCAATCGCACTGATAGAATCTTGTGAATGTCCCAAAACAGCATCTGGGTAAACGCGTAAACAGGTTCTCCTTGCTTGTCTGGATTATCATAAATAATGGCGAAACGTACCTTGCCATAGCGACGAATACGCACTGTGCAACTAAACATCCAACGGGTACGCTCTTGACCACGGATATGCACAGTAATCTCTTTGAAAGACTCCTTGGGGATGGTCTGCTGAAATGTCTCACAGTTGTATCGCTGATCTTTGTAATAGACAATGCGATTCTTTGCGCTATCAGCTACCCAGGGCTTGTCTGATTGCTCAATACGATCAATTACTTCTGGAGCAAACAGACCACTGTCTACAGCATATGCATTGGGAGCGATCCCACTGGATTCCATTTCATCTATCAACTCCACAGCCAGTTGATTCTTTGTCCTGGCTTGTCGCTTATGTAACTGGAAGCTGAGTAACTCCACTAATCGGTTACGCAATGTATCAATATCTGGCTTATCATCAGGTAGCGCTGTGTGCTCCAGATAGAGATGCTCTTGACGCTCAAAGCTGCGGTGGTAAATCCTATAACCAAATCCATCCAGACGATCATTGGTGGAAACAGCTGCTGTGACCAACTGGATTGCGTAGGTGTATTGTTTTTCCACGTAATCCCAATACTTGTAAACTCCATAGATGCTCTGACCACGGGGATGATGGATAAAGGTACTATCCAGGATGCCCACAGTAAAACCATTTCGGTGATGGGGTACAATCAACTCCACATGCCTTTGGTTAACAGCTTCTTCAGACCAGGGAGAGGCGGTGATAGCTTTATTGAGACTGCTTTGACAAGGTCCATCCACAAAGCACTGAGACATGCGCTGGATGCTGGGTCTCTCCAACACAGCCATGCCAGTGCAATACTCCTGAATGTGTTGGTAAGTTTCGCAACGAGGAAACAAGTCTTTGTAATCTGCTAAACCATTGGCAATACTTGGCGGTATGGATACAATCGGAATTATCATCATTGGCACCTATGGGGGCAAGGAATGTTAAGTGAATGTGTGATGACATTGTATCATATTCCTCAAAAGCTATCTAACTGAAAAACTCGTATTGATAAGCCAGAAATGTGAGAAAGTACTATTTTCGGGTGGCTATGAATATCAGGGACGCGGCAAGCCGCGTCCCTGAGTGCGAAATATCTATTCTTTTACAGAACCCCATGTAACGGCAAGTTTCTCTGCTGGCTTAACGGCGAGGGAGTTGGATTTGTTCTCGAAGTTCTGCATAATTTCCTCTTCGGTCAAAATACGATCATAGACGCGAACTTCGTCGATCATTCCATTCAAAAATCTTCCGTCATGCTCGCTGCCGATCCTGCGTTCATGCCAGTTTTCAAGCGCAGCCCCGGTACTGGCGAGTTCGGATTTAAATTCGCCGTCCACATAGAGCTTGACTCCCTCATTGATGCCTTGGGTGTAGATAATATGGTACCAAGTCTGAGCTTCGGCGGCGGCAAAAACCTTGCCAACACCGTTCTTATCCACCTGTATCTGATTATCCTGGAATTTGAAGTGGACTTTGCCGCCAGTCCAGTCCCACGTGGAAAGAATCCCTTGCATGTTAGGCGCCCAGTCTTGCTCGTATGCCCAGCATTCGACGGAATCCTGTTCCATCTCGCCCATGTCCGGAACCTCAATGTAATTACCCGCGCCGCCATCAAATATCGCTGCTTCACCGATAATTCCGGCGTCGAAGTTCACAGCACCCATAATGTTGGCGTCATTGCCGTTGCCGGATACATCCTTGAGTACATCCCCCTCAATACTCGCCTTATCCATAGTCCACATGGCGATTAAGCCATCCGAGACAAAATCTTGACCCTGTGCCGAAATTGCTATAACCATCAAGGCAGAAATGGCGAAAAACAACTTTATGGATGTTTTCATGGGTAACCCCTTTCTAAAGATATGCCCTATCGGACAAGATAAAAAAGATTGATTTAAGCATAACACTTCATAAACTTGCTATTACTGCAAATATACAATTTTCGGATGGCTCTGTCAAGCTTTTTTTGATTTTTTACTATTTGCATGAAGAAGACGGTAGGTGATCAAATTCTCCTGAAAACTTCCAGCGTTTTGCGCGCTGTTTTGTCCCAAGAGAAGTGCCTGACGTTTGCCCGCGCATTTTCCATCAATTCCTGTCTGACGGCTTCGCCGGTAAGAACCTGATACATTTTTTCGGATATGTCCGCAGGACTGAAAGGATCGAAATAAATGGCGGCATTTTTGCATATCTCAGGCATGGGACTCACATTTGACGACACAATGGGCGCGCCGCAAGCCATCGCTTCGATAAGGATATTCGGGCAGTTCTCGGCTATGGAAGCAAAAGCGAATACGGCGGCGGCGGAATATAGAAAAGGCAGGTGATCCTGAGGTACCTGTCCGAGATACATTATCTCTTCTCCCAGACCCAGCCTATCAACCAGAGACAAAATTTCGCGGTAGTAAGACGGCTCAACCATTATTCCTGCAAGTACCAATTTCTGCACCGCGCCAGATCGCTTTCGGAGAAGATGGTATGCCTCAATGACCTCCAACTGCTTTTTGTATCTCGCTATATTTGATACATAGAGAACGAATTCACCCCCGATGTCGTAATTTTTGCGGGCAAAATCCCTCGCGGCGGTGGGCGACACTGGCTCAAATATCTCATTTCTGCCGTGATATATAACCTCGGTGTTCTTCTTATCAAAATTCGACACCTGAGACAGCTTGTTAAGCCCGTCCGTCGAGATGAAGATATTGAAATCCGCCCCGCCGGCAAAGAACGGATAAAGCCTGCGGAGGATGGAGAATCTAATCTTCCTCATCCCAAAGGGGTAGGACTCCATCAATTCGTCCGAGAAAGGAGCCATATTCTGGACAATATTGACCCGTCTGCAACGCTTGGGAACTATCAAGGGAGCGATGCCCCCCGGCGAGAACAGAATATCCACTTTCTGACGCTTCAGCAGTGATGGCAGAATCAATTGCTCCCAGAAAGTTCTGCGTATGATAGCTTTGCCGGGAAATCTTGGGACTATCGTGCGGAAATTCGGCGCGCTGGCTCTGAAAATTTCCGCTCTTTCGGGGTTACTGAAAATGATATACTCATTTTCATGATCGATCCTTTGCAGGCTCTCCAATAGATTCCGGATATATGCGACTCCGCCGCCAAATCTTGCCGCCAGAGCGTTGATTGCTATTTTCATTTGTCAGTCCGATATATTTAATTCTTGTTGAGATGCACAGCGATACAATCCGAAAAGGACACCCCATTTGATGTCGCCTATAAAGCTGTAAATGGTCAGAAGCTCAACGAGCGTCGCCACGAAATACACGAATACCGTTTTGGATATCAGAATTTCTGAGGTCTCCGGCTTCCCGCTGTGATATTTTATAAAACAATACATATTCCTGAGCATGGAGAGCACGAAGAGCAGGAAAATTCCCAGTCCAAATATCCCCATTCTGAACAGCATACTCACATAACCGTTGTGGATATGATGCTTATATCCCGGCTCTGAACCCATACCAAGAGCGGCGGAAGGTGCGTAGAACTCCGCGCCGTTCCCGAATCCGACAACGTAATTCAGTATATTTGGCGGATCGGTGAGAGTATTCAGAGCGGCTCTCGTTTCTACGATCCTCCTATCAGTCAGCAGAACCGGCGCGACCTGTCGGGTCGCCCTTATGAGGGCGAAAGTTTCGCTGACCCGCTGACCGAGTTCCTCAGAAATATCGCGGGACACAGTTCCCATCCGAAGCAAAAAGAGGATCAGCAAAATAGCGGCAATCGCTGCGGGTTTGAAAAGGGACTTCACGACTGTGGATTTCTTACTGATCGGAAGCAGAATGATCGGGCATAGAAAAACCTGCACCCAGAGAGTTCGCGCGCCCGACAACAAAGCCGTATCTCTTTCCCTTTGTGTCCAATCTGGAGTCTATCATTACTTGCAAATTTTGTCAAGAATTAAATGCGACGTAAACCCGCACCAATAAAGCGTTTTGGTATACTATTCTATAGAAGAGATTGCTTAGATTTCGCCACATTCGCCCGTTTTTTGCCAATTATCTGCGGTAGATATACTATTCTATAGACCAAACCCCGCTTTTGGTCATATTTCACCGCCGCCGAAGTCTTTATAAATTTGCGACATTTGTCGTTTTTGTATAAAAGCAGATACCCCGCCAATGAAGTGCCAACTTTCCCGTCCCTCTGGATTCTGTCAACGTCAAGCCCCTGTATGCTGTCCGCCGTCTCTGACGGCAAATTAGCAGTTGTTGGCGAATTAGCTATCAGATCGCTGATTCTTCTCGCTTTCGTATTGCATCTCGATCACCTTTCGGGGATCAATCTCCGGCTTGGGTAGCTCTATATCCGGATTCGGGAAATGCGAGAAGTCGAAGCCAACAAACTGCACCAGCGGTGCGTTATCCTGCTTCTCTATATCCTCTCCCCTGAGAAGCAAAGCAAGCCTGACAAGACGCTCATAGGCTTTCGTGGCATAGTCCAAGTCCTGCGCCGACTTAATTTTAAGCGTGCCGCTTTTCAGTTCGTCAACCGCCGTCTCTATAGCTTCCTTTACAACGGCTATCAGCTTTTCAACATCTCTAAGCGTGTCAAGCTTTACATCTGCGATTTCTTTGACCGTCTCTTTTGCAATGCGCTTTTCCTGCGACTTGTCAAGTTCGGCTATCTTTTGATCCCAGCTTAGGTCTTTCGCCCACAGTCGGATCGTGGAGTAACCGTAACTACGCCCCTCGAAAATCCAATCATCGGCTACCTTCTGAAGTGTCCGAGTATCACCCAAGCGGTAATAATAATCGAAAGCGTCTATCTGCTTCTGCGCTTCTTTCTTTTTCATGGTATCCACCTCCCTTCCTAAAATAACGTTTCCTGAGTCACCAATTCAAATTCAGCATCTTTCTGCTTCTTGTATCTCCGCATCTGGTCAAGGTAGTCGCGCCGAGTATCCAGAAGCCAGTCACTATCATCATCGTCAACCATTTCGACTTCTGGATAATCAAAATCGGTGTCTATCTCTTCGTCAAGTCCCTTCAACACGCCATCAAGCTTGATGTCCTTCAGCCGCTTTATAACTGCGTCCCTGACCTCACGCTCAAGCCGTTCGTTCTCTTCTTCGATTGCTTCCTGCGCTTCCCTGTCAAAATACGGATCAAGCGCATCGGATATAATGCCCGCCATCTGTCCCGGATGTAATGCTTCAAGTGCGTCCAATTCTGTCGCACCTGCACCATGCCGATCCTCAAAGCCTGCTTTGCGAAGGTCGCTATCCTTGATCGGTGTTCTTGGAAGCTCATATTCAATACATTGGTCTTTTGTCAGCATGACCTGTCTGAGTTTTATCTCCGGTAGATAGTCATACTTCCGGGCGAAGTATTCTATTTTCCTTGCTACCGATACCGGCATATTTTCGCCTGCTGGATCAAAGTCCGAGATGTAGAATATTCGCGCCGGTCGGTTCGCCTGACCAATTCTGCTTACCAGTTCCCTGACGGCTGTTATGGACAGCTCACCAAGTCCTGTGACGACATTGGCGTTATATTTCCTCGCTATCGGTAGCAATACATCATTCATTGTAGACTTCTCACACCACAGCTCAAGAAGGTATCGTTGCGCGTTCTCTTCTCGGTAAGTGCTTGTTTCCATTGCTATGTCGTCCGCTATATCTTCGATAGATATTCTCGTCTTGATGCTGACACTATATTCCGGGAAGTATTTGGCATTGATATTCGGATCAGGATTCCGCCTGTCTACAAAGTCCTGAATCGGTATAAGTCCCAAATATCGCGCAAATTTGCAGGCGTCCGTCAGCATCCCCCAGTCCCGTTCGGTGTTCTCGTATGGCTTGCCATCAGGCTTGGATATATCGTCTCTGGAAACAAGGATATAATGGATTCGGCGGATGTGGACTTTGCCTGTCAAATCTAGCGTTTGATATATTTCGCCTATCCATTCCGCATCCCTGCGCTGTGCTTCCGAACCGGTATAAAACGGATCGTTTCTCGGTGCGAGTGCGAGTATATCTGTCACCTTGACTTTGTTATCTTTGGCAATTTGTTTGATTTGCTGGTAGTCATACATCTGCGTTTTCTTCCTGTTTCGCTTTAGTTCACATTAGCCCAAAGTGCCATTTTTAATGATAACCAACATGCCCTAACACCGCATAAACACTAGAATAGCATTTGCTATAGCTTCGTTTCAGTTCACATTCGTATATGGAATGTGAATTGCCCTCAATCCCTTTAGTAGTAAGTATTCAGAGAAAACATAAACCAAAACTCTATAATAAAGGTATATATATAGAGATTTGGTGTTAGTTTCGCCTTATCCATTTTGCCACAATACCCCGACCCTTAATTTTACATTCGACATAGTTTCTTCTTTCCAGTTCTTCCATGTATCGGCTGTTAAGGTGATGGACATATCCACCTACAGCCTCAGATACTTCCTTAGAGGTGAATTCCTGACCGACTTCCTTATTCTCAACTATCCAGTTCCACACCTTAGCCAGCTTGCCGGATATTACCCGATAGCCAAATTCACAGTCAAATAACGTATTCCACGATCCATAGATGCGATCCGGATACGGTTTGACGTTGACGTTGTGCAGACGGTATATGACCTTTGCTGTATCTTTACCGCGAAGGATGCGACCTTCTGCCTGTTGGATGTCAGCTTCCTGATTTGCCTCGATATACAGCCGGACGGCGGCGTCTTCATGGACATATCTCTTGACGGTGTATTCCTTGTCCAGCGTCCGGAATGGCGTCTCTTTCTCAACCGGCTTTGTATCGGATAGGTCAACGCCGAAGTGTAGGCGGACGCCGTCAATGATGGCTTGCTGATCGTAGTAATGCGCGTTCAATTCTATGACCACGCTGTATTCTGCGAAGGCATTAGTTCCGCGGATGCCGTAGTGTATCACCGGAATATCTGACTTTGATGCCGGCACGTTACCGGATTCAAGGTCATCGGTTCCTATCGCCACAAGGCGGCGCCTTGCCTTCTTCGCTACCGGCTGCAGCATATCTATAATCTGAGTCTTTGCGTCCGGATCGTTGCCCTTCGGCTTGCCTTGACTGGTGATGATCAAGATGCGATCTTCTCTGTGCTTCTCAAGTGCCAGCCGGACGAATGTCTTAACATGGTCTTGCCGGTGTGGATTGTGGAGAAGGCGGCTTCTTCCGCCTGTAACATTTAGCAGTTGTATCACTTCGGTATTGTCTCTCTTAACGTGATATTGCTCACCGGCTGTCACATCCACCTTGATGTCAAGGCTTTGCTCAAGATACGCCTTCGGTGTCGTAGCAGACATAAAGATGACGCACGCCTTCTGCGGCAGCGTCGGCTTCCAAACGTAATACAGATAGTCGGAGTCATGGTAGTGGAAGGATATGCCATTCTGGACGACGTAAGCCAGATCATACAGTTTCAAAGGCTTATCGTGTAGATGGCGGCGTGATACTATCTTAGTGATGGCTTTTTCTATCTCGAAGATGGCGCCTTTATCTAGCTTCTTTATATCCGGCGTGTATCCGGTGCGCTGTAGCCTCGCCGCTTCCATCCCGTTTAGCATGGATATGAGATCATTCGCTTCGTCAATAGCTGGTGAGCCAGCCAAAGACGCACCGGCTGATCTGAGTAGCTCAAGGTTGTGGCTGATGGCGTCCTTAGAGAAGCGCACTTCCTTCACCAATTCCGC
>Ga0268285_1001508_pt1 | contig 11128 bp, 12 predicted proteins | sample saktaG_2_FD_190144 | JGI IMG/M metagenome (GOLD analysis project Ga0268285, IMG submission 190144) | Saline water microbial communities from Sakinaw Lake, British Columbia, Canada - sak_2013_06_06_120m | ecosystem: Environmental > Aquatic > Non-marine Saline and Alkaline > Saline ... | reverse complement strand
TGGCGGTTAAAGCCACTTGCGCTTTTTCTTGAGGAGTAAAACTCCGTGGTTTTTTGCTCATATTTCATCATACTTTTCCACACCAGTTAGCGCAAATTTCGTGTCTAGATTTGTAAGACCATTTTATCCAATCGGCAACAATGAAAAAGGTTGATGGCCGCATAGAGATGATAACCGAGCTAGAACCAGGCAACTCCGTTTTGGTAGCAGAAGATGTTGTCACGCGCGGCACCGCTACAAGAGAAGCAATTGCATCAATATTCCGGCAACAACCAGGAGCAATCGTCATGCCATGGGTCGTTGCGATAATCAACCGCGGACGATTAGAAAGCGTGATAGCAGACACATCGAAATTTCTCATATGCGCCATCGCCGATACACCAATGGATGACTGGCCACCCGACAAATGCCCGCTTTGCCCAAAATCAATAGCGATAAAGCCCAAAGAAAGCGATGAAAGTTGGCGCCGAATAACCCACTCCCAAATATGACGGAAAAGCACAAGATGCACCGTCATTTTTTTATATAAACATGGAAATTGGTACATAATCGACTACGTAATCAATTACGTAATCCGCAACACCCGATGTAATGACATATGTAAGGACACGTGCAAGAATAAAAAGGCGCGGAAATCCGTGCCTTTTTCATTAATTTGACATTTGATATTTGGATTTTGACATTTACATTCTATACTTAGTCCCCTCTTTGGTGTCGTAAATCTTCACGCCCATGGAAAGCAGGCGGTCGCGGATCTCATCGGATTTGGCAAAATCCTTGCCCGCGCGAGCGGCATCGCGCTCGGCAACAAGAGACTCAATAAACTCATCGCTTTTGGTCTGATCAAATTTCATAAAACCGACAAACGAATTTATCTGGTTTAGAAATTCAAACGTCCGCTTGCCGGATTTTTCTTTGGCGTTTCGCGCGCGGACAAAATCAAACAGCGCGGCAAACGCTCGCGGAGTGTTTAAATCATTGTCCAGCGCTTGGCAAAACTTGGCCTTCACTTTGCTGATTTCGGCTTCGTCGTCTTTATCATCATAGGCGGCATCAACTTTGTTGAAAATAAATTCGTCAATACGGGCAAGCCCGTTTTTGGCCTGTTCCAACGCGTTTTCGTTAAAATCCATTGCCACGCGGTAATGGTTGGAAATGAAAAAATAGCGCAAAACCCGATAATCGTAATTTTTCAAAACATCACGGATGGTTTTGAAATTTCCCAGCGACTTAGACATTTTTTGCGCGTTGATGTTCAAAAATCCGGTGTGCACCCAATAACGCACAAACGGCGCCTTGCCCGAAATTGATTCCATCTGCGTGATTTCGGCTTCGTGGTGCGGGAAGATCAAATCAATCGCACCGCCATGAATGTCATATTGCGGCCCGAATTCGGCCTCGGTGATGGCAGTGTCTTCAATATGCCATCCGGGCCGGCCTTTTCCCAATTCATTATCCCACGAAGGCTCCCCCTCCTTGGATGCTTTCCACAAACAAAAATCATTCCACCCGCGCTTGAAATCGCTTTCGTCAATCCGCGACACGCCGTCGGTTTCTTTCAATTCGGTGCGGCCCGAAAGCTTGCCATAGTCCTTGAATTTGGCAATTTCAAAATAAATGCTACCATCGGAAACTTTATAGGCCAAATTCATATCCAGCATTCTTTTCACCTGGCTTACAATGTTTTCAATATAATCGGTTGCCCGCGCGAATTTGCTCACCGCGGTATTACCCAGCGCCAGCATATCGTCTTTATATATTTGTTCAAACTCATCGGCCAATTGTTTCCATTCAACATTCCTTTCCGCCGCCCGCTGGATAATTTTGTCATCAATATCGGTAATATTCTGCAAATAATTCACTTCAAACCCCCGCCAGCGCAGATATTTGGCAATAAAATCAAACTGCGTGTAGGTTTTAGCGTGCCCCAAATGCGGAAAGTCATAAACCGTGGGCCCGCAAACAAAAAATTTGATCTTCCCCTCCTCCATCGGCATCAACTCCTCAACCGATTTGGAAAGTGTGCTGTATATTTTTATTTGATTCATAATGTTTTGTTATATTCCGATTTTCCAAATCCCTTTTTCCAAAAACGCTTCTACTGTTTGCCTGTTTGCTTTATTAAGCGCGTTTGAATGCGAGAGATTATTAATCTTAGCAAACTCTTTCAAGGTTATGATTTTTTTGCCTTCCAAATAAGAGAGTCGCTTGTGATAGCTGTTTAAAAGCGCGCGGCCGACAATTTCTCCCATTATTTTGGTTTTCTCGCCGGCATCAAATTCTTTGAACGCCTCATAATATTTTTTTCTGTCAATAAATTTAATATTGATCGGCACAAAACCTTCCCGAATGAGCAAATAATTATTCAACACGCGGCCGATACGGCCGTTGCCATCAACAAAAGGATGAATATGCTCAAAAGTAAGATGCAATTTCGCAATTCTTTTTATAATGTTTTCATTGATATCGGCATTGTATTCGGCGATCATTTTCTCAAGCCGCGCAACCACTTCTTTCGGATTAACCGCAATATAACTCCCCACCCGCACCCATTCATCGCCATTTCTGAATCGTCCGGCAGCATCGTCGCGAATATTTGAAAGAAGCATTTTATGCAATAACAATATCAAATCAATATCCAAATCCCGCTCCTTGGCCTTTTTGTTTATATAGGAAACGACGCGCGCGAGATTTTTCGCTTCAAACATTTCCCTTTCGGAAATGTATCGATCCAGATCTATCTGCAATAATATTTTTTCAGTTTCCTCAAAAGTCAATGTGCTGTTTTCAATCGCGTTGGAATTATAAACCTGTTCGGCAACTTCCGCGGCGGCAATCAATTCCAAAAGTTGCTGTTTACCGGACGCAACCGCATAATAGCGCGCCCGCAACTCATTGATTTTGTTATAAATACTTAATGTTTTTGCCATAATTTATGTTTAGCATATTTTCACGATTTAAACAACCATAATCGTGAAAACCAGGATTTAAAAACTATTTTTCACGCTTTTCCCCGATTTTTGCTTTGCCTGCGCCATAAACCCCATATCAAGCAATTTTGTTACAATTAAGTTATAATCAAACTATGACAAAGTTAAGTCCAAGAAAAAGATATTTGCAAATCGCGCTCAACGGCAACCTTGATGACGCGCAAAGGATCATCAGCCAATTGCCGGCGAGCGAACAGATCATCATTGAAACCGGCACGCCACTGATCAAAGAAGCCGGCATTGTTGCGGTTTCGCGCGTCAGCTACTGGTGGCAAAAACAACTCATTGGCGCGGGAATTAACACCCCGGCTTATGTTGTCGCGGATCTAAAAACCATTGATCGCGGCGCCACTGAAGCAAGAATGGCCGCTAATTCCGGGGCAAGCGCCGCAGTCGCGATGGGACAAGCGCCGACAGAAACCCTGAACGCGTTTATCGCCGAATGCGAAAATCTGGGCATTGACGCAATGATAGATATGATGAATGTGGAATATTCTCTAACCGTTTTGCACAAACTGAAAAAACCGCCGGTGGCGGTGATTTTGCATCGCGGAGTGGACGAAGAATCTTTCAACAAAGAAAAGCAAATCCCCTATCACGAAATTCAGCGCGTCAAAGGCAATTACAACATCATGCTTGCCATTGCCGGCGGCGACACGCCTCGCGAGGTCCAGCGCGCGTTTTTCAACAGCGCCGATATCGCCGTGGTCTGGAAAAATTTCTACACCCCCAACAAACAAACCGTCGCCCTTGCCCAAGAATTCATAAAGCAAATAAAATAAGCTGCAAAGGTTAGACCTTTGCAAAGAAAACCTACATTTTTTCAGGCGCGGAAATTCCCAGCAAATTCAATGTGTTTTGCAAAACAAGTTTTGTCGCCATCGCCAAATTCAACCGGGTCTGGGTTGTTTTTTTATCATCTCCAATCACTTGGCAATCATGATAGAATTTATGAAAGCTGGTTGCCAACTCCATGGAATACAAACAAATTCTTTGCAATTGGTAATCTTTGGCAGTGTCGGCAACAATTTCGGGAAAACGCAACAATGTTTTTGCCAGCGCCATTTCACTTGGATGGTCTCCTCCGCGTAAAAATTCCCCCTGCGTAATTTTTTTTGTCTTGACCCCTTGTCCGGCTCGGGACGAAAATGAATTGCCATTCATTTTCGCTTTGCGCAAGATGCTGGCGATGCGCGCGTGCGCGTATTGCACATAGAACACCGGCGAATCGGCAGACTTTTTCTTTGCCAGCGCCACATCAAATTCCATTTGCGACTGCAATGAATTTTGCAAATAGAAAAATCTGGCCGCGTCAGCCCCCACTTCGTCAATCAGCCAATTCAAAGATATGATATTCCCTTCGCGCTTGGAAATCTTGCCGCCTTTGATAGTGACTATCTGGCAAATCAAAACCTCAAACTTTCCCTTATATCCCAAAATCTCCATCACCGCTTTCATTCTCGGAACATGACCTTGGTGATCCGCGCCCCAGATGTCAATGATTTTTTTGTAGCCGCGCTTGATTTTATCGTAATGATACGCGATATCCGACAAAAAATAGGTCGGGCTTCCGTTTGAGCGCAAAAGCACTTCGTTTTTTTGATCAAACGCCGACATATCCAGCCAATAGGCATCATCTTTTTCAAACACCAACCCTTTATTTTTTAGGATATTATAAGTTTTGATAATCAACCCCCCTTTATACAAACATTCCTCGGAAATCCATTCATCAAATTTTATTTTCAGATCTTTGCCAATAAATTTTTTCAAATCTTTTAACACCTCTTGCGCCAAAAAATAACCCGCATCAGTTTCGGAATGGATTTTGGCAAGTTTTTTTTGCAATGATGCAATCTTGTCTTTCAAATAAGGCGATAAATACGCCTCTCCCCGCCCCAGAGCTGTCGCGCCCAAAGTCTGGATTTGTTTGGAAACCCGCGCGTCATTAACATAATATTCCCTCTCTGTTTTGTATCCAGCCATTTGCAAAACATTGGCCAAAGCATCGCCATAGAAAGCGCTACGACCGTTGCCCACGTGCAACTGGCCGCTGGGATTGGCAGAAATAAATTCCACTTGCGTTTTTTTGTTCTTGCCGATCTTAACTCTACCATAGTTTTTGTTAAGCTTTAAGATCTTTGCCGTTTCCAAAGCAACATATTTGGAGTTGAGTGTGAAATTCACAAACCCGGGCGGCGCCACCTCGATTTTCTCAAAAAGCTTTTTTGCTTTGGCGTTTTTCTCAATTTCGTCTTTTATCGCCGCCGCCGCTTCCATGGGATTTTTTCCCGCCAACCCCGAAAGCCGCATCGCCGCGTTTGAAGCATAGTCGCCATGGCCGCGGTCCTTGCAAACGCTCGCGCTCCCCCCTTCCAAAACCGAACTGCCGCCGTCCAAATCAAAAAGCTTGGCCCCCGCCAATTTCTCCACCGCCTCGTTTACCAACAAATCTATTTGTTCCCGTATCATATTTCTTTGAATTACAAGCTGTCTTTTGTTGAAGTCAAATTTCAACAAGCGCGTTGAAATTTGACTTCCAGATCTCTTTTTCAGCTTATATCAATTTTGAACAAAATAAAAGGAGGACCCATAGGATCCTCATCTTAGAATTTTACGTCCGGAGAAATACCTGCATACGCAAGCTGCTCGTTGAAGTCGTCAAACAGCTGCTCCAAATAGTTAAATTCATTGGTTGGAACTATCTGGAATTCCGGGCTCACAATATCGAGAAAGCCTCCTTCCCTTCTTGGCTCAAATCCGTCGGGAAGAGAAGCATCAAATCTCATTTCCGCCTTTTCATCTCCTCCCGTGATACCTACCATGGCGACAGCGCGGAAATTGATGCCGTCAACAGTCTCCAGTACTGTGCTCTTGAAAATGGCAAAAAATTTACCATCTTCGACACCAATATATCTGCATTCCACCCTTCGCAGAATGGAAGCAGCCTCAATCAAGTCAAGAAGCTGTTCGTGGTTGTACTCGCCCAAGATGGATATTCCATGCTCTCTTACAAGCACCGAGATATTCCGCTCAACCAGGGCATAATGGATTTCCACCAGTTCTAACTCAACATCGCTGGCACTGACATCGAGCTCTTCGCCGATAAACTCGGCGAGGCGGGTTAAATTGGTGTCCTCGGTTGCGATGACGTGGGGTGCTGGCGGTGCTGGCGGCGCTGGCGGCTGCGCAATCCCGGACATTACGCATGCGAGAACGCATGCAACAATACATGCCATTGTTCCTATCTTCATTTACTATACACCTCTGTTATTATTAAAGCATATTTTTGTGATTTTGTCAAGGTTGGCTGACAGGGTATTAAAAACAAGATGGAACAGAAGCAGGTGAATTTTGAGCTAAAATGAAGCTAAATTGACGTTTTTTGCTTTGTAAAAATTTGCGGGGATTTTTTCTCTGCAATTTAACCAGACAAAAAGCGAAATATTTCTCCGGGCTGTGGAAGTATTCTTCAAAGCATTGGCGGAAGCAGAATTCATTTACAACCGCCTCAATTTTGGCCGCGGTAACGTGATGATACATCCGGCGGGCAAAGGTAAAGAAATTGCCCCACAGGCCTTCGATTTCGGAAGTGATGGCAAATTCGAATTTCTTGTGTATTTCGTATTCATGCGTTACTGGCCACCAGTTTTCAATCTTTTTGTATATTCCCGCGCCATCGGTGCGAAAAACGCTGTTAGGCTTTACTTTTCGCGCGATGAATTCCACGGCGTCTTTTTTGTCAACCGAATTTTTAAACAATACCGTTAACGCCATTTTTCTTTGTTGTCCTTCGGCGGCTTCCTGCTTGGCTCCGATAATGGAATACCCTCGGCGATAGCATTCATCGCCTTGAACATTGCCTTCCAGACGGATTGCGTCCAATTTATGCAAGGGCAAATTATCGCGGAACTTATCATACCAATGCCGCGCCGTAGGCAGGGAAACCCCGGCAACAGCCACTACCTGATCAAGGGAAATCTTGATCTGCCAGCACCACAACATCAGGCATATTTTAGGCAAAGGCAATTTGGTACCGCGCAGCCATGATTCTGATATTAAAGAAAATTTCTTGCGGCATTTTGAACAATGGTATCTCTTTTCCGAGGGCTTTATTCTTCTTGATCCGCAATGCGGACAATGCAGATATTTTCCAAAGATTGCTTTCCTCAAGAGTTTTTTTAATTGGGCTTCCGAAGGAATCTGGTTTAGGTTATAATTATCCATAAATGGGGCAAAGGTTATTAGTAGATTTTTGAGCTTTCGACACTCTTAATTCTACCTTACTTTGTTCCATTTGCTTTATTATACCCATTGAACAAGTAGAAGTAAAATAAAAGAGAGACCTGTAGGTTTTAGGTCTCAAAGTTCAGAATCGTAGCTCGGGAGAAATCCCCTCATCTTCAAGCTCATTATTGAAGCCATTGATAATGCCCTGCAAATACCATGCGTATGGCATCTCGTCATCATCTGGTTCTATCGGAAATTCCCGACTCACCACGGCAAGAGAAGTTCTCACCGGACATGCCTCCATTGCCGATTCGCCCAGGGATCCGCATTTCTCTCGGCCATATCTTCTAACCTCAAAGCCGGGCAATCTGGCAATTTTGACATCAAATTTCCGCTCGGCTTTTTCGTCCACACAATTAATTTCAATTGATAGTGTGGTTGCGTTAAAATTAACACCGTCGGAGCTCTGTAGCCGCGTATTCTTGAAAACGGTGTAAATTTTGCCGCCCTCAATATCGATAAACTCACAGTCGATACTCCGCAGATTTGCCGCCAAATCGACAACATCCAAAAGTTGTTGATAGCTGTACTCTCCTTCAATGAATATCCCATCGCCCCGTACAAATATTGAGATATTCCTCTCAACAAGAGCGGGGTGTATCAAGACAAGCTCCAGCTCCACGTCGCTCCCGCTGACATTGAGCTTCTCGCTGATAAATTCAGCGAGATGATTTAGATCCGTGTCATCAGTCGCGATTAGCGCTGACGGGGGTGGTGGCAGAGCGATCACAGGCGTAACACATGCACAAAGGCATGCCAACACATATACAATATTTTTCATTTACATATTCACCTCTAGTATTATTTAATCATATTTTTTAGTTTTTGTCAAGAGTGATTTAATCCTCTGTTTGAGCTAGAATGAACCAAGAATTAAAAAATTTTGGACTATTGCATTTAGTTTTGACATCTTGGATTTGACATTTGACATATTTTTCATGAAAGAATTGGCGAAAAACAAAAAGGCCGGGTTTGACTACGAAATTTTGGAAAAGTTTGAAGCCGGCGTGGTGCTAAACGGCCAGGAAGCAAAATCCATCAAAACACGGAGCTTGTCGCTGGCCGGATCATATATCATCGTTAAGCCGGACGGCGTTTTTTGGGTCGGCGCCAAAATCCCCGCCTACCAACCCGCCAATGCCGGCGCGGATTACCGCGACAATCGCGACCGCCAGCTTCTTTTGCGCAAAAAAGAGATCAATCGCTTGGCCGGATTTTCCGCTCAAAAAGGCTTGACTTTTGTGCCGCTTCGGTTATATACTAAACAGCGTTATGAAGATTCCGGCAAAATCAAGCTGGAATTTGGGGTTGGGCGTGGCAAAAAGAAATACGACAAGCGCGAGACGCTCAAAAAACGCGCTGTTGAACGGGAAATCGCCCAAAAATTGAGCAAATTCTAAATCCTAAGCACTAAATCCTAAACAAATCCAAATATTAAAGTCCAAAATTCAAAACTTAATACTCTTTATATTTTTATTTTGATCTTTGAATTTTGAGTTTTGGATTTATTTGGGATTTAGGATTTAGTGCTTGGGATTTACCCAAGATATGGGGATGCAAGGCTTCGATGGGAATCCTTGCCGACGATTGCAAGCCAAGTTGGCAAACTTGCAAAAATTGCCAAAACTTCAAAAGTGCCAAATCATTTAGCACTCCTGAATTGGTCTACGCTTAATCAGCCGGTCAATTTCAGTGTCCGATAGATGGATTCTCCATTAAATTTATCGGGCATAATCTTTTGGAGATAGGCGTTCCTTCCCTGCCTCGAAGAAATTGCCAAAACAAATCAGGCGAAGAATTTAAGAGTTTTGTCCGGTTTTCATCTTAAATTCCAAACAAATCGGACTAAGCTTGTAGAAATTTTCGGTTTTGTTTTTTCAGATACGGGTTCAAGTCCCGTCGTCTCCACCAGGCAGTAGATTTTGGGCTCGCTTCGCGATATCGGATTTTTCTGCTGAAAAATCCGGCCCAAAATTCACTACCTGGTCCACACCGAGCGCCCACAACCAATAGCTTACAAAAAAACAGAGTGTTCAAAAAACCACCGATCAACAACCAAATAAGAGCCTCACAAGTGCGATTGATTGATGAAAAAGATTGCCAAGTTGGCATCGTCGCGTTAAAAGACGCGCTGGAAGCGGCTTGGAGCAAAAAACTTGATTTGGTGCAGATAACCGACAAAACAAGTCCTCCGGTGGCTAAAATCGTTGATTTCGGCAAATACTTGTATAATTTGCAAAAAAAGGAAAAGAATGTTCGGACCAGCGAGATAAAAGGCATCCGCCTCACCTACAACATTTCCCCGCACGATATGGAAACGCGCGCCTCCGCCGCGGAAAAATTTCTTCAAAAAGGCGATCGCGTCAAAATTGAACTTCGTTTGCGCGGACGGCAAAAGGCGTTTGGCAACCTTTCCAAAGAAAAAGTTGAACAATTTTTGGAAATTCTGGAAAAGCGCGTTCCCTGCAAGATTGACAAAGAATTGAAAAGAGAGATGGGAGGATTTAATATGATAGTATCTAAAAAATAATTTCTAATTTCTAATTTCTAATTTCTAAAAGAAAAGCGGGAAACGAAATTGGCAAAAAAATGAAGACGAGAAAATCAATCACCAAAAGATTCAAGATCACCAAAACCGGCAAGATATTGCACCGCGCCACCGGATCCTGCCACTTGCGGTCCAAAATGTCGGGCAACAAGGTTCGCGCGGGCAGAAAATGGGTGCCGCTTAACGAATCGGAAGCAAAGAAAATCAGGAAACTAATCATTAAATAATATGTCCAGAGTAAAACGAGGAACGCTCCATCACAAAAAAAGAGCCAATATAATTGAATACACCAAAGGTTTTTGCTGGGGGCGCAAATCAAAGCTGGCCTCGGCCAAACAGGCAATGATGAAAGCGCTCAGCTACAATTATCGCGATCGCAAAGTAAAAAAACGCGAAAATCGCGCGATGTGGAATATTCATATCAACGCGGTTTGCCGCAAAAACGGCACCAATTACAGCCGTTTCATCAACGCGCTTAAAAATAAAAACATCGTCATTGACCGCAAGATATTATCGCAATTTTCCGAAAAACATCCCGAACTTTTCGCGGCAGTACTGGAAAAAACCAAATAATCAACCTGAAATTTAAACGCCTTCCCCGCGGAGGCGTTTTTTCGTTATCACATGGCTTGGTATAATTCTTTGTTTTCCAACTGGATCAGCGCGGATGTTATCGCTTGCTTGGCGGTTTCTTTGCGATTCCACCGGTCGCGGGTTAAAATGCCAATCGCACCCTCGGCCGATCCAACGCTCGGATTTTTGGTCAGCCCCAAGGCATAAAAGGCTTGGTTAATGTCCATCCCCTTTTCCACCAGATCAACCACCTTGGGCGGATATTCAAATGCCGCGGATAATCCCAGATAATATCTTTTGCCATCATATAACGCGCAAACACAAACATTCATAAAGCCCGTCAAAGACCCCTCCACTTTCATCAACCCATCTTCCACACCAACACCCAAATCGCAATTTTTGAAAACATTGCAGGCACGATTCTTGGCTCCGCCAATGGTTTCCTTCAAGCTTTTGGGCTGGTCGGCAACTTGGCTGTCAACATCAACTCCGAAAATTTCCGCCGATGCCAAAAAATCATACTGCGCAACAATTTCCACCAACGCCTCAACTTTATTTTTATTTTTTGAGCCGATAATAACCTTCATGATTTTAAGTTAAATATTTCTACCAAAAACGGCTCTTTTAAAAGCCGTTTTCAAAAGCTTAACAAAGTTGCTTTTTTATTTCACCAAATCCTCAGGCTCAAAATTTTCGCTGATCACCCCGTCAACATTGAAAACAAAATTGA
>Ga0268285_1001495_pt1 | contig 11216 bp, 8 predicted proteins | sample saktaG_2_FD_190144 | JGI IMG/M metagenome (GOLD analysis project Ga0268285, IMG submission 190144) | Saline water microbial communities from Sakinaw Lake, British Columbia, Canada - sak_2013_06_06_120m | ecosystem: Environmental > Aquatic > Non-marine Saline and Alkaline > Saline ... | reverse complement strand
GGTCAATCGCCAGGGGCCTGACATCGGCACGCAATATCGCTCGGGCGTTTTCTATCTTGACGAGAAGCAGAAAGACGCCGCGACAAAGCTCATCGAGACACTCAAAGAGAAAGGTTTCGACGTTAAAACCGAAGTCACCCCGGCGGGGAAATTCTGGCCTGCGGAAAATTACCATCAGGACTACTACAAAAATAACGGCAAGACACCCTACTGCCATATTTACAGAAAGGTATTCTGATTCCCGGCGATTACCTGATTTTGTAGCTTATCGTCATGCCGTCGTTCTTCTCCATAGAGGCCCTGATAGTGACCGTGTCGTAGTCGGGACTGTTTTGGATATAATCCAGAAAATCCTTCATCGCCCTGGCCGAACGAATAACGTTGTCGGCGACGACCACGGCGCCGGGTTTAAGCTTCGCTTCGATTAGCTTTAGATATTTCAGGTAATCCTGTTTCAAAGCGTCGATGAAAACAAAATCGAACTCGCCTTCGAGCGTCGGCAGCGTTTTAAGGGCGTCGCCTTCTATGCAGGTCACGATATTCTCCAGGCCGACCTTCTGCAGATTGTCCCGGCACACTTTGGCGCTGCGAGGGTCAATTTCCAGCGTGTAAAGGTGCCCACCGGTTCGCTCGAAAGCGATTCCCATATTGATGGCTCCGAAGCCGCTGGCCGATCCCACTTCGACCCCGCGTTTGGCCCCTGAGCTTTCGACCAGAATTCGCAGCATCATGGCATCGCCGGGCGTAGTGTTCAGCCCGGTCCGGCGGAAGTTCTTGATAAACTCATTGCGAAATTCATCGCTCTTTTTGTTTTGCTCGCCGGAATACACCAGCAGTCCGTTAAAGCAGATCAAAGCGGCACATACAACCAGAATCAACAGTCTACAGCGTTTCATAACAATCTCCTGAATATGGGGGAATAAAAATATTTCAACCGTCCTTCTCAATCGAGACTGCACGTCAGGCAGCGTCCTTAGTAACTATCTTGTCTCTGACAATCTTCCTAAAATACTAAAAATATCTTCATATTGCAACAATCTTGACGTGACTTTTGCCGATATCAGCGTAATAGCTGTTTAAAGATGTCCGAACAGTCTGGCGCTATTGAATTTCTGCGTATTTTAGGTTATAATTGATGTACAGGATGTTTGGAATGGTTGCGTTATATGTGAAACGTTACGTTTGGAAACAGAGAAAATAGTTTTTATTTAGAGGCCTTACAGATCGATGCCGGATAACCTTAAGAAATTGGGCCGGAATCTGTCGGAAATCTCGACGTGGTTGAAATTCGACAGGATTCCCTGGGTGATTGCGGGGCCATGCAGCGCCGAGTCCGAAGAGCAGGTCCTTTCAACAGCCAGGGGACTTGCAAGCTGCTCCCACGTGAAGGTTTTTCGTGCCGGCCTGTGGAAACCCCGTACGCGCCCGAACAGCTTCGAAGGTGTCGGCGAGGTTGGCCTAAAATGGCTCAGGGCGGTTAAAGCCGAGACTTCTCTGCTGACAACGACCGAAGTGGCAAACGCACGCCACATCGAGCTTTGTCTCGATAATGGCGTTGACATTCTCTGGATCGGGGCCAGAACGACGGTAAATCCGTTCATGGTGCAGGAGATTGCCGACGCCCTGAAAGGAGTTGATGTGCCGGTTCTTGTGAAGAATCCGATCAACGCCGAGCTTGGCCTTTGGCTGGGGGCGATCGAAAGGCTGTATCAGGCCGGCATAAAAAAAATCGCCGCCATACACCGGGGCTTTTCGACTTTCGTGGAGATGGAATATCGCAACAGTCCGAACTGGCGGATTCCTATCGAGCTGAAAAGGCTTCTACCGAACCTGCCGATTATTTGCGACCCGAGCCACATAGGCGGCAGCAGGGATTACATTGAACCTATCTCCCAGACGGCGCTGGATTTGGGTATCGAGGGTCTCATGATAGAGACTCACATCGATCCCGACCGCGCATTGAGCGATTCGAAGCAGCAGATTACGCCTAAAGTCCTGATCGAGCTGCTCGACAGGCTCAGGGCACGAAACACAACGATAACCGACAAACAGGTAAAGGCAAAAATAGCCCGCCTGCGCACCGAGATCAGTCACGTGGATTCGCAAATCATACAGGACCTGGCCGAACGGTTCAGGTGGGTCGAGGAGATAGGCAAGCTCAAGCAGGAACACAATATTTCCGTGCTTCAGATTAACCGGTGGGAGAACCTTTTGAAGGACCATATAGCCAAAGCCGGGCAACTCGACCTGGACGGCGAATTCATCAAGGCCGTGTTCGAGCTAATCCATGCCCAGGCGGTAAAAAGGCAGTTGAATGATTAACCAAAATCTGCGTCCGGCACCTCGCGGACAGATGGGCTCACCTGGAAGTAATCCTCCCGCTGAAAACCGAATGTACCGGCGATAATACTGCTCGGGAAGGTTTCACACTTGTTGCGATAGTCTCGCACATTGCCGTTGAAAAAACGGCGGGCGGCCTGGATGCGGTCCTCGGTATTGACCAGTTCCTTTTGCAGCTCCAAAAAATTCCGGTCGGCTTTGAGCTGGGGATAGTTCTCAACAACACCTAAAAGCTGCTGAAGGGCGCCTACCAACTGTGTTTCATTCGCGGCCTGCTGCTGGGTGGCTCCCCGACTTGCCAGGCATTGAGCGCGCAGTTGAGTGACACGCTCGAAGATTTCTTTTTCATGTGCCGCGTATCCTTTGACCGTGGCTACCAGGTTGGGAATCAAATCGTAGCGACGCTTGAGTTCCGTATCGATATTGCCCCACGCATCCCGGATGTGGTTCCGCAGAGCAACCAGCGTATTGTACGTCAGGACAACATAAACGATCGGCAGAAAGAAAACGACACCGATTACTATCAGCATTGGCCCCATAATTATCTCCCGGTAAACAGATAGTCCGGCAGCAGCGACCGGACGGTAATGAGTCGATTCAGATTAGGTTCTATTTGCTCCGGCGCCAACCGCGAGTTGAACGAGATGGCCATTACCCTGTCCTCGATTTCTATGCTCAGATCGGTGTTGGACAGAAGGTAGTCGATCATCCGGGCGTTGCACACATCGTATGCGAACTTCTTGTTCTTCGAGCGAACGCAGAACTTACGGCTGAATTCGTGCGACTCGAAATCGATGTCATCGTACCCGACAGCCTGGGCGATCTTCGAGAAAATTCCCTCCGGGGCGATGATAAGCTCCGGAAATGATACCGGCAACTGCAAAATAAAGAATGAGATATAATAGTGGTGGGTATTCTTGCCCGAGCCGGTCTTATAATGATAGTCGAACAGGAGTACTTCGTGTCCCTGATAGCTGCCGGAAAGGACATTGAACGCATAGCGACTCGATCCTTGCCGAAGTTTGTCCAGGAAGCGGTAACGCTTGGGCATGTACCTGTCTCTGTGAGGCATAAATTGCAGGCCGAGCTTCGCTGCTACGGCGGCCATCGCCTCGCGCCGTTTAAGAGAGCCGATATAGCCCAGTACTGCCACGACGGCAAAGATTGCAATAAAGCCGAAAATAACCAGAGGTTGCACTTCTCTATCCCTTTAATCTAATCATAAATTAGTAGCGTGTCGAGGGCGTCCCGCCCTCGAATCGCGGGCAAGATGCCCGCGACACGAAATTATAATCTCTCAGCATGTAATTGACAACATAGCTTTACTTATCATAATGTAAGATCAGATAGCAGTAAGATCTCGTCATTGCGCTGCCAAAAAATATCAGTTTGTGACAAGGAATAATCATGGCTTCGGAAGATAAGTTTGGGTACAAAACAACCGTAACCGACGAGCACTGGCGAGATGAGGAATTTCAATGGGCACGGATTCTTTCGCAGGGCAATCCCGCCAGGGGGATGGTCCTGCTATACGTACAGAAGGCGTGTACTGCCTTTCACGAATTCGAGCCGGCCTTGAAAGCGGATGCTATAATGCCGGGGCAGGTCGAGTTTTTTCGCCGCCGGCTGGCTGCAAGGGTCAGGCACGTATTAGTGACAATGCAAAATAATGCACTTGATAAAATCAACGGAGCTGTCGAGTTGAGCGGGATTTTAGAGTCTATCGAATCGGCCGAAACCACGGACGAGCTGGCCGAACTGACCGAAAAACTCCATGCCGTCAACCACACGCTCCTGGATTCACTGGAAGGCAGATAGATTATGCAAGACATTACTCGTCGAGATTTTATGAAAGCTGCGGTTATTGCCGGGGCGGCATTACCATTTTCGCGAGTACGAGGAGCTAATGACCGCATCCGCGTAGGTGTGGTTGGTCTTGGCGGCCGGGGTGTTGGGGCACACATACCATCCTTCGAGAACCAGAAGGACGTGACCGTTGTAGCCGTAAGCGATCCGGACCGGGAGCGTATGGCGGTTGCGGCCAAAACGATCCAATTGAAATTCAATCACGGCGTCGAGCAATATATTGACATGCGCGAGATGTTCGACCGTGAGGACATCGACGTAATCGGCAACGCCACACAGAATTATTGGCATGGACTCAGCACAATCTGGGCATGCCAGGCGGGCAAGCACGTCTATGTCGAAAAGCCGCTCTCTCATTATATATGGGAGGGCCGGCAAATGGTCATCGCCGCCCGAAAGTACAACCGTATCGTCCAGTGCGGCACGCAGCACCGCTCGGAGAATTTAATCACCCAGGCGATTAAATGGGTTCGCGAAGGCAACCTCGGCAGGATCGAATATGTCACCGCCTTTGCCAACAAGCCGCGTGTATCGTGCGGCAAGCGGGACACGCCGCTGCCGATTCCCGATACGGTTGATTATGATCTGTGGTGCGGCCCGGCGAAAAAAGTGCCGATCTACCGCGACCGGCTCCAGTACGATTGCAGCTTCGATTGGAATACCGGCGACGGCGAATCATGCAATCAGGGCGTGCACGAGGTGGACGTGGCCCGCTGGTGCCTGGGCGAAAAAATGCTGCCCCGCCGGGTGATGAGCATCGGCGGCCGGTTCTTATTCAACGATGCGTGCGATGTGCCCAACACGCAGATCATCTATTACGACTTTCCAACCGCCCCAATACTTTACGAGGTCCACAATCTATACAAGTCAAAAGATTCGAAGGAAATGCCCGCGTTCCGCGGCGAGCGTGTCGGCGTAATCGTCAATTGTGAGGGCGGGTCGGTGAGTCTTTATCGCGGCATAGCATGGGACAACGAAGGAAAACAAATCAAGTCATTCAGCGGCGGCGGCGACCATTTCGTGAACTTCATCGATGCGGTTCGCAGCGGCGGCGCCGAAGATCTCAACGCCGAGGTGCTCGAAGGCCACCTCTCAACCGCCGTCTGCCATACCGGCAACATTTCGTACCGGCTCGGCGAAAAAGCTTCCGCCAAAGAAATGCGTACCCAGGTTGATGATGTGCCTCTCTTTGGTGATATGCTCGATAGGCTGTTGGAGCACCTGGCTGCCCACGAAATCGATGTTGACGCTGGAACTGTAACGCTCGGGCCGTGGCTCCAAATCGACCGGGAAAACAAGCGTTTCAAGGACAGTGAACCGGCCAATCGTCTGGCCCGCGGATTTTATCGCGAGCCGTACATCGTGCCGGATCTTTCAGGATGAGCTATTTTTATATTGCCGAATGCCGATTTTCGATTTTCTGTTTCGATTTCAAAATCGGCAATCGGCGATCGAAAATCGAAAATGTTTTTACTTAACTTCTACAGTCGGCTGTGCCGCCTGAGCCGGCGCTGCCGCCTTAGTTACCTCAAGCAGCTCGATCTCGAAGATCAGCGTGGAATTGGCCGGTATGTTGGGCCTTCCGCGCTGCCCGTAAGCGAGATTTGCGGGTATATAAAGCTCCCACTTGCCGCCTACTTTCATAAGCTGCAGGGCTTCCGTCCAGCCTTTTATTACGCCCTTAACGGGAAACTCGGCTGGCTTATTACGCTTATAAGAACTGTCGAACTCCGTGCCGTCGATCAGAGTGCCGCGGTAATGAGTCTTGACTTTATCATCCGCAGTGGGGGTATTTCCCGTACCTTCCGTGACGACTTTATATTGCAGGCCGCTCGGCAGGACCTTAACGCCTTCCTTTGCCTTGTTCGCTTCAAGAAATGCGGTGCCTGCGGCAAGGTTTTCAGCAGCCTCTTTTGCCTGTTTTGCAGCCTGTTTGGCTCTCATCTGCTGCTGGAAGCGCGTAAAAACCTGCTTCATCTCATCTTGGCTAAGTACCAATTCTTTGCCTTCCAGAGCATCTTTAAGCCCCATCATCAGCGAATCGAGATTGACCTCGATCTCCTGCGTCTTGAAATTCCGGGCAATTTGGGTCCCTATTATATAGCTGACTTTTTCCATTTCCGTCTTTAGTGTCTCCGCTTTCGGGGCGGCAGCCTCTTCGGTGGTTTGTGGTTCTTGAACATCCTCTTTGGTGCCTTCCTGTGCCGCATAAGCCGATATTATAATCAAACAGCTCAATGCCAACATCACAATGTAATTTCTCGTTTTCACTATTATCTCCTTTTCTGATTAAAAAAACGCTGTGTACCGAATCTACCAACGACCCTATCTACACACAACTTTACAAGAATTCGGCATTTTACCAGAAAATCGGACGCAAAGAAAGGCTTTTTTATTGAAGATTGCCGATTGCCGAATGCCAATTTAGAAATCGAAAATCGACAATGTCTTTTTACTTCACATTTAAGCCCCGGCTGCGTAAGTAGTCCTTCAGCTCTGGTATATCGATAATATGGAAATGGAACACCGAGGCGGCAAGCAGAACAGTCGCTCCGGCCTCTACGGCATCGTAGAAATGCTCCAGCTTGCCCGCTCCTCCCGAAGCTACGATCGTGGCCGAACAGGCATCGGCCATCGCCTTGATAACGGGAAGGTCAAATCCTGTTTTAGCTCCATCCCCGGCCTTGCTGGTCGGCAGGATGACGGGGACGCCATATCCATCGACTTTCTTCGCCCACTCGATTGCGTCGGCGCCGGTGGCGGTCCTGCCTCCGTCGATATAGACTTCGTAGCCCGAGGGCAATGATTCGTTCTGGTCCACGTCGATGGCAACGGTTACCTTATCGGCACCTAATTCGGCAATCATTTCCCTGATGATTTCGGGCTTTCGGAAAGCGGCGCTGCTCACGGATATCTTATCGGCGCCGGCCTGGATTACTTCGACTGCCGAGGCGACGTCGCGGATGCCCCCGCCTACGGTAAACGGAACAGTAGCGGCTTCGGCGACGTTTCTAACCACTTCGAGCATGGTCGGACGATTTTCAACGGTGGCGGTTATATCTAACAGCGCAAGTTCATCCGCTCCGGCCTTACAATAAGCCTTCGCGCATTCGACCGGATCGCCGGCGTCGCGGATATCGACGAAATGAACGCCCTTGACTACCCGGCCGTTTTGCATGTCAAGACATGGCATAATGCTGATTTGTTTATCCATCTTTCTTCCTTTATTGATTGCAAGTGATCATTGATTTAATAAATCGTTGCCGGATTATAACAAAACCCGATTAATTTGCAAGCTCGTAGGGGCTTCTTCGCGAACCGCCCGTGCTACAGGTTTTCTCTGCCGGGGGATGGAATTGCGGCCTGCCAGTTGATTGGGTCGTTGCCGTATTCGGTTGGGTTGATCCTGCTAAGTGAGTAGCCGAAGCCGTCCGGTTCGGCGGGCCACGGGTCAGCGGCGCCTGGTGTATCGTCCGGGTGCGATCCGTCGCTGTAAGTGACTCGGTCGACTCGGATCCAGTGGCGCAGGCCCTGGGTGTCGACGTCGCCGGGCATGCTTAGCTGGATTTTCTCGCCGGCATTGTTGAGCTTGCCGGCGGACCACTCGAATACCTGCACGCCGGCGGGAATGCTATATTTTGCGTCAAATGCCGCCCAATCGCCGACTAATAATAAATGCTCACCAGCTTCTATCGTCACCGGCGAATCCGTTGGGAAGAAAAATTCGATTCCCGGATTGTCGGGATCGTCCGTAAAGCGCCAGGGCTCGGCTGTGACAGGGTCGTACAAAACGACCGGTAAGTCGCTGATATTGAGAAGCTCGATGTATTCGGAGTCGCCGGATAAAGGCGGATTGTACATAATTTCGTTTATAACGAGAGGTCCGACCTTCGGGTAGGCGTTGGCGCCGCCGGGCGTGATCTCGCTGGTCGCTACGAAGTTGTACGAACCTGTGCTCTTGAGATACCTGCCGAAAGACACGCCGGTCGCGGAAGCTCCAAACTTTTCCTCGTCGCTGTAACCGGTCAGTTCGCCGTCGGAACCGGAGTTCAGATATAAAGTTTCGCCGTTCTCGCTGAGTCCGAAGGGCCTGTGGGTGCCGGGAGCGGCCGGATTGCCAAAATGAAGGTCTTCGTGGAAAACGACGTAGCCATAGGGTTCCATAATCGTGACATCGGGGATTTCGTAATTCTTCAGATCCATGTTATCGTCGCTGAGGAACCAGCCGCCGATGTTGATGGCATGGCCGTTCGTGTTGTAGAGCTCTATCCAGTCGGGGGCTTCTGCGTGTGAATGTGCGAGAATTTCATTTATGATAACGCCGCCGATCTCCGGAGGCTGGCTGGCGTTACCGGTGCCGGGTGAGCCGCCCGGGCCGGTGCTCGGTCGCCAGGCGCTCTTGTCGGAGTAGGCGCTGGGCTCGGTGTTAAGCGGGTCTATCATCACGAGCGAGAAATCCATGCCGTCGGTGATAGTAAACCAGCCGTCACTGTATTTGAAGTCATGGATGGTTTGGCCTGCCGCATCTAAAAGCTCGATGCGTTCGCCGGCATTGTTCAGGCTGCCGAAATACTCGCCTGCGATATTAAGAGACGGGTCGTACTTGTTTGTGAAAGCATCTATATCCTCAACAATTAGAACATATTCATCGGGCGCAAGGTCTACGTCCGGGAAGGTGAATTCGACTCCATTCGTAAAGCTGACGAAATTGAGGTTTATGCTTTCTGCTCCGATGTTTTTTAGTTCGATGAACTCGGTGTTCGGATCGGTGAGTATATTTACATTCTGCGGATTGTACATAATCTCCGTGATACGCAGATTCTCAGCGACCAGTCCGACGGCATAGACTGCCTCGTTCAAGGCGCTCCATGTGTCGCCGTTTAAAACGCGCGCCTTGACTTGGGTGCTTTTGGTCAGGATGACAGGCCCGGTGTATACTCTTGCCGCGGAGCTGTTGACTGAACCGCCGGCTATCCTGGGGTCGGCGCCGTTAAGCGAGTACCAGATTGTGCCGGATGCACTCATTGTCAGTCTGCCGTTGGTATCGACATGGCCGCCGTGCTGATTGACACCGTTGATACGAAAGACCGGCGCGCTGATGCTGGGGTAGAGGTTTGCGCTTTTCAGGTAGTTGAGGACAGTGTTTGAGCGGCCTGGTAAATAGCTGTTCAGCTTGTCGTTGGCGGTTTTGAGCCAATCCTCACGCGTATACGGCGTGGATCTTCGGTTGTCGCCCCACCTGGCAGATTCGCCGACAATAGGCCGGTATATCTGGTCAATCCTTTTTTGGAAAAGCTGGGCCGAGGCCGGATATGAGAGCGGGCCGTTATTGAAGAAGTATTTGTGTATGTGGTCGGCAAAACGAATTCGATATTCGGCATTTCCGTCAAGCTTATCATGGATATCCGATGGGCTTTCGCCGACGTCGTTGCCCCCTTCAACTGTGTGCTCGGCGTCCCACGAATGAAAGCGCCATTTTCCGTCGGGATGATTGCGATGTGTTGCGTACCAGTTCTTATGAGGCCAGTCGTGGTTGCCGGGAAACCAGTTGGCCAGCAAGTAAGTGATGAAATTGTCGATATCCAGCTTCTGGGTTAATGTGAGGTACTTTGTCAGACTGCCCGGGTCGGATTGCACAGCGTTTGCGGCATTTACCATCGAATTATAATTTGCCGTAGCGCTGCCGCCGATGCCGTTATTGATTACGCCTCCGCTGTTATGCTTTATCGCGTCGTACTCGTCCTCGTTGGCACCGAACATTTCCGCCGCCCAGGCATGGTCCGGCCGTTCATGCGTGTAGTACATTCCCCAGTACAGGCCGTTTATGTAGATGTGGGCGTAGGAGCCGTGAGGGGAATAGCCGCCCATAGCGTTGTGAAGGTCGGCAACGTACTGATCCTGGACGTACAGGGCGGTGTTAGTCTGGCCGCTGCTCGGATGCAGCCAGGAGTGGTTCAAAACCCCGTCCAGTACGAAAGTGTTGTGGCGGTTCACCGGCGAATCGGCGAACAGTTTGAAATTCAGTTTCGGCGGGCCGCCCGTTGCTTTGTGGTCGTCGGTTTGAGTCTTGAACCTCGGGCGCATGGACAGTTTGAACGACTTCCATCTCTGCAAACTTGTGCCTCCGCCGCTTACGCCTCCCTGCATGGCCATGGCGCAGTTGGCTTGAAATTCGTCTTCGGTATTTGGGTCTATATATTCGATTGAACAGACTCGCTCAGTGCCGTCCTGCGACTGATTGATATATATGCCCCTGCTGCCGAACCAGTCGTCTGTGTCCATCACAAGAGAGATACTCGGGGCTGACTTAAGGTCGTCGATGATAGTTCTTGCATAGAGTCCGTTGAAGCAGTCTCTGCCGTTCTGTCCGACAACGTCCGGGTCAACCTGGTAATCGCCGGTGACTGAGCCCCATGAGCTTGGATAACCAGGGGGCACAACTTGAGAGCCGGTGAATAGATTCGTGGCTTGATTGATGACATCATCGAGGAAGATATAAGTATGTGTATCGACGTTGGTGGATTTGAAGCCCGGCAAGAATGCCATTGCCCGTAAGCAGGTTGTTGTGCTGATTGTGATTGGTGAAGCGGGATTATAAATTTGGCCGTGGCTCATAGTCGGTGTGCTTCCGTCTGTGGTGTAGCGAATTATCGCGCCGGGTGTTTCAGTAGTAATCTGTACTGCGAATGGCGCATCATAAAAGCCGCGGTCATGGCTGAATTTCGTATCGGCTACAACAGCAAGATACGAACCATTATTCGATGCTCCCGGAGTCGGATCGAGTGTTACCCAATTATTCGTAGCGTCGGGATCACGGCCGTAGGAAACATCCGGTGTCTGTTGGTCAAAAGTGATGCTGTCAAGTTGTGTAATGCCATCGGTATCGAACAGGCCGACCTGGTCACCGGCATCGGCGTCGAGTTCGAAGCCCGCATGCAATCCTGCATCGGCGATGTCATTGTCCGCCCAGATTAAAAGATAACCGCCCGGCTGAATTGTGGTAACAGATG
>Ga0268285_1001481_pt1 | contig 11291 bp, 16 predicted proteins | sample saktaG_2_FD_190144 | JGI IMG/M metagenome (GOLD analysis project Ga0268285, IMG submission 190144) | Saline water microbial communities from Sakinaw Lake, British Columbia, Canada - sak_2013_06_06_120m | ecosystem: Environmental > Aquatic > Non-marine Saline and Alkaline > Saline ... | reverse complement strand
CGGCAAGAACCACTATCCCGCACGATAGCAGTCATTTGAAAAAGGCGATCTCGCCTTTGTGCTCTGCAGAGTTCAGCCCTCGCCCACAATCTCGTTTCTCATTCATGGTAGCATGATAATGAGGTGCCGCTGGTGTTCGGAACTCACCCCTTTCGGAACTACTGGAAGCACCGAAACCTATTTCTTTACCTACCGCTTTGTTTCTTCTCTGGAGGGAGATTGCAGCATGAGCATGAAAGAGCGCGCACTGGGTTTGGGGGAGGGCGGCGCAGTATGAAGCTCCTGAAAGATGAGCACGCGGTCTCACCGGTCATCGGCGAGGTGCTCATGATCGTTGTGGTCGCAATCATTGCAGGGTTCCTCACGGCATACCTGTATACCCTCTTTCATACACTGGATACAGGCGCGATCAATGTCCTGGTGGAAGGTGCTCGAGTTGGATCGTCTTCGCTACTTATCGTGCACATGGGTGGTGGCACCCTGGCCGAGGCCTTTACCGTCAACGCCGCGGCACCCGTCCATTATCTGGACGAGTTAGGGTTCAACGAGCTCGAGGTGCGGATCAACGGCGCGATCTTTGCAGGCAATGCATCGCTGAATGCCGGTGTGATCGCAAAGCCCGGTTTCGAGGCGGGTGACGAATTGATGCTCCAGCTCGACCAGCCGCTCCAGGCTGATGACCGTATCAGCGTCGTTTCCGTGCCCGGCAATCAGGTCATTACGGTCGTGGTCTGAATCTATTCTATTCTAACCTAACCTAACCCGGCTGGCTGGCGGTGTCCGACCGATCGACTGATCGACCGAATGATCGAAAGCGACAGATGACTTTTATTACTTCTATCTGTAGCTTGATGCCTACGCCGGGAAGAACAGCAGCATACCGCCGCTTACATGCCTCTACTCTACGGCTTCCAAACCGTTCGTTAGCCATTCTAGCGTTCAAAATCGGGATCGTTCGTGGCGATTTCCGTCAATCCGTGCCTGCTCATTATAGCTACGTGAACCGCATCAGTGACCATCAAGTTATATCTCTTCGATAACAGTCTCAACAAAGTCAGGGAACAGAGATCGATTCTCCAAAACGACGAGATGAGAATGTTCAAGGAGATCCATCTCGGTCCATACAACCTCGAGCTGCGAAATCACCTCTGGATTCTTTTTTATATATGCGATCGCTTCCCTTGCACTCTTTGTATAGTTCTTCGCTACTTCCGCAATCATCAATTTATGCAAAACCGCATCTAACACAAAATCAGAGGTGTAACCATACCACGTCCCCCTCATCTATATCGGATCAACAAATCCCGACACGAAGCACCATAAACGGGATGCTTAAAGGCGGAATAGCGGTGTATGTTAGCATCCACATAGATTCCTGCGCCTGATTTTATACCGACAAAACTCAATCCCATAGCTCCAGCTCAATCACTTCGTCTGCAAGCTCTTTTTCAAGCTGTAGCTACCCATGAAAATCTTGTAATGAACCCCTCTTAAGTTCGAGCTCTACCTCTTCTCCTTCCTTCAAATCCACCGCTTCCAGCGGCTTTAAAACCTCACCTTCATACCGTGCCTTCACTTTGAGCACCATACAGCACAGCCACCACTAACGGATTGTGGTTGTGATAGGTATATAACTTGTATCTTGGTAATTCCATGGGGCGTGCGGAGAGGGCGCTCCTCCAGAAAAGCAATCCTGAGAACGATTCCGCGTGTTGAAATCTGATTGGATGACAGTATGTGTGTCGGTGGCGTGATTACCAGCAACGAGTCACGTGAGATCTCCCCTCGCAGCGTTTTTTTCGGAACGGGAGGCTGCGGGTACCTCAAGATAACTCAAGAAGGTGCGGGTACCTCAAGATAACTCAAGAAGGCTGTCAAGCTGTAAGAGCTCTAATAACTCCTTCGTCGTGTACATATCCACTAAATCCTATTGCTTTAAATGCGCGTCATTTGTCCTGATTGGACTGTTTAAGGTTAATGCTAAAGCCAAAAAAGGGGAATCAGTAACATCGATCTCTTTCATGGTCTGCTCTGCTAACAGCATTTTACGCTGATATACTTCCTGCTTTACGATTTTTGTATGCTTTTGGAATAATAAAAATAATGCTGTATAATCGGTGATACTTAATTTCGATTTCTCTAAAATCAAATCATCATGTCGAGCTATTTATTCATAAAGATATTCAGGCACATATAAGTCGAACACATCACTCAGGATTATCTTCCTTGTTAGTGAGTTTCTTAGCAATGCTGAAAAAATGATATTAGTGTCAATAACTAACTTCATTCAACCGCTTTCATCCGTTTAAAAAGCCCCGCCTTTACCAAATGGTCTAATTCACTTATTTCTTCCGCTTGTAAACCACTCTTCGCTGCCAGCAGATCACCCAGCTTCGTTTCGCAAAGCTTGCGAACTAACACTGACTCAATAAATTTCAAATCATCCTCATTCTCTACGATCCATTTAAGATCGCCCGGAAGTTTCAGTAACACCTCCACCATGCTCCCTCACCACGTTACTATAGATAGAGCGGTCAACTTTAAAGCTCTTTGCCCCTGATCATCGCAAGAATATGCAGTTGCATAATGGTTCTTACCTTGAAAGTCTTCCCGAGAGCGCTGCTGCTAAATGATAAGAGATCAACGTACAGGCTAACTGCAAACTGACGTGAAATCATACCGGCAAGCGCGCTATGAGCGAGCGCCTGGAGCATGCACGGTTTCGCCTAACTGGTCTTTAGTCAGCACCGGTACGCGGTATATTAAATTGCGTTAGCGTTGATAGCGTATTACTGCGGACAGAGCCTCGTGATTGAGGCGCCGACAAGATGAGCACTAAAAAGAATGAGGGAAAATGAAAAGACCGATAGTAATGATGTTGGCGTCCACTTGGTTACTTTCTACTATAAAAGAGCCGGATATATTCTTCCGTGGTAAGACCTGCCTTGACAATGAGTTTCTTCAAAAGCCCAGGACCGAGAGTTCTATTCTTATGCACCGGTATCGATAAGTGGACATCACTTCCCTCTTTGATCAGAATGTAGTGACTCCCTTCAATATGGTTCACCTTCCAACCAGCTCGTTTGAATGCAGCAACATGCTTCTCACCGCTCGCCCGGGGAAGCTTAGACATACGTGGTGCCCGTAAGATCAAGAGAAAGGTTCAGCTTCTGATAAAACGCGGGGACCTTCAACTGCTCACCAGCTAGCTTGAGTCGCGATTTCAAACACCCCACGATTGCCTCACTGATATTCTCGATCGCTTCCGACACCGTCTCGCCTTCAGAGAGACACCCTGGGAGGTCGGTACACTCCGCAACATACCGACCCTCCTCGTCGAGTTCAATGGTGATGTTAAATTTCATAGCCCTTGGAATCCAATAGGGGCTTTATGCTTATAAAGTTTACTAATTAGCTCGCATTGTAAGTGCAAAAAGGTGTGCTCCTGCTCCTCAACGCCTTGATGACGTTATTTGAGGTAAGGATACAACCGGAAGCATCTCCAGGCAGTTGCCTCGGCCACTGAAGTAAATCGCCGAGCAGAGCTGAGAGCGGCTTGCACCAGAGCGATTGCGGCAGTTCCGGGATTGACAAGATGAAAGAACCAGTTCGTACAGCACGATCGCGACAGCGTGCGAGAGATTCAGGACCGGATACGCCGCACTCGTCGGTATGGAGACCAGCCGAGACGCTGATGCAAGTTATAAGAGATCAACCTGCAGGCTGGCGCTGCAAACCAAACTGATGTGAAATCATACCGACAAGCGCGCTATGAGCGCCTAAAGCTTGCACGGTTTCGCCAGTCATAGGCGAGTAGCTCGTGATCTTTGCCGGCACGGCATCTTTGAATACCCGGGCGATCACAAAGCCTGATTTAGGGCCCGGTGACGAATTGAAGCTCCAGCTCGAGCTGCTGCTCCAATCAAAGGACGATATCAGCGTCGTCTCCGTCTCCGGCAGTCGTATCTTGCCGTGGACGGTCGTCGTGTGAAGGTAAGATGCTGAACCCCTGTGGTTGCCGGACGAAGAGAGATATGCCCGCCGCCTCCGGTAGGATTGCTGCGACATCTGAAGGCGGTGGCAGGTTTTCAGCAAATGCACCGCGGATTAGTGCAGGACATTAGATAATCCGCACTTATAACGGGCGTACCCACCGACGGTCGCGCGTGGTGGTGTGGGGTCTAGCTCCGATCGGATCGCTCATAGCGGCAGCTGGTACTTCAGCGCTGGGAACTGTCGATCTGCGTATCGCTTCAACAGCGACCAGGGAGCTACCGCGACGTCAACCCATATCTTCTCAAGAGTAAACAGGAAGTATGAACACAGTTACTATTCGTTCATTTGAACTATTCGCTTTTGGCGTTATATTCCTACCAAACTAACTAAATTCTCTGCATGTTCAAACGTTAGGAGGAAGTGCCGTAAAATGTCGGAGGATATGGTTTTGGTAAATAGGAAAGAGCTTCGAGCACTTATTGAAGAGATCGGAGATCGGCTGGACGAACTCGAATTGTTAACCGAACCGGAGTTCGCGGAAGAAGTAGAAAAGAGAGTTAACGATATCACTGAGGGAATACAGGTCTCAGTGAAGACCAAATCGCCAAGCTTCTGAAATGAACGTGAAAGCGCATTCGTTATTCGCAAAGGATGTCAAAAGACTGGACAAGAAGGACAAAGAGCGATTTTAGATGCGATACAAAAGATAAAAGTGAATGAGCGCGTGCGTGCCCTGCGGTGGTCCAGATCCCGATTCATTCATCAGGTGAGCAAGCCGCAAAGAGACGCGGCTTTTTACGCTCTAAACAGACCCGAATAGAATAGCGGTGAACGGGTTACAGAACTCAACACATCCATTCTCATCAGGCTCTGCAGAGCCGTTTTTATAATGCCCCACCACACTATACAGACTGTGCTCAACCGTACACTCAGTAACACGAATGGTATCCACGAACAGTCCGTTCTCATGGGTTATGTCATTGGTCATCATCCAGAAGAACGCATAAGTCTCTACCGTATATGGCGGCTTATCAGGCTCGGAAACGTACACAACTACCTCTATCGTATTGCCCGTGATCTGTAAGAGTTCTATATCAGCTTTATCCTCCAAGAGCTGCAGCTTCTCTATTATGAACTCGCTCACGGTATCACGATCCCAGCGCTCAGGGTCATTCATACTGCCCGTGAAGCGTTATGGCATGTGTCGCGACGATGTTCCCCGTTTTATCTACTAATACTGCCATCTTCAGGAACGAACAGTGTGAGCAAAAAAGCCTCGAATGACGCGCGCTCACCTGTTCAGATACCTCTTTAATTGCTGTGATTTTAAGCTTTGCAGTCTTCACTTCATCCCGCTCCGCTCCGCGCAGACGCAAGACTGCCACGTGCCCCCTCTCCTCGGTGGCAAACGCTGCGGGTCCATTGAGGATACCTGTTCCCGGCAGAGCGTCCGAAGCAGTGCTGTCTCCTTCCGCGTCACTGAACGGAAGGGAAGATCAGGTGCCAGCTAAACTTCGTGGACAAGTACAGCCTCTATACCAAACGCTTCGAGGACTACGTGAGGTCGCCGAGATCAACGGGAAGGCCGCGAAGCGGATTGACAGGAAGTACCTGAGCCGCCTAATAACGGGGCTTGAAGATCAGAATCCCGAGGAACTCGGTATCCTCGAGATCGCCTACGAGACGGGGCACCGCTAGCTCACAATAGTCCGCGACGCGATCTGGATATCGTAAAGGTCGTCTGGGTCGGCGCTCTTTACGCATGCCCCACCACCAGATCATGAGCCCGAACACGGTCAGGCTCGCGAACGTCGTGCGTGACCGCATCGAAGATGAGGACCTGTAAGTAACAGTTGTATATGATAGGTTTTAGTTACCGGTAAGTAACCGTTACATAGTGGTGGTTATAGGTACCGATCATGAAAGGAGTTGATGCTTTTAGTTTACTGTTGCTCCCTTGAAAAGCATTCGATAGGGTCGCGGCCACCTTTGCACACACCACGTTTATAATCTTCGCAATCCCTACACTGGCCTCGGCCAATTCTTTAGCCAGCGAATCGTCATAGTTATATTATATAAGTTCGATTGAAAGCGGCACGGGTTCAAAGCGCGCAAAAATAGTTTTTGGTACACCACGTATCTCGCCGAGTCTCCCGCTAAATCCTTCTGTCTTCATTCCCCGTGCATAACGATTGCGTGCCTGCGTATAAAAAATAACGTACCCCACCCCTTTATTACTGTTTTTGGCTAAAAACGCTAATAGTCCCCCCTGCTAGTACTACAAGGAGTAATAACCGGAGCGGGCACTCCTTCAGTTTCTCCTGGTCGGTTCGCTTTTTCTTCTGCACGCCTCTACTTTCTCGTTGCGTGTAGGTCCCGATCGCTTTCCCCCGTCGAGCTTAGCTGTGCCGACGGGCTCGTACTTACTCGGTACGAACCCGCGTTCTATCAATACAGCCGTATCGCCGGTACCCACCCGTCCTCGTGCCGCTGGCATGATGACGGAGCTGAAGAGTCAGATAGCCGTAGTGAACCAGAAGCACCATCAAGATGCCAAGCGCCTGTAGTGGCGCATTAAACGCAAAATAAAAAAGAAGTGAAAGAGGCTTAGTGCCTCTTTCGTACTATTGCAACAGCCGCGATTGCCCATAGCAGACCGGCGAGTGCGATGAGGCCGACGGGTGTGAGTGTGGGAACTTCTAGCACTTCCGCTGGAGCGGCGGTAACGATGAACCCTGGATGGTTCGGATGATCGACGGCGTCAACGCCCACCTCGTAGATCCCGTTCTGGTTCGCATCGAAGAACATATCGTACTCGCCCGGGATGGGATTCTGCCAGATCGCTGTGGGTATGATCTCTCCAGCGGCGTTGGTCGGCACATTCTTACTGTCGTTGAAGATGAAATAGTGGGTAACGTTATCGCCATTCGTCCATGCGCGGTCGCTGACGATGTAGACGTCAACGGTCGAATTCGGCCTGAACCCGCGCCCGGTCGCATAGACCGTCTCACTGGTTGTGTACACCTCCACCAAATCGCCAAACGCATCTGTTGCATCCCCCTGCGGACAGGGCGCTGAGATGAGTGCGTAATCCCAGCCATAGCCGTACTCCAGAGTCTCTGCATCTTGACCCCACGCGCCCACAAAGTTGATATCAATCTCGTCGGTCTCGACGCCGCAGCGCGCGACCGTCGCATTGTACTCGAGCGTCAAGGTCTGACAGGGCGCGAGCACGACATCACTGAGGTTCCAGTAGAGCAGCGTACCCGCTGTGAAGCACGAGCCGTATGACCACAGGTACGTTCTTATGATTTCGGGCTCTTTATTCACCTCGCTACCAGCGGGATAGCGGAGCGTCGCGGTATCGTTGTACTCCAAACTTGAGGACAGGAAGTCAATAAGGGCGAGATTCGTGAGATTGTACGTTCCGGTCGCGTGTATCGAGACGTTGAAGCGGAGATTGTCGCCGACATTCGCGGAGAGCGGGCAGTAGCAATCAGCGTCAAGCCACTCCTCCCCGTAGGGGTCCCAGACGGTCTTGGTCACCGCAACCGTGAGCGGCGTGTACCACGAGCCATTGGTCCGCCAGACCTCGCCGCCGACGTAGTCCGAGAAGTTCGAGGTCCAGTTCTCGAAGTGTTCCGAGAGGTTGTAAGATTCGTCCTCGAGTGCCGCATTGATGATCTTATCGATCCAGTCGCCGAAGCTCGCCGTGCCCAGATGCAGCGAGCCGTTGAACGCCGCAAACGAACGGACACCGTACTGGTCGATGCCCAGCAGGGGGAACCCAAAGAGGTTAGCGAGGGGGATCTTCCGCTCCTCGTTCATACCGTTCACGTTCACCTGCTCGAACGAGCCCCAGTCGCCTGTGGTGCTCATCCAGACCTGGCAGCCCAGGATCGGATTCATCGTGCCCACGAAGAGCATATCGCTGTAATTAATCATGCACCACATGTACCCGTTCCCAAAGCCGCGGAAGTCGAAATCCGGCGGGGTGAAATTGAAGAATCCGAAGTTCGCAACGCATTCCCAATCAGTGCCGTTGGCCGTGCGCCAGATCTCCGCGCCCGTGTCGAAATTCTGCGTGCCCATGTACAAGTGGTCTCCGAAGACTGCACTTGACAGGATCGCACCGTTGAGTGAGCTATTGAAGCCGCCGTCCACGACCTTCTCCCAGAGGAGCCGCGGCGGGTCGCTCGTGTTCACCGTCCCGTTGGTCCGCCAGACCTGGCAGCCGCTCAGGAAACTGAAATCCTGCTGCAGTAATCCTCGGATCAGACCGTATCCCGTGGCGTTCCAGGTTCCCGCATAGAGATACTCATCGGATGCACTATAGGTGATCAGCTCGCTGACTGCTAAGTTGATGCCCGGCTCGCCGAAGCCCGGCTCGTTCACCTGCTCCCACCGGGCGATATTGGCAAAGTTGCCGATGTCATTGAAGTCCGTGGAGCCATTGTAGCGGAATACCCCGGCACCGTCCACATCGTTCTCCGTTCCCACGTACAGTTGGTTATTGAAGACCGCCATCCCGCGGCTCGACGAAGTGTTGCGAGAGCCTAAGTCAAACCCAGGGACATTTGCGCGTTTCCAGTGCGTGCCGTTCGTCACCCAGATCTGCGCGCCCGTGACGGGATTGCTCGTGCCCACCCAGAGGAGATCCGCGAAGACGAGCATGCCACGCGTGCCGATGCAGTAGCTGCGGAAGCCCGCGGTCGCCGGCACAAGCGTGCCGCCTGGTGGAAGGATGATGTCCTGTGTCCCTGTGGGTCCCACGACCTGCTCCCAGAGGTACTTGCCATCCGGCCCCTCGGTGCCGTTCGTGCGCCAGACCTCGCAGCCGTCCGTGACGTTGCTCCAGTTCATCCAGTCGTCGAGCGCGCTGCTGAAGTTCGTGTTCAACGTACCCGCGTAGAGATACTCGGTTCCGTTCACCGTATAGGACGCCATCGACCAGACGTAATCGTTCGTCAAATCGCCGAAGCCCTCCGCACTCACCTGCTCCCAGAGATATTTGTCCGTCGCGGTCGCGGATGCCAGCAGACCAGAAGCGGAGATGAGTAGAATTGCTGTGATCAGAATTGCCTGCTTATGATTGCTTTTCATCTTGATTTTTTTTACCTCCTTAACCCCTCAGTTTGCCTCCCACATACTTAAGCCTTTCGCTTTCGTTCGTGCACGCTCACCTCCTGCTCGATAGGAATAAAATAAATCTCAGTACCTTCCAATTGGGCAGGCGGTGTGAAGCTGGAAGAAAGCGGTAACACTCGGAAGGAAGGGCCGGCTTCGGGCCATTGCTAACCCATGCCACTCCGGGGTGACATTGTACGAGCTGGTTATGTTGCGCTCTGGTGAGTAAACAGTTATCAGTTTAGTAACCCGCTTTCGTACGTTGTTCACGTGTTAACTCAGTGAAAAGAGTACAGCAAGAAACTTTTCTCAAGCTAGTTTTATCGCCGGTATCCACCCGTCCTCGTGCCGCTTGCTCTTGCTATCCACGAACTCCTCACGGGGTATAACCCGCCGGTCGCGTTCCATGACGGCTCGTAAATGAGCTGCGGATATGAGGTGCGGATCAACGGCGCGATCTTTGCCGGCAATGCATCGCTGAATACCGGTGCGATCGCAAAGCCTGATTTAGGGCCCGGTGACGAATTGAAGCTCCAGCTCGAGCAGCCGCTCCAGGCTGATGACCGTATCAGCGTTGTCTCCGTGCCCAGCAATCAGGTCATTACGGTCGTGGTCTGAATGTAAGATGCTGAAGCCCTGTGTTTGCCGGACGAAGAGAGGTATGCCCGCCGCCTCCGGTAAGATTGCTGCGGCATCTGAAGGCGGTGGCGGGTTTTCAGCAAATGCACCGCGGATTAGTGCAGGACATCAGATAATCCGCAATTATAACGGTGTACCCACCAAAGGTCGCGCGTGGTGGTGGTGTGATCTAGCTCCGATCGGGTCCGCTCAGGGCGGTAGCTGGTACTTCAGCGCTGGGAACTGTCGATCTGCGTATCGCTTCAACAGCGACCAGGGAGCTACCGCGACGTCAACCCCAATTTTCACCTCGTTAAAGAGGTGTAGCTACTTACCACGTTACCACTTTACTACTTGTGAGTGGTGCTAGATAGCAACTGTTGAGAAACAACAAATTTATATCTTCTCAAGAGTAAACAGGAAGTATGAACACAGTTAATATTCGATATTTCAAACTCCACAAGCCATTTGAACTATTCGCCTTTAGCGTTATATTCCTACCAAACTACATTCACTGCATGTTCAAACGTTAGGAGGAAGTGCCGTAAAATGTCGGAGGATATGGTTTTGGTAAATAGGAAAGAAATTCGAGCACTTATTGAAGAGATCGGAGATCGGCTGGACGAACTCGAATTGTTAACCGAACCGGAGTTCGCGGAAGAAGTAGAAAAGAGAGTTAAAGATATCAATGAGGGAATACAGGGTCTAAATGAAGACCAAATCGCCAAGCTTCTGAAATGAACGTGAAAGCGCATCCGTTATTCGCAAAGGATGTCAAAAGACTGGACAAGAAGGACAAAGAGCGATTGTTAGATGCGATACAAAAGATAAAAGAGAATCCCACGAGATATAAGCCCGTTACTGGTATTCCGCATTGTTACCGTGCAAGATTTGGAAATCTGAGAATCGTTTATCTGCTGCGCAGCAGCGAAATATGGATTGTTATTGTTGCAAAGCGGAAGAAAGTGTATAAGGAGATGAAGAAGAGAATCTAACAACACCAGAAGAACAAAACCCTTACGGGAAATTTAGGGCGCCTCAGCTAGCTAGCACAGAGATAGTTCCAATCGTCCAATTTCGTGCTCAAATCACCTGGTTCTGATGCTGGAGGCTGATCTTTTTTGAACATCCGGTCAATCAGTTTTGTGTTCGCTGTGGCCGCTAGTATAGCATCAGGAAGTGCCGTTTTATGACCGGGATAATATTTCCTCCTGAGCGTACCCGCAGAAATAGCTATCCCCCGTTCCACTTCAATAGCTACCATAACGTCTAATACCGCATAAATGCTCGCTTCATCTTTTGCATCCAATGCCCCTGATAATAGCTCAGCTTCTGTTATCACTGAGAAGAATCCCAGTGCTTCTTCATCTATTCTATTATCTGCAAAAGGAAATCCCGTGATTTAATCTCACCTTTGAGATAATTTATACCTTAACTCCGTCAAGTCATAGGGGACATATACCTTCCACTACCCGCCACAAAGTCTGATCATAGCAGGTTAGGAGAGATAAAACAGGAGTGGGTTTTAATTGTCTGTTCCCTATTTATAG
>Ga0268285_1001479_pt1 | contig 11298 bp, 9 predicted proteins | sample saktaG_2_FD_190144 | JGI IMG/M metagenome (GOLD analysis project Ga0268285, IMG submission 190144) | Saline water microbial communities from Sakinaw Lake, British Columbia, Canada - sak_2013_06_06_120m | ecosystem: Environmental > Aquatic > Non-marine Saline and Alkaline > Saline ... | reverse complement strand
AAACGGGTGCTGCAAGAAGAATTCTCCTGCGAAGGAGCAGGGATTGATTGATCATAATTGGACTCTGCGTGAACTACTTACACACCCATATTATATAACATCAACCGGATAAACGGTCACCACCCAGCAATGTGAAATTAATTAAAGGCGATTTTGTGAGATTTCGATGCTTTCCGATCTTTCCATCCAGGATTCGGCATGGGCGAACGATTTCGAAATTTTTTGTCTCGACTTTTGAGGTGAGATGCGACAACAGATCGAATTGCCCATCGATTGCGGAGCCACGGCCGACCCCATGGAAATTGATTACAGTTTCATCGCTGGGGGATGGAAGGCGATCGATATCGGAGGCTGAGGAAGTGAAGATAACAGAGGTGGTGGTGGAGAAGACGGTGGCAGAAGAGATTTTATGGCTCGGGGGGGGGGGCTTTCCGCTGCTCCCCTCTCGACCAAAAACGCTTTCTGCCAGATTTCGAGTGATCCCTCAGAGGGCGAGGTGCTGGCTTTGGGCGGGACAGTCGGACCTGAAAACCTCAAACTCGCCCGACCTTCTGATATCCTTCCATATCTCTTTCAAAGATCGCTCCCGAACGTTTCCCCAATCGTCGCCTATGTAAGGACAGGGCCTCACTTCGCCGTCCACTCCCACGTGAATCCAGCGGCGTCCCGCCATGCATCCCAACATCTGACCCTCGAAGTAGGTGCTGGCAAAGACCCTGGGGCCGCCCGGGGTGCGGTTGACCTTCCTGTAGAACCTCAGGATCGTCTCCCGGTCTATCTGGGTGAGGCATTCTTTGGGGGATTTTGGTATCCCCTCCCAGATCGAAAACTCGTGAACCCCAAGCTCTGTCGCAAAATCGTAGAGGTCGAAGATCTCTGAAACCCCATCGCCCTTGACGTGGACGGACATGGTGACGAGGAGGCCCGCATCCAGAGCCATCTTTATGGCATCGACCGCTTTCTCGTGAGCTCCGGAGACGCCCCTGATCTTATCGTGGACTTCGGGATCGGTGCTGTAGACACCTATCAGGATGTTGTATAGGCCGGCATCCTTCAGCTTTTTCGCCTTCTCCGGCGTCATCTCGATGCCCGGCGTGAACATGTTCACCACTGCCCGCTCTGGATCGACGTGGCGAATGAGCTCGAAGATGTCCTCCCTCTGGAGCGGATCGCCCTCGGTGAAGGTGATTATGCTGGCTCCGAGGTCCTGGGCCTCGTCGACGACCCTGAAGATCTCCTCGGTCTCCAGCTCGCCCTCGCCATCTTTGATCAGACAGTGATCGCAGTTGCAGCCGCACTCTCTTGTGACCTCTATACTCACAGTCTGGGGCACGAACCTACCGATGGCGATCTTCGCCTCGCTTAGGACGAGCCTCTTGAAGGGGCCGCTGGGGATCGGCGGAAGCCAGGTGGAAGCGACTATGTCGCCCTCCCTAACCAGGGCGGGCTTCTCCTCGGCCAGCCTTTGGTTGATCTTGTTCAGGGCTGGCTGGACCAGCACCGAGATCGCTCCCCGGGCCTGGAGCATTCTCCGATCCTGGTCGTAGTCCACCGTCAGGGCGGTGGTCTTCAGTAGAGGAGTCATCGGGGCCAATCTCGGCCGAGAAGTTATAGAGTTATCGATCGTCGAACGTAGAGTTAAAATAACTGAGCACCGAGTAGGCCCCTGGTGATGTTGAATTGTCTGGAGTTATCGTGCTCGCTTACTCTGGAGGCCTCGACACCTCGGTCTGTGTCCCGCTCCTCCGGGAGCGTTACGGCTTTGATAAGGTGATCACTGTCCTGACGGACGTCGGCCAGCCGGAGGAGGACATCGATAGGGGAAACGATCGGGCTGAGAAGCTGAGCGATGAGCATTACGTCATCGACGCCAAGGAGGAGTTCGTGAGGGATTACATCTTTCCTGCCATCAAGGCCAACGGCTCCTACGAGGGTTACGTCCTCGGAACGGCCATCGCAAGGCCCCTCATAGCGAGGAAGACGGTGGAGATCGCAAGAAAACTGGGCGCCGACGCTCTAGGTCACGGCTGCACCGGCAGGGGCAACGACCAGCTCAGGTTCGAGGCGATCTTCAGGGCGACGGACCTGCGGGTGGTGGCTCCGATGCGCGATCTGGACCTGAGCCGTGAGTGGGAGATAGACTACGCGAGAGATCACGGGATCGATGTGCCCGTGACCAAGGAGAGGCCCTGGAGCATAGACGAGAACCTCTGGTCGAGGAGCATCGAGGGTGGCCTTCTCGAAGACCCCTCCCGCGAGCCTCCTGAGGAGATATACGCCTGGACCAAGTCTCCAGAAAGGGGCATCGCGCCCCAGAAGGTTGAGATCGAGTTTTCAGAGGGGGTTCCGATCGCCCTCGACGGCGAGAGGATGGGCGGGATTGAGCTGATCGCGAAGCTAAACAAAATGGCGGGAGAGCACGGCGTCGGCAGGACCGACATGATCGAGGATCGGGTCCTCGGCCTGAAGGCCAGGGAGAACTACGAGCACCCGGCTGCCACGGTCCTTCTCAATGCCCACCAGGACCTGGAACGGCTGGTCCTCTCAAGGGCCGAGCTCAGGTTCAAGGCGATGGTGGATGAAGCATGGTCGGAGCTCGCCTACATGGGCCTTGTGAACGATCCTCTCTACGCGGACCTGTGCGCCTTCGTCGACCAGAGCCAGAAGAGGGTGAACGGCGTCGTCAAGATGAAGCTTTTCTGCGGAAGGGCTTTCGCCGTCGGCAGGCGGTCGCCCGACGCCATATACGACCAGGAGATGGTCTCCTTCGACAGCCAGACCCTGAGCCAGAGGGACTCAGAGGGGTTTGCCAAGTACCACGGGTTCCAGGCCAGGTTCCTGAAAAAGTACTGAGGGGTAGACTATATCAACAATTAGAGCCTGAAATCCCACCATGGCTGAGCTGGTAATATCGGAGAAGTCGGGGTCTGTAGACCTCGCCCCTCTCGCGCTGGCCGTAAACCAGATCCTGGGGCTTCCGGTCACCCTGAGGAGCCTCGAGACCCCCGGAGTCAGGGTCGAGGCGGGGAAGGTTCTCGACGAGGGGTACTCGGGACCGGTTCTCGAAGAGGTGATGAAGTCCGGAAAGCCGATCAGGACTGTTCCCAAAAGCGGCGTTTACAAGGGAGTTCCCGTATCGGTCGCCCCCATAATGGATCGGGGCGGAAAAGTGATCGCGGCGATGGGAATCGTCGACGTCGTCGGCACCATCGACATACCCTCAGTCTTCGGGGCTTACACCGAAGTCGTCAAAGAGGTATCAGGGAAGAGATGAGGATCAGGAGGGCAGAGGCTCGGGATCTGCCCTTGATCCTCGCCGCTGAAAAAGCCTGTTTTTCCCGAGATGTCGCCTTCCCGCCCGATACCGTCTCCTTTCTCCTGGATGAGGCGACGGTTCTGGTGGCCGAAGACGGCGATGTTGTGGGCTTCGTCATGGGCTTTGTGAACGGTGGGTGGGGAAAGGTGGTGACCCTGGACGTTCTGCCCGAACGTCGCGGAGAGGGCCTGGGCAGAAGGCTCATGGAGGCCCTGGAAGAGGAACTCGCATCTCAGGGGGCCAGAGCCTTCCTCCTGGAGGTCGCGGTGGAGAACCGAGGGGCCCTCGACCTCTACGCGAAGCTCGGCTACGCGGAGATCGCCCTCGCCGAGGACTACTACGGCCCAGGAAAGGACGCCCTTTTGATGATGAAGAGGCTGAAAGAAGTCGGGCCCTCGATGCGGAAATGATCAGGCTCTCGCCCGAGGGCCAGACGAACCCGATCACCTGCCACTTTTGGCGGGGCGCCGATGCCTTCATCTTCGAAAGGCTTGAAGCTTTCTTTCAAACCACAAGATATATCGACGAATAGAGTGATTTAATTGGACATGAAGCGCTGGGCCCTGTCAATCTTGATCTTCGCTCTGGTCTGCACCTCTCCGGCCCTCGGAGAGGACCAGTCAGGAGGCTGGCTTGGCAAGGCCATAAACTTCTACTCCAGCGAATCTTACGAGCTAGCTCTTCTTTATGTCAACAAGTCTTTGGATATCGATCCTGGCTATCCGGACGCCTGGGATCTGAAGGGCTACATCCTCAGCGACCTGGGCAGGTTTGATGAGGCTGCCGACTGTTTCAACCGCTCGCTCGAGATCGATCCCTCAGACCCTTACATCTGGTACAGCGAGGGCTTCGCACTCCACAACCTGGAGAAGTACGATGAGGCCGTGGGATGCTACGACCGCGCCCTCGAGCTCAACTCCTCCGACCTGGACTTCTGGCGGGCCAGGGGGCTTGCCCTCTACAGCCTCGGAAGGTACGGCGAAGCCGCGGAATCTTACGACGAGGCGCTGGTGATCAACCCCGCCCAGACGGACGTCTGGTACAACAAGGGGCTCGCCCTCTGCGGCATGGGAAGATACGAAAAAGCGATCGAATGCTACGACTTCGTCATCAAGATCGATGAATCGGACGTCGCCTCCTGGCACGGGAAGGGCTTTGCCCTCTACAACCTCGGAAGGCGCGAGGAAGCACTCCAGTGTTACGACCAAGCGATAGAGATCGATCCCTCCTATACCGATGTCTGGTACAACAAGGGCATCGTCCTCAGCAGCCTGGGAAGGTACGACGAGGCCTTCAAATGCTACGCCGCCGCCGTCAAGATTGATCCCCTATACCATACAGCCTGGTACAACAAAGGGCTCGCCCTCTACACCCTCGGCAGGTTTGACGAGGCGATCGCGTGTTATGACGAGGCTCTCAAGATCGATCAGTCCCTCGTCTCCACCTGGAACAACAAGGGCAACGCCCTCTACACCCTCGGCAGGTTTGACGAGGCCCTAGATTGTTACGACAGGGCGGTGGCGATCGATCCAGGTTACTCAAACGCCTGGTTCAACAAGGGCGTCGTCCTCGATCGTCTCGAAAGAAGGAAAGAGGCGGTCGAAGCTTACGACCGGGTGATAGAGATCGATCCGACTTACAAGGACGTCTGGTACAACAAGGGGATCGCCCTCTACAGCCTGGGCAGGTTTGAGGAGGCGATAGAGGCTTTCGACCGCGTTTTGGGGACGAACCCTGCGAACGGGAACGCCTGGTACAACAAGGGGATCGCCCTGGGCCGTCTCGGCATGTACGAGGAGGCCCTCGGCTGTTACGACAAGGCCCTCGAAACGGACCCGCACCGGACGGACGTTTTGAACAACAAGTGCAACACCCTCTACAGCCTCGGCAGATACAACGAGTCGGTTAGTTGTTATGACTATGTGATCGGGGTCGACTCTGCTTACGAGAACGCCTGGTACAACAAGGGGGTCGCCCTCTACAAGCTGGAAAGGTACCGGGAGGCAGCGAACTGTTACGACAAGGCGATCGCCATCAACGCCTCCCGAATCGACGCCTGGCGGGCCAGGGGCGACGCTCTCGCCAGCATCGGCGAATACGAGGAGGCGGTCGAATCTTACGACGGGGCGATCGCCATCGATCCCGATGATCCGAACGTCTGGTACAACAGGGGTTTTGTCCTCTACAACGCCAGCATGCGCGAGGAGGCTGTCGATAGCTATAACCAAGTCATCGAGATCGATCCGTTTTATGAGGGGGTATGGCGCCTGAAGGGCCTCGCCCTCTACGACCTGGGCAGGTTTGAGGAGTCCTTCGAATGTTACGACGAGGCTCTCGAGATCAACCCGTCGGACGTCTCCCTCTGGTACAACAAGGGCGTCGCCCTCTACAGCCTGGGCAGGTACATTGATGCCATAGACTGCTACGACAAGGTCATCGAGATCGATCGGTACGAGAAAGGAGACGCCCTCTACAGCCTGGGCAAGTACGAAGAAGCGGCAGAGTGTTACGACAAGGTGATAGAGGTGAACCCCCTGGAGGCGAAGGCCTGGTACAACAAGGGCTTCGCCCTCCAGAGCCTGGGCGATTACGGCAAAGCCGCCGAGTGTTACGATCGCGTCATCGCGATAGATTCATCTTATGAAGACGTCTGGCGCAACAAGGGCGTCGCCCTCCAGAGCTTGGGCGATTACAATGGCTCCGTCGGCTGCTACGACCGGGTCCTCAAGGACGATCCATTGGACCTTGAAGCCTGGCGCGGCAAAGGCCAGGCCCTCCAAAACCTCGAACGATACGAAGAAGCCCTGACCTGCTACGAAGAGATCCTGAAGATCGATCCCGATGAGGCAGAGGCCTGGCACGGCAAGGGCCTCGCCCTCCACAATCTCGCGAGGTACGACGAGGCCATAGGGTGCTACGACGAGGCGATCGCGATCAACTCCTCGAAAAAGGTGTTCTGGATCGGCAAGGGCGCGGTCTTCGGCGATATGGGCAGGTTTGACGATGCGATCCAATCTTACGACCGCGCCATCGCCATCGATCCGCGCGATGCCGGAGCGTGGTCCGAGAGGGGGCTCGCCCTCCAGAAGTCGGGCAGAATGGAAGAGGCCGTCAGATCTTACGACGAGGCGATCGCCATCGATCCGATCCGGTCCGAGGCCTGGCGCGGCAAAGGCGGCGTCTTCAAGGATCAGGGGAAGGCTGATGACGCCATCGCATGTTATGAAAAGGCGATCGGGGCCGACCCGTCGGACGCGGAATCCTGGTACCAGAAGGGCTCGGTCCTCGAGGGGACGGGGAGAGGGGAAGAGGCCCTCGAATGCTACGACTCGACGGTCGAAGTCGATCCGTCTTTCGCCAAGGCCTGGCAGAGCAAGGGGCACCTCCTCTACAGCATGAACAGGTACACTGAAGCCCTCGATTGTTACGATAAGGCGACCGAGATCGACCCGTCCGACGAGAAGGTCTGGTACGAGAGGGGCCTTTCCCTCCAGAATCTCGGGAGGCTGGAAGAGGCCGTCGAGAGCTACGACAGGGCAACAGTGATTGATCCGAACTCCGCCGATATCTGGTACACCAGAGGGACGGCCCTCGACGGGCTTGGCCGGTACGACGAGGCCGTAAAAAGCTACGATCGGGCTCTTGCCATCAATCCCAGGGACCTGAAGAGCTGGAACCGGAAAGGCGACGACTTCTACAAGCTGGGCCAGCACAGGAAGGCCGTCGAGTGCTACGACAAGTTCATCGAGCTCAGCTCGTCGTAGCCGGCAGAAGTTCGAGATCGAGGGCGCCAAATCTCGACCGGCTGATCGCGAGGCCCACCACAAGATATATCGAAGACGAAGAGGATCTGGCCTTTCATGAGACGCGAGGCCCTTCTCGTGCTGACCCTGATCCTCGCTTTGGCGGCTCCAGCTCTGGGCGAGGACCGATCGGCCGCCGACTGGCTCGAAGAGGCGAACCGGTCGTATCAGGAGGGCTCTTGCGACCTTGCTCTCCAGTATCTCAACAGATCTCTCGACCTCGATCCTGACCAGGCCGAAGCCTTTGTCCTCAAAGGCGAGATCGCCCTTTTCAACCTCAGCGATCGCGAGCTTGCAGCCGAATCCTTCGATCGGGCCCTGAAGATAGATCCCGAAAACGCCAAAGCCTGGTACGAGATGGGAAACTCCTTGAGCTTTCTTGGGAGGGTGGAGGAGGCCCTCCAGGCTTACGACCGGTCCCTGGCGATCGATCCCGAGAACGAGAAGGCCTGGAACAACGAGGGGCTGATCCTGGGGGTTTTGGGCAGGTACGAGGATGCTGCACGCTGTTTTGGTCGCGCCCTCGATTTAAACCCGAATCTATCAGAGGCCTGGCAGAACAGGGGAAACGCCCTTCGAGCCCTGGGCAGAAACGAGGAAGCCCTGAATTGCTTCGATTCCGCCCTGAAGATCGACACAAGGCTCGCAGGATCATGGAAGGGGGCGGCCAGCGTCCTCCAGGCCCTGGGCAGAAACGAAGAGGCCCTCGATTACTTCGATGGGGCTCTGAAGGCCGACCCCGAAGACGAGACCACCTGGAACGAGAGGGGGCTTGTTCTGGGAGTTTTGGGCAGGTACGAGGAGTCGATCGGGAGCTTCGATTCTGCGATAGAGATCGATCCGGGCTACCTTCTCGCCTGGAACAACAAGGGGCTCGCCCTCCACAACCTGGAAAGGTGCGAAGAGGCCCTGGAATGTTACGACGAGGCCTTGAAGATCGACCCGTTCTTCGTCCTCGCCTGGTACAACAAGGGAAGGGCCCTATACGATCTCGAGAGGCTCGATGAGGCGATCGAGTGCTACGATTCCACCCTGGAGGTCGCACCGTCCTTCTACCTCGCCTGGAACAACAAAGGGGCCGCCCTCGTCGACCTGGGGAGGATCGATGAGGCCCTGGAGAGTTACGACAGGGCGATCGGGATCGATCCGGATTACGAGATCGCCTGGTACAACAAGGGCTCGGCCCTCTATAGCCAGGACCGGTTCTTCGATTCCCTCAAGTGTTACGATGAGGTGATCAGGATCAATCCCGATAACGCCGACGCCTGGCACAGCAAGGGGTACGCCATATACAGATTGAAACGCCCCAGCGAGGCCGTCTGGTGCTACGACAAGGCTATCGAGATCGATTCCGAGAGGGCCGAAACCTGGCTGCACAAGGGCGTCGCCCTCGCCGACATGGAAAGGCAGAGGGAGGCGATCGAGGCTTTCGACCGAGCGATAGCGATAGATCCGGAGTACGAGGCCGCCTGGTACAAGAAAGGCATCCTAGTCTACGGTTCGGGCCAAGCCGAGGAGGCGCTCGACCTCTTCAGCCGGGCCAAAGACTTAGACCCCGACCATGCCGAGGCCTGGAACAACAGAGGCTGGATCCTCTACACCCTGGGCCGAAACGATGAGGCCCTCGACTCCTTCGACCGCGCCCTCGAGGCCGACCCCGGCCTTGAGGAGGCCTGGAACAACAAAGGCGTCGCCCTCTCGGCCCTGGGCAGAAACGATGAGGCCCTGGACTGCTACAACAGAACGATCGAGATCGATCCGGATCACGCCAACGCCTGGAACAACAAGGGGGCAGCCCTCTACAACCTCGAAAGGTACGAGGAGGCGACGAAGTGCTACGAGAGGGCCCTCGAGATCAACCCCGCCTTCGTCGATGCGAAGCAGAACAGGGCGGCTGCCCTCCGGAAGATGAACGAGACGTAAAAAAGGCTGGTCGAAAGGGCGGACTTCGACCATCGACGAAAACTTTATATATTCACCAGAGGTTACTAACGAGCAATTACCTTTTGAGTGATCGTTTTGGATCCCGTGGAGATTCTGGACATACTGGGAAATGAGAACAGGAGGCGCATACTGCAGCTCCTCTCCTTCCGGCCCTTCTACTTCAACGAGATGGCAAAGAGGCTCGACCTCGGCCCGAAGGCGGTGATAGACCACCTGGAGATGCTGGAGCGGGCGGGCCTGGTCGAGTGCTACCGGGACGACCGGCGCAGGAAGTACTTCAGGATAGTCGAGAACGTCGTCCTGGAGGTGGCCTTCTCGCCCCATTCCTACGGGATTCGGTCCTACCGGCCCCAAGTCTCTCAGAAGCTCGCAGCCCAACCTTCTAGTATTCCATCTCGAAGCTCATCGACCCAGGAGCCGGGACGAACGGGGGAGCTGGAGGGGATCTGCTCCAGGCTCCGAGAGCTGGAGGAGAAGAGGCTTCGTCTGAGAAGCCTCATGGAGGAGATCGACTCCGAGGAGATGCTGATCAAGAGGCTGGCCACGGGCCTCATCGAGAATTGTGCCGACGACCAGCTGGAGGCTGAGATCCTCACTGCTCTGTTATCCGGCGAATCGAGAGCGGAATATCTAGCGAAAAGGCTGGGGATCCCCTCTGCCGTGGTGGAGGAGCGCCTCAAAAAGCTGGAGGCGCAGGGCAAGGTTCAAAAGCGGGACGATGCGTGGACGATATGAACGATTTTGGATCTCGATCAGCATGAATAAGACCATCACTCTCAAGGTGGCGGAAGCCTACCACAGGGACGTCGGCCGGGGGATCGCAAGGCTCGCCCAGGATCTCATCAGCGAGATGGGCGTCGAGGGCGGGGGAGTTGTGGAGATCCAGGGCAAAAAGAGCATCTACGCCGTCGCCTGGCAGGCTTCGCCCAAGGACTCCACCGACGTCATCAGGATAGACGGAAACCTCAGAAGCAACCTCGGCATCGGCATAGACGACAAAGTGGCAGTCAAGAAGAGCGAGGCGAGGCCCGCCAAAAGGATCGTCGTGGCTCCCACCACCAGGACCAGGCTGATCGGAGGCCCCCAGTACCTTCTCCGAATCCTCCTCGGCAGGCCCATCGTGAAGGGCGAGCAGCTGAGGGTCGATATGATCTCATCGTCCCTGGGGTTTGTGGTGGTGAGCACAGTCCCCAAAGGGCCGGTGGTGGTCGCTGCCGAGACCGAGATCAAGATCCTGAAGGAGACCCTCGAAGAGATGGCGGTCAGAGACGTCTCCTACGAGGACATAGGCGGCCTCTCGAGGGAGATCAGGATGGTCAGGGAGATGATCGAGCTTCCCCTCCGCCATCCTGAGATATTCCAAAAATTGGGGATAAGGCCGCCCCAGGGTCTCCTCCTTCGCGGCCCTCCGGGAACCGGAAAGACCCTGATCGCACGGGCCGTTGCCAGCGAGACCGAGGCGAATTTCATCAGCATGAGCGGCCCCGAGATCACGTCAAAATTTTATGGCGAGTCCGAGAAGAGGCTCCGGGAGATCTTCGAGGAGGCGGAGAGGAGCGCCCCTTCGATCATATTCATCGACGAGATCGACTCGATAGCCCCGAAGAGGGAGGAGGTGGCAGGCGACCTGGAACGGAGGGTGGTGGCCCAGCTTTTATCCCTCATGGACGGTCTCGCCTCCAGGGGCGAGGTGATCGTCATCGCCGCCACCAACAGGCCGAACTCCCTCGACCCGGCGATCAGGCGAGGCGGCAGGTTCGATCGAGAGATCGAGATCGGAATCCCAGATAAAAACGGAAGGCTCGAGATCCTCTACGTCCACACGAGAGGGATGCCCCTGGCCGAGGAGGTGGACCTGGAGGCGATCGCCGAGATGACCCACGGCTTTGTGGGGGCTGACCTTGCATCCCTCTGCAAGGAGGCGGCGATGCACACCTTGAACAGGCTGATCCCAGACCTCGACTCCGAGGATGCAATACCCATCAGAGTCCTGGAAGGTCTGAGGGTGACGGAGGAGGACTTCAGGTTCGCTCTTAAGATGATCGAGCCGAGCGCCATGAGAGAGGTCTTCGTGGAGGTGGCGGAGGTCCACTGGGACCAAGTCGGAGGCCTTGACCGTGCGAAGCAGGAGCTGGTGGAGGCCGTCGAGTGGCCCCTCAAGTACCCCGACGCCTTCGAGTCGATCGGGATCAGGCCCCCCCGGGGAGTTCTCCTCTTCGGCCCGCCGGGGACCGG
>Ga0268285_1001478_pt1 | contig 11298 bp, 10 predicted proteins | sample saktaG_2_FD_190144 | JGI IMG/M metagenome (GOLD analysis project Ga0268285, IMG submission 190144) | Saline water microbial communities from Sakinaw Lake, British Columbia, Canada - sak_2013_06_06_120m | ecosystem: Environmental > Aquatic > Non-marine Saline and Alkaline > Saline ... | reverse complement strand
AGGTTATTCTTTAAAGGAAAATTTTTAATTTAAAGCAACCGGACGAATAAATTTTTTACGGCCAGATTTAAAGATACAGCCGCAGACCCGGTTATTATAGAATATGAAAAATAATATTTTTTATTTTGTTATTTCTCCTTTTAGGATAAAAGAAAAGGAAAAAATTTATTTATGGTCGAAGATAAAGACTCACAACTAAAAAATTTAGAAACTGAAAAAATAATCAAGGAAAAGGCACCTGGAGCCCAAGCGGCCGAGGAAGGAAAAGTTGAGGGGGCGGTTTTACGCCCAGAAAAAGAAAAAAGTCCGGAAATTCAGCCGGTCGAGAGACAGAAAATTCTGGATGAAACAGAGCGTTTTGAAAACGGGCAAAGCGGAGGACTGGCCGGTGCTAGTGTCAGTGTCAGCGGGCAGGAGCTAAAGGAACGGGAGAAAAAAATTGAAAAAATTATGGAAACCGGCCTGGAAGATATTTATCTGAGCTTGCCGGCGGATAAACAGCGGGAATTTACGAAAGAAGGGGAAAAAACGATGAAAGAAATTAATACTTTATTAGATAAAGTAAAAATTAATATTGGAAAAATAGTAAGTCTAATAAAAAAATGGCTCTCTCTCATCCCCGGCGTCAACAAATTTTTTTTAGAGCAGGAAGCGAAAATTAAGGCGGATGAGATTATGAAGTTGAAAGAGCGATGAAAATTTAAAAATTGAAAATTGGTAATTGCCCGCCCCTCCCGCCCCAGCGGGATTGACGAGGCCGGGGAAAATTAAAATTATGGATTACGGCTTTCCGCAACAAAATATTTATTCGCCTCCAGCCAATTTAAGCTTAGAATTGGCTCCTTGGCTGGTTTACTTAATTTGGGCGATTATTATTCTTTTTATCCTGCTTTTTCTAGCTAGGGTTATTAAGTTTTTCTATAACCGGAACCGGGCTTTTGACCATATCATTTTTTCCGTCCGGCTGCCCAAGGAAAGGCCGGGGGAAAAAGAAGAAAATTTTGACGTTCAGCACCTGCATGAAGAAATCGCCAAGGGCGAGACGGTTTTTGCCGGAGTCGGCGGCTTGCGCGCGCAAAGAGGGATTTTGCCTTGGCTTTTGGGCCGTGATGACCATTTTTCCTTTGAAATCGTGGCGCGGGAGAAAAAAATTTGCTTTTACGCGGTGGCGCCCAGAAAAATGGGCCGCTATCTAGAGCAGCAGATTAATGCCCATTATCCGGAGGCGGTAATTGAAGAAGTGGAGGACTACAATATATTTACTCCCCGCGGAGAAATTCTGGCTGGTTCTCTTAAAACCGACCGCAGTTTTATTTTTCCGATTAAAACTTATAAAAAACAGGAAACCGACCCAATGAATTCAATTATTAATGTTATGTCAAAGTTAGAAGCGGACGAATCCATCGCTATTCAGTATGTGGTTCGAAGTGCTAAGGACGTTTGGCATAAGAAGGCCGGGGCCATAGTTAGAGAAGTGGCGGGAGGCAAATCCATGGCTGAGGCCTTGAAGTTAAACAAAGTGACGAAAGTAATTTCGGCGGTCGGGGATTTAGCCCAGATGGCCAAGCCGCTTTCTGAAGCGGAGAGGCAGAAGCAATTTAATATGACGTCTAAAACCTCGGCTTTAGAGCAGGAGATGCTTAAGGAAATAGAGGAAAAAAACGCCAAAGCCGGCTTAGACGTTAATTTGCGAATCGTGGTAAGCGCCAAAAATAAAGGGCAGGCGGCGATGTTTTTGGACAATATGGCGAGCGCCCTGCGCCAGTATAATTATTTTGAATATGGCAATAATTTCAAAAATAAATTAGCGAGGGGCAATCAAAATAGAATAATCAACGATTTTATTTATCGGCGCTTTCAGGAGAAAATAAGTTTCCTCCTTAATACCGAGGAATTAGTTTCGCTTTTCCACTTTCCCTTGAAATACACGGAAACGCCTAATATCCTCTGGCTGACAGCTAAATACGCAGCCGCACCGCCAAACACCCCGGACGAAGGCATAATTTTAGGGGAAAATGTTTACCGCGGAGTGATAAAGGAAATAAAAATAAAAAGAGAAGACCGGCGCCGGCATTTCTATGTTATTGGCAAATCCGGCACGGGCAAATCGCAGTTTATAGCGAGTCTGGCTATCCAGGATATAATAAACGGGGAGGGAGTCGCCGTTTTGGACCCGCACGGAGATTTAATCCAGGATATTCTCTGCCGTATTCCGCCCGAGCGGGTGGAAGACGTGGTTTTATTCTCCCCGGCTGATTTAGAGCGGCCTCTGGCTTTAAACTTGGTGGAATATGACCCGCGCTATCCGGAGCAAAAAACTTTCGTGATAAACGAATTGATAAAAATATTTGACAAACTTTATGACCTGAAATCTACCGGCGGCCCGATTTTTGAGCAATACATGAGAAACGCCCTGCTTTTAATAATGGCTGACCCGGCTTCCGGCTCAACTTTGATGGAGGTGCCAAAAGTCCTTTCTGATCCCGCGTTCAGGAAGATGAAATTAGAGCGCTGCAGCGACCCAACCGTGGTTGATTTCTGGAAACAGGAAGCGGAAAAAGCCGGGGGCGAAGCGGCTCTAGCTAATGTCGTGCCCTATATTACTTCAAAACTGACCCAGTTTATCTCTAACGACACGATGCGCCCGATAATCGGGCAGCAGAAAAGCTCGTTTAACGTCCGCGACATCATGGACAAGCAAAAAATTCTTTTAATAGATTTATCCAAAGGCCGGGTCGGGGAAATGAATGCTTTCCTTTTAGGCATGATCCTGATCAGTAAAATTTTAATGTCCGCGCTCTCCCGGACCGATATGCCGCTTGAAAAAAGAAAAGACTTTTATCTCTACATTGATGAATTTCAGAATTTTACCACTGATTCAATCTGCTCTATCCTTTCCGAGGCGAGAAAATACGGGCTCAATTTAATTATCGCCCATCAGTACCTGGGCCAGCTGGTAAAAAATAAAGATACGACGATTAAAGACGCGGTTTTCGGCAACGTCGGCACCTGGGCATTGTTTAAAGTCGGGTCCGAGGATGCCGAAGTTATGGAAAAAGAATTCTCTCCGGTTTTTAACCAATATGACCTGATAAACGTTGATAAGTATACGGCTTATGTAAAGCTTCTGATTGACAATGCCGCCAGCCGGCCATTTTCCATGAAGACCTTATGGCCTTTGCCGGGCGAAGCGCGGGAGGATTTAGCTAACAGGATAAAATCCTTATCCCGACTTAAATACGGCCAGGATCGGAATATAATTGAAGCGGAAATTGCCCAGAGGGCGAAAGTGGCTGGCAGCTTGCCAGAAAAATAGAAATTTTGTAGAATATAAGGGTAAAATAAACAAAAATATGAAAAACAAAAATCAAGACCAAAATTCTAATTCTTTCGGCGATTTCGGCGATGATTTAGAAATAAAAAGCGGCTTATTGGACGAAGGGGAAGAATTTGACCTTAACACGGAAGATTTTCCGGATAGCGGGGAAAAGAAAAGAGGCGGGAAGAAAGCGAGAAGCGAGAAGGATCAGGAAGGAGTAGTTATCAGCCGGACTAAGGTTGTTTTAATAAAAAAATTGCTAGAAAACATTAAGGAAAACAATGGCAAACTAATAGAAATTTTGTCAGTTTTAGCCCCGGGGGAAGAAGAGGTCCGCATTGGCATCAGCCAGATAGGAGAGGAGGCTGAAAATAGCGAAATTACGCCCCCGTCCGGCGAAGAAGCCGGCAAGGTTATTGAAGGGGTTTTTGACGGGGAGAACATGATTGGCCCGGACGGCAAGCAATACAGCGTGCCGGCCAATTACGCTTCCAAATCAAAATTAGTGGAAGGCGATATTTTAAAACTTACCATCACCAATAGCGGGACCTTTATTTATAAGCAAATCGGGCCGATTGAAAGAACAAGAGTAGTAGGGGAGTTAAAGAAAGGCAGTGACGGCGATTTTACCGTAGAATCAGAGGGGAAAAAATGGCATGTTCTTGACGCCAGCGTGACTTATTTTAAGGGCGAAGTGGGCGACGAAACGGTTATTTTAATCCCAAAAACCGGGGAAAGTAAATGGGCGGCGGTGGAAAATATTATTAGAAAAAGGGATTACTTAGTTAATTAGGTACTTAGGGGTTAGGTATTAGTTTTTAAGATTATTCATTATACTCACGCATTTTGCTAAAGGCGTGTTTTTTTGTTGGTTTTAAATAACCTTGATTTATTCTAATTTAATGGTAAAATAGAAAAGTAATAGGAGGTTTCTAAAACCCGTTTTTTTATATTATTTTATTATTTTCCGCCAGGGGCGGATCAGCCTCTGGCTGACATTTTTATATTATTTAATAGATGGCGACATTATATAGAAAATACCGGCCGCAAAATTTTACGGAAGTAGTCGGGCAGAATCATATCAAGGTCACTCTGGAGAACGAAATCCAGTCCGGCCGGATTGCGCATGCTTATCTTTTCTGCGGGCCCCGGGCCGTTGGCAAAACGACTTTAGCCCGCGTGATTGCCAAGGCGGTTAATTGTTTAAAAAGAAAGGAAGGGGAAAGCGAGCCCTGCAATAAATGCGAAATCTGCGAGGAAATTACGGTTGGCCGGAGTCTGGACATTATGGAAATAGACGCGGCCTCCCATACCGGCGTGGATAATGTCCGGGAAAATATTATTACCTCGGCCCGCACCGCCCCTTCCCGCTGTAAATATAAGGTTTTTATCATTGACGAAGTCCACATGCTTTCTATTTCCGCTTTTAATGCTTTATTAAAGATTATGGAAGAACCGCCGGCTAATGTTATTTTTATCCTCTGTACCACCGAAATCCACAAAGTGCCGACTACGATTATTTCCCGTTGCCAGAGGTTTGATTTCCGGCGGATAGGCGTGGCTGATGTGGTGAAAAAATTAAATTATATTGTCAGCAAAGAAGGAATAAAAATAGACAAAAAGATTCTGGAGTCAATCGCCAGGAAATCCGAGGGCTATATGCGGGACGCAGAAAGCTTATTGGGTCAGATTGTTTCTATCGGCGGCCGGGAAATTACGCAGGAAGAAGCGGATTTAGTCATACCGCGAAGCGATTTTGACGAGATTATCAACCTCATCGGCTATTTAATAAAAAAAGACGCGGCCGGCGCCGTCAGGTTAACTAATAAATTGGTGGACGAAGGGGTTAATCTGGCTGCCTTTGTTTTCGACTTAATTGAAGTTTTAAGGAAAATAATGCTTGATAAAATTAGCGCCGGCAACCTGGCGCTGGAATTCGGCGAAACTTTGGAAATAAAAATTAATGAAGCTTCGCGCGAACTTACTTTAGAGCAGCTTATTTTTTTTATAGAGAGATTTATAAAAGTTAAAAATGAATTAAAAGACAGCTTTATCGCCCAACTGCCTATGGAATTAGCTATTACCGAGCTTTGCCTGGCTAAAGGGGCGGTTGCGAGCAGAAATATTCCAGTCGCGCCAAAACCGTTTCCCGGGACCAAGCCAAGGCCGGTTTCTAATCCAGGAGTCGCCTCGGCCAGCATGAGTTTAGAGGAAATAAAAAATCGCTGGCATGAAGTGCTGGCTAAAGTAAAAAAATATAACCATTCCTTATCCTTTATCCTGCGGGTTTGCCAGCCCAAAGACATAGCAGGCAGTCAGCTTTGTCTGGCTTTTAAGTATAAATTTCACAGAGATAGAATTAATAATCTCCAGATTAAGACAATGGTGGAAAAGATACTGGCTGAAGTTTATGGTTATCCTTTAATTATTCAGGCAATAATTGATGAGACTTTGGAAATAAATCCCGCAGAAAGAGGCGGGACAAGTAACGGGCAGGGAAATGGCCAGGGGGTTGGGGCTGAAAACGGCAGCCCAGAGCCAAAAAATAGCGGAAACGAGAGTAAGCCGGAAAATGGCAATATGTTAAATGACCTGTTAAAAACTTTTGGCGGCCGGATTGTCAAATAACAATTTCCGCCAAAGGCGGATCAGCCTCTGGCTGAAACAGTTGACAATTAACAAAATTTTCGGGGATCGTCTAATGGCCCCGCCTAAGCGGGGTCCCGCTGCGGCGGGATAGGACTCCTTTATATATGTATTTCGTTTATATTCTTCAAAGTCTGAAGGACTCGGGGTATTATATAGGACAAACCGAAGATCTGGATGATAGAATAAAAAAACATAACAAAGGTTTAGTGAAATCAACCAGATCAAGAAAACCGTTTATATTAATTAAAAAAGAGCCTTTTGATACAAGGGGAGAAGCAAGAAAAAGAGAAAATTATCTTAAAAAATTGAAGGGAGGTAATGAATTCAAAAAGATTATAGAAAATTGGGAGATCGTCTAAAGGTAGGACGACGGATTCTGGCTCCGTCAATCTAGGTTCGATTCCTAGTCTCCCAGCATAAAATGGTAGTCGCCTCATCGGCAACCCGCCGCCTGCCTGCCGGCAGGTTTGTCCCCGAGTTAAATTTTATTCTACAATATGTCGGTCTTTATTATTCCTGGTTTTTATAGAAAAAAGAAATTTTATCAACCGCTGGTTGAAAGATTGCAAGAGGCTGGTTTACAGGCAGAAATTATTGATTTAGGCATGAATGTACGTAATTTAAAACAGGCCGCGCAGGTAGTTTCGCGATATTTAAAAAAAACTAAAGAAAAAGACGATATTATTGCCCATAGTTTCGGCGGTTTAATTTTAAAGCAGATATTAGTTACTGATCTAAAAATCACGGCGCAGATTAAAAGTATTAGTTTCGTGGCCGTGCCGCATCAAGGAAGTTGGGCTGCATTATTAATGCCTATCTTGCCGGCAACTTTAAATATGATGCCGTTTGCCAAAGAGTTAAAAAGGACCGCCGAGGCAATATTGCCAGACAACACTATGAATTTTTTGCCGGAAGCCGAATTTAAAGTTTGGCCCAGAAAATCATCTCGTTTGAATAACTACGTGGATGCTGTCATTCCTCAAACTAATCATGATAGCATTATTAATAGCCAAGTTTTCACTAATCGAGTAATAGAATTTATAAAAACCAGCACATAATTTATCGTACCAATATTATTTCAGTTTAAACATCTTTCTTGCCCCCGAGCGCGAAAAATTTCACTTCAATAAAATACTAGCTTAATTAGCCAGTATTTTTAATAATAAGGTGTTGATAGCGGCTATTGCCCGGATTTTATCAAATAAAAAACCGCTTAGAGGACTTAAAGATTGTCCAAATAAGCGGTTTTATTGTCGGCTAGTTACAACTTTTGCTGCGAGGTTTCCTCTTAAGCCGGAGAGGCTTTGGATTGTATTGAGCCGGAACTGGGCTCAGAAAAACAAGAAAAGGTTTTCCTCTGGCCACTTTCGGCATCTTAGACTGAGACGTATTTTTCTTTGCCACTAGCCACCTCCTTTCTCGCAAAAAATTAGGTTTTTATTGTGTGGAAAAATCTTAGTACAAAATTAAATTATTGTTAATAGAAGTGAACCCCCGTTAGAAAATCGTATCTTTCTAACGGGATAAATTTGTGTTATAATTTAAACATGAAAGAATTACGGCAGTCAATTTTAATTTTTTGCCTTTTACTTCTCTTTTGGGCAAGCGGAGCAGCAGTTGATACGGCTCTGTGGGGGCATGAAATTTACCGTACGCCGGACTGGCTAGTCAAGAATCTGCATCTATTCTGGCTGGTTTTAAACCAATTCTTATTGCCCTTGTTGGTTTTGCTGGTAATAAAGCCGAAGTTAAATACCCTGATTTTATATTTATCCGCGGCTTTTTCCGGCAGCGTTTTATGGGATTTAATTTATTCTGCCTTAACGCGCGGGGAATTAATCAGTAATAGTTTGGAAAGATGGTTTACGCTTGATTTTTTAAATTTAGTAATCGGGGTAGGGGAATCGCAGGTAATTTATTTTCATATTTTTCGGCTTTTAGCAAGCTCCGCATTTTTTTATTGGTTGTACCGTCGTTTAAAAAAATAAGCTATAAATTAAAAATTAACACGCAAACTCTTGGCCGCAGATTAAGGCCACTGATTTCACAGATTAAGCAGAAAAAATAATCTGAAGATGTGATAAAATATTACTATAAAAAATATGGGGGAAGAAAATTCACAAAATAAAAACCGAGAAAAGGAGGCGGATATAAGCCGTTATCCATCTAATTTCGGCCCTTCCAGTAAAAAATTGGCTTTAGGGTTATGGCTGATTGAGCATAAAAAGCATTTTAGGGCGGCTTTGGTTATTTTTTTAGTGACGATAGCGGCCGTGTCCTGGTCTTATACCATCTATGGCCTTACTTATTATATTGCCCGCGGCATGAAAGAAGATGAAACTTTAGCCAGACAGATTGTGCAGAACTGGGTGGTCGGGCATGATTATATTTTAGAACTGGCGCCGGCGGATCTTATTTTTTCCTCGCCGCAGATTTTTAAAGCCAGCGAAGACAAATACGATTTCCTGGCGGAAATAAGGAATCCTAATCCAAGGCATTGGGCGAGTTTTAGCTATTGCTTTTCCGCCAACAATGAGGAAGCGGATTGCGGCCAGAGCTTTATTCTGCCCGAGGAAACAAAAATCGTTTCCGCTTTGGCCAAAATTTTTAAATCAAGGCCGGCCGGCCCGACCTTTGTCGTAAAAGAAGTTTCCTGGGTAAGGGTTAATCCGCGCCAATTTCCTGACTGGGAAAATTTCCGCGACGAGCACCTTAATATTACCATGGAAGGCATAAAATTCACCCCGGCTCCCACAAGCGGCTTATCGGAAAAATTAAATTTAAATAACTTAGAATTTACTATTACCAACAAAACGCCTTTCAATTACTGGGAAATCCATTTAAACATCCTTCTTTACCGGGGGAGTTCAATCATCGGGATAAACAGGTATACAGTTTTGGAATTGATGTCAAGAGAAAAGCGCGAGATAGAGATGAGCTGGTTGGGCGGCTTAAGCGGCGTTGACAATGTAAAAATTGTTCCGGAAATTAATATCTTTAAAGACGATATTTATATTAAATACGAGGGGGGGGTAGGGGAGGAGAAATAATTAATAATTAATAATGCAAAATAAATAATAATTGAATAGACTAAATAAATTATCCATTATTAATTTTACATTCTACATTTTTAAAGTGTTTAATAAAATACAATTATATTTAAAAAATTTTGACTGGATACTATTCTTGTCTGTTTTTTTATTGGCCTGTTTTGGGCTGGTGGAAATTTACAGCGTGGCTTTGGGCCAGGAAACAGTCAGTTTGCTTAATTTCAAAAAGCAAATTTTTTTTATTGGCGGCGGGGTTATGCTCCTATTTTTTTTCTCCTTTCTGGATTACCATTTTTTAAGGAACTCAAGCAATTATCTTTATCTTTTGGGGACCGCCGCCTTAATCATTGTCCTGATTTTTGGGGAAACGGTTAGAGGCACGCGCGGTTGGTTTTTTTTCGGCACCTGGAGTTTCCAGCCGGTGGAATTTATAAAAATTATTTTAATAATATTTCTGGCCCGTTTTTTCTCGGTTCTCGCCACTCAATTAAGGCCCTGGAAGCATCTCATTCTATCCGGCGCCGGCGGGTTGTTCTTTGTGATCCTGATTCTTCTCCAGCCTGATTTCGGCTCGGCCCTGATTTTACTTTTAATCTGGCTGGTGATGGTAATTATGGCTGGCTTCAGTAAAAAGCATTTTTTAATTATTGCTTTAATTCTTCTAACTGTTCTTCCCGGACTCTGGATGTTTTCTTTTAAAGACTATCAAAAGCAGCGCGTCCTGACTTTTCTAAATCCATCTTTTGACCCGCTAAACCAAGGTTATAACGTCGCCCAGGCCATAATCGCCGTCGGCGCCGGCGGGCTTACCGGCCGGGGCATAGGTTTCGGCTCCCAGTCCCAGCTTAAATTCCTGCCTGAAGCCCAGAATGACTTTATTTTTGCGGTTATTTCCGAAGAATTAGGGTTTTTGGGCGTTTCGCTGGTAATTTTATTTTTCGCGATTTTCTTTTACCGCTGCCTGGCCGCTTTAGAGAAAATAAACAATGATTTCGGCATATTTTTTATTTTAGGCGCAGTGGGCTTGATTTTTATGGCAATGTTTATTAATATTGGTATGAACATAGGAGTTTTGCCCGTGATAGGGATTTCCCTGCCTTTTGTTAGTTATGGCGGCAGTGCCATATTTTCCGCTTTTATTTTAGTTGGCATTATAGAAAGCATTATAATCAGATCAAAGATTAATTACTAACCACTACGAATTACAAATCAGTACGAATATACGAATATAATACAAAACATTTTAATGAGAATTCGTAAATTCGTAATAAATTCGTAATTCGTAGGGTATAAATATGATTAAAGAGATAAAATTAGAAGCCCAAATCAGAACCAAGGAGAACGGAAAGCCGAAAAAAATAAGAAGCCAGAATTTTATTCCGGCGGTTTTATACGGACCGAGTATGGAGAGCAGAAATTTGAAAATAAAAAAAATCGATTTTGAAAGAATTTTTGCCTTGGCTGGAGAATCAAGCCTAATTGATCTGGCTATTTCCCAGAAAAAACCGGTTAAAGTTTTAGTCAAAGAAGTGCAAAAAGACCCTTTAAAAGCCACGATTATCCACATTGATTTGTATCAGGTGGATATGAATAAAAAGATTACGACGGAAATCCCTTTGCATTTTATCGGCGAATCCGAGGCGGTAAAGGAACTGAGCGCGGTTTTAGTCAAAGATATCGACAGGGTGGAAGTGGAGTGTTTGCCTGGAGACTTAGTAAGCCATATTAATGTTGATTTGTCGGTTCTTAAGAATTTTCATGATGCCATAAAAACAAATGACTTGAAACTGTCGGCCGGGATGAAACTGGTTAATGAAACGAATGATATCGTGGTTAATGTGATAGAACCGAAAGTTGAAGCCGCAGAAGTTCCGGCTGAAGAAGTTCCGGCTCCCGGCGAAGAGGCAGAAGCGGGCGAAAAAGAAGAAGGAGGGGAGAAAGAAGAAGCCCGGGCACTGGCCAAAGAAGGCAAGAAAAAAGAATAAGCCCCGCACCTTTTTACCGCGAAAATAAAGGTTTTTGATAAAATTAAAATTCTTTTGAAAAAAATTAATACTTCAAACTCCGCCCGGAAAAGGTGCGGGGTAAGACTTTAAATAAGAGGAGGATGGTTATAAGAGATCTCAAAAATTCTTTCGATCTCGGAGCGGAAGAAAAAAAAGACAGTAAAAAAACTGCTGGTTCGGATTGGCGGATTATTTGCTATGTTTTTATTATCCTATTCTTAGTCTTGGCTTTTATAACTTTTACTTATTTAATCACTTTTTATCCTGATTTATT
>Ga0268285_1001474_pt1 | contig 11319 bp, 7 predicted proteins | sample saktaG_2_FD_190144 | JGI IMG/M metagenome (GOLD analysis project Ga0268285, IMG submission 190144) | Saline water microbial communities from Sakinaw Lake, British Columbia, Canada - sak_2013_06_06_120m | ecosystem: Environmental > Aquatic > Non-marine Saline and Alkaline > Saline ... | reverse complement strand
TTTTTTTATTCTAAATATACTATTTCTATGCCTGACGATAATTTTACGGACTTTACCAAATGAAGAAATTCAGGAAATTGAACAAATTCCCTTTAACGAGATCACTTTGCAGGTGCTCAATGGATGTGGCAAAAAGGGTCTGGCACGGGAAATTCGAAATGTACTCATTGATAAGGGATTTGATGTACTGTCTTTTGATAATGCAGAAAAATTTCTCTATGAGAAAACCGTGATCGTCATAAGGAACATGAATTACGATAAATTTAATATGCTATACAAGGAATTACCTGTCCAGAAGGTATATAAACAGATCAATGAACATTCTCTCTATGATTTTACCATAATCATAGGAAAGGATTATAAGCGAATCTTTGCTTTATAAATTTTTTATATGAAAGAAAATACTACAGAAGAAAAGATTGAGATCATCACGCAACTGGCGAAAGATAAGAAAGCGGAAAACGTCATCGTACTTGATGTCGAAGGAACTTCCGACCTGACAGATCGGCTTGTCATTTGCAGTGGTGACGGAGATATACACACGCGTACGGTCGGGAAATACGTGATAGAAGAGGCAAAAAAGATGGAAATTCCGATCCATCATAAAGAAGGACTCGAAAATGGAAAGTGGATACTGATTGATTTCGGGGACATTGTTATGCATATCTTTGATAAAAAAACCAGAGATTATTATAAGCTTGAAGATCTGTGGGAAGAACTGGTTCGTAACAGAAACAAAACAAAGGAATTATAAGTGAGGCAATCTTGATAGATATTATTAAAGAAAAAATATGGCAAAGTCTGAAAGCACTTAAACTGAAAGCGCCACCAAAATCCAAGATAAATGTGGAATATCCTAAGCATAAGATCCACGGTGATTATGCATCAAACATTTCTCTCAATCTTGCAAAGAAGATCAGACAGACGCCTATGACTCTTGCAAAAAAACTCGCAACACGCCTTTCTGCTGATCCTCTTTTTTCAAAAGTAACTGCTGCAAAACCCGGTTTTATCAACTTCCATATTGCAAATAAAATTCTATATTCGACGCTTCAGGAAATAAATAAACTCGGTCCGAAATACGGAACCGACTACGAGCGTGGCGCAGGAAAAAGAATACTTGTCGAATTTGTGAGCGCCAATCCTACTGGTCCGCTCAATGTTGTAAATGCACGGGCAGCCGCTTTTGGCGATTCCCTTGCAAATATCCTGATCGCCCAGGGTTACTATGTCGAAAGAGAATATTACATAAATGATGCAGGTCATCAAATAGACCTCCTCGTGGAGTCTATAGAGAATGAGCTCAACAAGCTGGATGAAATACAAGTTGAAGAGCTTCAAGAGGGCTACAAAGGTAAGTATATCACCGAGATCGCAGCTCGTATTCTAGAGACCGAAGGCACGACAATTCATCAACTTTCCAAGCGTGATATAACTCAAAAAATTCGTGATTTTTCACTGGATATTCTCATCAATGATCAAAAAAACACTCTCTCGCTTTTCAAGGTATGCTTCGATAACTGGATATCTGAAAATGAGCTTCGTCAAAAAGGAAGTGTGGAGGATGTGCTTGCATATCTTTCTGAAACAGAAAAGATATATGATAAGGACGGTGCAGTCTGGATGTGCAGTAGTGAATTTGGTGATTCAAAAGACCGCGTGATCATGCGCTCAGATGGGACAGTGACCTATATTATTCCTGACATTGCATATCATATCACAAAATATAAGCGTGGGTTTGATCGCATTATTGACATCCTTGGTCCTGATCATCACGGACATATTCCCAAACTAAAAGCAGGTATTGAAATTCTTGGCTATAAGCCGTCACTTATGCATTTTATCTTGCTTCAGCATGTTACCATTCTCATGAATGAAGAAAAGGTAAAGATGTCAAAAAGAGAAGGAAAGCTCATCACTCTTAGGCAACTTATTGAGGAAGTCGGTACTGATGCAGCGCGATTCTTCTTCCTGATGAGGAAGTCAAATACACCACTTGATTTTGACATCGAGCTGGCAAAGAAAAAGTCCTCAGAAAATCCGGTCTATTATGTACAGTATGCCCATGCACGTATTGCAAGTATTGAGAGAAATGCACGTTCGGAAAGACTAAGGGCTCATGATTTCAAACCGGAATATCTGCAACGGCTCGGGCATGATGAGGAATTGGATATTATTCGCATGCTCATGAAATACCCTGAGTTGATCACACATATCAGTTCAAGCTATGATGTTAATCTTCTCACTTCGTATTTGATCGATCTTGCTGGAGAATTTCATAAATATTACCAAAAATACAAGATCATAAATAAGAGATATAAGAAACTTTCTCTCGCGCGGCTTTTCCTTTGTAAGGCAGTACAGACTGTTATCAGGAACGGACTCGCACTCTTAGGGATTTCTGCTCCAAATAAAATGTAAAAATTTAGTTAGGTTCAGGTTTAGCGTGAACCGAAAATATTAACATCCAATTCTGCATGATCTTTCTACAAAAAAAATTCTGGGGGAGCAATGAAAATTAGAAAAATATTTGTTGCAGTTTTTTGTATTGTTATTATTGCCTGCTTATCATTTTGCACAAAAAAAGCGCAGGAAGAACAAACGCTGTCTGTGAAAAGTGATGAACTGACAAAACTGGAAAAATTTATGGATATCCCGATCTATCCGAACAGCGAGCTTGCGAATATTACCACTCCACTAAAGGATGAAACCATTCCCGATAAACCAATGCAGGCGCAGGTTACACTCATTATTGACGACTATGAAAAAGTACCTCTCTTTTATGAGGAAAAATTAGGAAAAACCTTTACCGTTGATGTGGAAAACGGAAAGAAGTATTATGAACTACGGTTTGAAAAAGGAGAATGGCTCTACATTATTTATGTGGGTCACGATACATTTGAGAACAAACCGGTGTATTCGATTGAGAGATGGGAGAGGTAGAGGGCTATAATATAAAAAAACATTGTCACTCTGAGCTTGCCTGAAATACGGAGTGTTGAAGGAAAAGTCGAAGAGTCTCTTTTATACAACTATTTCAGTATTATCATTTTCTTTATTTCTTTATCAACTCCATCAATATTCATCTTGTAGAAATAAATTCCGTTTAGTAAATTTTCTACTGAAAAATCAACTGAATGATATCCCTGATCATAACTACCCTGAATGACTATTTCAACTAATTGTCCTTTCAAGTTGTAAATATTAATATCAACATCCGATTTTTTGTCTAAAGATTGAAATAACCTGCGTGAAACTTTTCATAACAAGCCTTTATTTGTATAAATTTTCTTTCATCAAACTACCAATATAATTTTAATATACTTTCTTTTCAATTCATGTTGTTTCTGTTTTTATTTCATAAATATTTGTTATCATTTGGATTCACTTTGGTTAATTACTTTATCCTCTACGAGATGTCGGCTAAAAGTAAAACTTCTTGCGGGTACCTCCCAACCATGAAATGTTAATTTTATTTCCTTAAACGCTATTGCCCCAGATAACCATAGTCCCTCTAGTCCAATTTTTAACTTAACTTCTGAACCAGTAGGAACACATTCTGAAAATGTTTTTTCGTAAGAATTACACCCAGGATTACCACTCCAAATTGAATTATTCCCATCAGGATAACAGCTAGGATTCTCCGATGTCACAAATCCAAGCGGACCAATTTCTCCATATTTTTCGCCTGCTTTCCATTCAACAGTAATACTTGATGTATTATCAGATATATATATTCCATCATTTCCAGGATCAAAAAGGTATATATAAGAAATAAGAGCATCGGGATTCAACCAAAGAAACTCACCATCTAGGCTACATGAATTTTCCCAAGCATAACTATAACCGCCATTGTATATTAAACGATGTCCACTATAGTAAGGATGATTTGACTCGAACATCGTAATATGATTAATAAAATTGTAATAAATCCATATATATACTTCTTCAGTTGCCCCTGTCATATAAATCGTACCTCTGTTTTCAGTCTCACCGTCGCTAACAGTAAAGGTGCCGGATGATGGGTCTCGTTTATCATAGTAGCCCGATTTTGTGATTATTAAATAATAATTAGCTGGGTCAACAGAAGTGATTTGAAAATAGCCGTTTGGTGATGTGTAATAATGTCTTCCTGTGTAACTACCACTTGATGTATAAAGTTTTACCAATGCATTTTCTATGGCTCCATCACCACTCTCATAAACATAACCAACAACATTTCCAGGATTAATTTCCTCTTCCATATAAATCGTTCCTCTGTCTTCAGTCTCATTGTCGCTTACTGTGAAGGAGCCGGTTATTGGGTCTCTTTTATTATAGTATCCCGATTTTGTGATTATTAAATAATAATTAGCTGGGTCTACAGATGTTATTTCAAAATAACCACTTGATGATGTGTAATCAGATTTTCCCGTGTAACTTCCATCTGATGTATAAAGTCTTATAAACGCATTGTATATGGCACCACCACCGCTCTCATAAACATAACCGACAATACTTCCATCATTATCTTCCTCTGTCATATAAATCGTACCTCTGTCTTCAGTTTCATTGTCGCTGACAGTAAAGGTGCCTGATGATGGGTCTCTTTTATCATTATATCCTGATTTTGTGACCATCAAATAATAATTAGCTGGGTCTACAGATGTTATTTCAAAATAACCACTTGATGATGTGTAATCAGATTTTCCCGTGTAACTTCCATCTGATGTATAAAGTCTTATAAACGCATTGTATATGGCACCACCACCGCTCTCATAAACATAACCGACAATACTTCCATCATTATCTTCCTCTGTCATATAAATCGTACCTCTGTCTTCAGTTTCATTGTCGCTGACAGTAAAGGTGCCTGATGATGGGTCTCTTTTATCATTATATCCTGATTTTGTGACCATCAAATAATAATTAGCTGGGTCAACAGAAGGGATTTCAAAATAACCACTTGATGGTGTATAATCAGATATTCCTGTGTAACTCCCTCCTGATGTATAAAGTCTTACTAAAGCATGTTCTATTGCACCGTCACCACTCTCATAAACATAACCAACAATATTTCCATCATTATCTTCCTCTGTCATATAAATCGTACCTCTGTCTTCAGTTTCATTGTCGCTGACAGTAAAAGTGCCGGATGATGGGTCTCTTTTATCATTATATTCTGATTTCGTGACCATCAAATAATAATTATCTGGGTCTACAGATGTTATTTCAAAATAACCACTTGATGATGTGTAATCAGATTTTCCTGTGTAACTTCCGTCTGATGTATAAAGTTTTACCAATGCATTTTCTATGGCTCCATCACCACTCTCATAAACATAACCGACAATATTTCCATCATTATCTTCCTCTGTAATATAAATCGTACCTCTGTCTTCAGTTTCATTGTCGCTGACAGTAAAGGTGCCTGATGATGGGTCTCTCTCGTCATAATAACCTGATTTAGTAATCATAAGGTAATAATTGGCAGGATCTACATTGGTTATCTCAAAATAACCACTTGAGTTCGTGTAATCTGATTTCCCTGTATATGTCCCATCTGATGCGTATAATTTTACTAACGCATTATATATTTGGTTATGGGTGTCATCATCTTTAACATAACCAGTTACTTTTCCGGGAATAACTTCTGTATCAACTGTAAAACTTCTACTATCAGGTGTTGGATCAATATTTCCAGCTTCATCTCTTGCTTTTACAAAGAATGTATAAGAATCTTCGGTTAAATTGTAATAGTTTTTACTTGTACTTGATATCCACGATGACCAGTTTGAGTCATATCCCTCTAACTTGTATGAATAAACTAAATTTGAGGTTGAGGTAACATTGTCAGTTCCAGTCCATGCAAATGTTACATCATCATAATTAATTGTTCCGCTTGGACCACTTGTGATCGTTGTATTGGGAGGGGTTGTATCAACACTAACTGTAAATGATCTACTTGCAATACCTGAAAAATCACCGTCATTATCCTTTGCCTTTATGTAAAATGTATGATTCCCATTTGTTAAATTAGAATAATGTTTAGAAGTAGATTCAATCCAATTATCTGGAGTAGGATCATCAAGGTCATAATAATATCCTGAGATACTACCATCATAATCTGAACCACTCCAACTGAAAGTAGCTTGATTTGTTGTTATAGTTCCAGATGGACCACTTGTAATTGAAACTGTTGGTGGTTGATTAGGCTTCGGTCCATCGCAACCTTCTTCGCAACCGGTTATCAATATAATTAAGAACGCAAAAAATAAAATTTTCATTGTTCCTCGGATATTTCTCGTTTTCATTTTTTCGTTCATTTTATCCTCCGATTTTTTTTGAATACAAAAAAGGACGCAACTTCCAATTACGCCCTGAATAGAGGTATTCCCATACCCGATAAGCAAGACATAAGAAAGCGCGCCCAGAATGGACGCATACTTCTTACTCGTTCTGCTTATCTTATAATCTGGGAATTTTCTATTCAGAACAAATATAAAGATGCAATATTTATATTCTAATTAGCTACGTCATAGTTTGTCCTTTTTATGACAAATTTCGGTAAATTGGTTTCCGTGTTTCATGCTTATCCTTTTTCATAAAATCTTTTATTGTAATTTAGAATTTTTTTGTCAAATTTTTCTTTTTACAATATTATTTCAAACTTTCTAACGTCTTCTACGACTTCCGGCACCTCCACCGCTGCCGCCGAAGAAAATCATGATGCCAAGCAGAAATCCGAAGTTGTACCAGCCGCCGCAGTTGTGCACCTCATAGATCGTTACATTGTCGGAAAATAGTGATATAATAAAGGTGAAGAGAATAATAAATCCATTCCACAATCCCCGCCAGAATCCTGCGACTTTGCCTTCTTTATCGGGTTTGTTTGCTAATTGGTTTGGACCGGCAGTGCAGCTCACGAGCATAATGATCAGCAACAATATTGCTGTTATTTTTAGTATTTTTTTCATTTTCGTTTCTCCTTTTTTTCTTCACGGAAAACAAATCCAAGAAGCCGATTGATAATTTTATATCATAAATTCAAGGTTCTTATGTGTTTCTTCACTTCCCTTACAACGTGGTCAAAATTTGGCAGGTTATTAATCTGATCTCTCAAAGAGCCATGCCAGCGAGCTTTGTACGAATTTAATTTTGAATCAAACTTTTCTGGAAATTGCGTTGGATCATACCCCTTGTTTTTTGCTTTTCTTATAAAATAGGATTGAAGAAATTTAATATCCACCCCTTTAATTACAAGCAAATTCCAAATATCATATAAATCTCTCGGTTATTTTTAATCTTACTATAATGACGCAAAAGAATATCTGTTAAGATTTGCATATATATTACTTTTTATAGCAACATAGTCAGCTTAAACCTGACCATTATGCTACAAAACATAAGTATATCAAAAATGTGTCAAATTTATTCACTGCTGTCATGGAAATCACCATATTATATTAAATATTCAGCTAAACCTTTTCAATTTATTTTTTCAAACAGATATGTTTGATTAACATTTATCCTATTCATGCTGTAATCCTGTCTAATTCTAAAAAGTATAACTCACTTTCACATAAGCTTGTTCGTAATCGGTTATAAATTTCTGATCCGTTTCTTCTTGAGCAGCTTTATAACCAAGATACAAATTACAATTATCCCTGAATTCATAACGAATATTTGAGAAAAATCCGAGATATGCAGTTTGGCAGTCACTCTCATAATTATTATAACGCAAACCGTTTGTGAGTGAGAGTTTATTGGAAAAATTGATCGTCAAATCAACGTTGCCGATCCAATATTCATCATCCATCCCGCAATCGGTCGGGAAATCGAAATATCTTTGTCTTTGAGCATAAATATTGTAAGAAATATTACTGCCGATATCACCCCATAATGATAAATTGATATAGTCTTTTTGGTATATTTTGGAGAGATTATAGACAAGTAAATGACCTGTGCTGTAATTGATCCTTGCACTTAACCAGGAAATATTCCAGATCCCGATACCTGCATAAATATTATCCCAAGTATAAACAGAATCATCATAACTTTCCTGCCCGATATTTCCGTTAATACTGAAATTTATTTTTTGTGGTGAATTTGCCCAGAAATTCAAACCAATATTTTGCCCGCTCAATTCTTTATCATCGTTCATAAATGCTTTATAAAGCCAGATACCCGAACCGAAGTTTTTTATGATCTTTCCGTTTGGATCGCTATTTTGCCATGCATTTGCGCTTAATGCGGTGAAATCTGTTTGATAAACTCGTCCCATATCCGCCTTATAATCTTTGCTCATATAAGAAATATTAGTAGACCAATTGACATCATCTTTTTTGCCATTATATCCGCAATACACCGCATATCCATTTTCATTTTCAATACTGTATACATTTTTTAAAGTGACATCAACCTCACCCCAAACCGATTGGTTTTTCATAAATTCCCAGCTTGGATTTATTACTAAAACTTCATTGTGATAATCTTTGTTCATCCTGTTCAGTAGAGTCATTTGAATAGAAAGATTTTCCCATTTCGGTCTGAATGCCAGCATATTATAAATATCATCGTTATTCAAAATCTCGCCGTCTTCAGAAACTTCTTTATCCATTGCGGAAAGAAAACCGTAAGAGAAATTTTCCGAATTCCCTGTAAGTTTCACAGCATATCGAGGTTGCATAATATGACGGGAATAAAATAAATTGCTGCTAACCCCGAAGACATCGAGATCTTCTATAAAGAAATAACGGTTTTCTTCAAAATGCGGAGCATAACGAATATTAAAATTATCCTCTGCCGTATCCATCGGAATATCGGAAAAATCAGGATTTAAGCTGATCTTTACTTTTGTTGCTGAAGTGGGATTATAAGAAAAATCCAGCCCGATATTTTCAGGATCGAAGGAATCTGTTTCTTTCATTAAATCATATTTTATAATGAAATACGGAGTGATCCTGTAATTCTTGTTTTTGGAAAGTTCTTCATTTATGGTAATATCATAAGCTGTGCGAAAATACTCTTTTCCCATATCAATATTGCCGTAAGGAAATGAATAATATTCATCGGCTTTTTCAAAATAACGCGTTAAAATTATTTTCCATTTATAAGGAGGACTACCGTAGAAACGTAAATCTTTCAACGGTATTTTCATCGAACTTTTCCATAAATTACCGGAAATTATATTTTCATATTTATAATTACTGTTCCAATCTTCTTCCATATTCATATCAGACTGACGAATGCCGTCATATTTATTTCCAAAAGGAAATGAATAAAAATAATAAGCATAATAATTTTTTACATCTGTAATGATCTGAATTCTGAAGAAATCACAATCGACCCATTCATCAGTATTTGATAATTTCCCTTTTTCAAAATTTTCATCGATTTCCGCTTCCCAAAGAACAAACAGGTTTTCTTTATCGTGCCGGAGCCACACATCGGTCTGCAAAGGAATCGCCAGCGAATCATCGGGAGATATTCGCACAAATCCTGATAGGTGGTTCGTTTCTGTTTTCAATTCTGTTGGCGAATAGGGAATGGTGATCGCATTGAGAATTGCTCCTGTTAAGATCAGAAGAAATGTTACGACTGTCTTTTTCATATTTTTTTCTTCTTTTTTTGTTTAGAAATATTTCTCAAATGCTGGGTCATTTCCCTGGAATGACCGATTTATCAAACTGCTGATCAGGGGTAAGCAGCCCTACATTAAAAAGATATGCAGATTTATACTGCACTACAATTATAGCGTACCCAAGTCCAACTTGGGCACGAGAGAAAAAAACATTGTCACTCTGAGCTTGCCTGATCCGCCAACTGGCGGAGAAGCATAGTCGAAGAGTCTATTATAAACTAACCTTCATTTTCTCCGTGATGAGAAAACGAAGCAAAAGAATCACCCGCTGATTAAGAAAACGCATTTTAAATATTCAGGGAAAGAATACAATACAAAAACTTTACGAAAGATTCCGCCGGTGGATGGACAATTCAAGCTTTCGCAAAGACGAAGCTATTCGTCTCTCAATATCTCTCTCATTTTGTCGGCAAGATTATCCAGTGCTTCTTGCGCTCCGATCTGGTTTCTGAACACTGCTTCAATCACCTGTTCTTCGAGTAGTTTCCTTGTCTCGAACCACGCATCGGTCTGGGGTTCTACTTCTGCATTCAAGAGCTGGTCATACACACTTTTGAGCCCAGGATATTTCTTGAATTTTGCCTGGATCTCTTCATCCTCGATCGCACTTTTACGAACAGGCATATAATAGGTCATATTTGACCAATGCGCAGTCTGCTTGGGCATCGTAAACCATTTAATAAATTCCCAGCATGCCTTTTGTTTTTCTTCCTGTTGAGGATCTTTATCATCCTTGAAGATCACAATATTCGTACCGCTGACAAGACTCTTTTTGGTTCGGAAATAGGGGACAGCTCCCATGCCGAGATTGAAAGGGATCCCGCCCTTGTGAAGATAAACCATGGACACGCTCGAGCCTTCCACCATTCCTACTTTGCTTGCAAGGAAATCATTCTGTCCGTCATAACCTGTGGAGAGGTAAGCGATTTTTGATTTATTGAGTTGTCCGGAAAGGAAGTCCAGCGCTTCGACACCATATTTGCTATTAAAAAGTGGTTCTGTTAGAGCTTCGTTCGTGAGCTGTCCCCCGGCTTCGAGAAGGCAGTTCTCGAATTGCCATGCATTGGTGGCAAAGGTCGTTCCCCACTGGTCGATCTTGCCGTCGCCGTCTCTATCCTGAGTGAGTTTTTTTCCAATTGTGATGAACTCGTCCCATGTTACAGGTGGTTTGTTGATGTCCAGTCCATTGCGGTAGAACATATCTTTGTTGTAATACATCACACGCACACTCTTATTAAAAGGAAATGCATACATGGTGTCATCAAAAGTGCTACTCTTTATGAAAACCGGATAAAAATCGTCGAGTTCTTCCTGAGATAGTCCATTAGGACCGTGTATGAATTTTTCGACTGGAACAAGTGCGTTGCCTTCAATAAATTTTGCGATCCAGGCTTCGTATGCTTGTGCCATATCTGGCTGAGTATTTGCCACAATTGCTGCCATTAGCTTCTGGGAAAGTGCCTGGTAACGTCCCATTGAAATTTCATTGATATGAATGTTGGGATGGATTTCGTTGAACTCGTTTACCAGCTTCGTCAGGGCATCACCAAGAGGACCGCCCATTGCGTGCCAGAATTCAAGCTCGATCTTTGTGCTCTTCTCTTTTGATGTACAGCCCCATGCACCAATGATGCACAGAAGCAGGATAAATATAGCTAATTTTTTCATAATTTATTCTCCGAATTTTTTATTTTGAA
>Ga0268285_1001470_pt1 | contig 11343 bp, 4 predicted proteins | sample saktaG_2_FD_190144 | JGI IMG/M metagenome (GOLD analysis project Ga0268285, IMG submission 190144) | Saline water microbial communities from Sakinaw Lake, British Columbia, Canada - sak_2013_06_06_120m | ecosystem: Environmental > Aquatic > Non-marine Saline and Alkaline > Saline ... | reverse complement strand
GCAGGAGATAAAGCGTTAATTCCAGCTTCAAGAGACGCCAGAATAAAAGTTTTTCGCCAGATTCAGGACTTGGATTTTGCTTTCCACGTTAACAAAAACACTGGTTCTTTAATCAGCGCTTTTAAAAGAGGAGATAATGCTTTTTTTGGTTTGTTTGAAAATATTAACATAGAACTCATCTCAATCACCATTAGTTTAGGAGTCACTCTTTTCTTTTTTGCAAATATCAGCCCTATAACTGCTGGATTGATATTTGTTATCGCAGTAATCAATATCATAATGGGCTGGTATTTAATCAAACTTAATATTCATAAAAGAGCTGTATTCAACACAGCAGAAGACAAAATATCAGGCATTATTACAGACAACCTTCTTAATTATGAAACAGTTAAGTTTTTTGCTCAGGAAGAAAAAGAGGAAGCCAGACTTAAAAAAGAGTTTAAGCCATGGATTGATAAGTTATGGGAATATGCTAATAGCTTCCGCGTTATGGATATCGCTATTGGCGCTGTATCAGGATTAGGCGGATTAGCTGTGCTTTGGATATCTATTAAAAAATTGGTTGCTGGTAGTATTACAACTGGTGATTTGGTAATGATTATTGGCTTTACCAGTGACTTCTGGTACCAATCTTTCCACCTTTTATTCAAAATTAGAGGAATAGCAAATCAATTCGTAGACATTAAAAAATATTTTTCAATACTTGATAATAAGATTTTAATAAAAGACCCGGAAAAGCCAACTATTATTGAAAAAATTAAAGGAGATATAGAGTTTCAAGATGTTTGTTTTGACTACCCAAGAGGAAAGAAAGACGCGCTTGTTAATACAAGTTTTAAGATAAAAGCAGGTGAATCAATTGCTTTTGTGGGAAAATCAGGTGCTGGGAAAACAACAATTATTAAGCTATTACTGAGGTTTTATGATGTTAGTAAGGGCAAAATACTGGTTGATAATATAGATATACGCGACCTTACCAAAGCCCAACTGCGTTCTTCTATTGGTATTGTACCCCAGGAACCAATCCTTTTTAACAATACCATCGGGTTTAATATTGCCTATGGTAAAAGCAATGTCACAAAAAAAGAGATTACTAGAGCAGCAAAAATGGCTAATATATATGATTTTATTAAAGGATTACCAGATAAATACGAAACTAATGTTGGTGAACGAGGTATTAAACTTTCTGGAGGCGAAAAACAAAGATTAGCCATAGCAAGAATGCTTTTGATAAAGCCTAAAATTATTATCTTTGATGAAGCAACCAGCAATCTAGATTCAGAGTCAGAGACCTTGATTCAAGACGCATTGTGGAAAATAGCAAAAAATCGAACTGTTTTGATTATCGCGCATCGCTTTTCTACCATTAGAAAAGCAGATAGAATTATTGTAATTGAGAACGGGAAGATTACTGAATCTGATTCTCATATCAATCTGATAAAGAAAAAAGGGGCTTATCATCGTCTTTGGAAACTCCAATCCCAAGGAAAAACCACTAAAAAATTCGATCTTTTGGGACCCACTCCAAAAGCCATCCGGTCTTAAAAACAACACTAAAAAGACCCTGTGGAAAACTCCTTCCATACTATTCAATCTCGTAGATTGAGCATTTTAGTTGACATTTTTTTGAATACATACTACTATGAAATCAGTTGATGGTGGGGTAGGATAGAGTCGCCTATTCATCAGTGCCAACCAACGAACAAATAATTCTAACGTTCGGCAAACCAATCAGGCACGAAGCGACATCCGCGCTCATTATGAATAATAAGGTTGTGGGTAATGAGCACCCCACCATCAAGTTAAATAAGGACTCCCAAACGGGAGTCCTATTCTTTAAAAATAGCCTCGTATTTGATAAAAAATATTCTATCGTTATAATCTACATACAGTTCTTAGTTCTTTCAGATTCTCCAGAAAAGGAGTGACGGATGTCTGGCAAAAATAATCAATGTGTGGTTATAAAAGAAAAAGGAAAAAGAAGGCAGCGTCCAAGAGAACAAAAAACAAAAAAGCCCAAGGAGAAAAAATAGTCTTTATCCTAAACCCCTGCTTAAATAGCAGGGGTTAATATTTTCTATTGCAAAAATTAATTAATCGTTTAATATAAAAGCAAAAGTTCTTTGGAAACAAAATCACAAAAATCCTGGGAAAAAGGAGAAAAGAAATGAAAATCGGGCTGGTAGGTTTTTCATCGGAATGGGCAAGAGTAGCCACTCAAACAGTGGTAGAAGAAGGAATTGAAATCTTCCCTCTAGATTCCGTGAAAGAGATAAGTGAGGAGATTGATTTCTCTTTGCTCCTCTGGAATGCGGAAGAATTCCCTGAAAAAAATGTCCTCTGGGGAGTACTCTTTCGGACATATCAAGGGTGGCACGGAAAAACTTTCCGTGTTCTTGCAGCCGGAGCAAAAAATGTCTGGCTGACACCGCTCTCGGAAGAAGAACTTCTTTGTCTGCTAAAGAACATAAGGGAGGAATATGGAGGAAAATAGGAATTAAAGCCCTGGTCAAGCAATAAGACCAGGGTTTTTGATTTTAATAAAAACTGTTCAATACCACAAATCGAACATCTTTTTTAAAAGAATAAGGGCTTCCATTAATGGAAGCCCTTTAGTTTAGTAAACATTGATGGTGGAGAGGCACATTGCCCATTGCAAGTGCCATTGAGCATACGACGCCCGGATCCACTCCAGGAATCGCTGGTAAGAATCGTACTGTGCCCTCTCTCTCCCCAGGAAGGATGTACAATTGGCTCGTGTTACCCCACCATCAATTACTAACACAATATCATGCATCCAAAAAAATGTCAAACAAAACTGGCTACATTCTACTCCGAAGTGCAACGTCCTAAAAACAAAATAGGGCAATTGAGATTAGGTATAATAGTTAATGAACAACTATTAACTAATCTAATCATCAATATGCCCTACAAACATTTTACACCAGAACAAAGAAAGAGCTATCAGTTCTGTTAAGAGCTAAGGTGAAAAAGAAAGACATTGCTAAGCTACTAAACAAAGACAGAACAAGCATTTGGAGAGAATGTGAACGCAACGGAGGTAAGAAATATCATGCCAGAAAAGCTAAGATATTAGCTAAAGAAAAGAGAATTAAGGCTAATGCCAGATTTAAGAAAATAGAGAATAATAAATGGTTAAGACAATATGTTATCAAACAGTTAAAAGAATATTGGAGTCCAGAGCAGATATCGGGCCGATTAAGACAGGAATATCCCAATGATAAAACCAAACATATTGGTAAAGATAGTGTATATAAGTATATTTACAATCAAAGAAAGGATTTAAATAAATATCTAAGATGTCAAAAAGGCAAGTATCGCCGTAGATACGGCACTAGAATACGCGAGAAACAGCGAGAAGAGCTTAAAAAGAAGAGAATTAATACTAGACCTCAAATAGTAGATAAAAGATTAAGGATTGGAGACTGGGAAGGAGATACTGTTATTGGCAAAGACAGAAAGCCGGCTATCTTAACTCATGTAGATAGAAAATCTGGTTATTTATTAGCTGATAAATTAGAAAGAGCTACAGCTGAATTAACAAAACAAGCAACAGCAAAAAGATTTAACAAAATATCAAGAGATAAAAAATGTACAATTACTTATGACAATGGAACTGAGTTTTCATACCATGAATTAATAGGAAGAATAACTAAAATGGACATCTACTTTGCTTATCCTTATCATTCCTGGGAAAGAGGATGCAATGAAAATGCTAATGGATTATTGAGACAGTTCTTTTCCAAGAAAATTATGTTTGCTACAATAACGCAAGAACAAATACAAAAAGCGGCCAAGCTGATTAACAATAGACCGCGTAAAAGATTAAACTATTTAACGCCTTATGAAGTATTCAGTCAAAAAGAAAAATGTTGCGCTTTGGAATAGAATTTACAAAAGGGGGTCAACTCTATTTTTTACTTCTTTTTTTTATTGTTTTTTTAATCTTTTTTAAAACTATCTATATCTTTAGCTCGAAGAAGTATTGAAAAATCAGCATATTTCTGCATTCCCAAAGATGGCGCATGAGAAAATCCAATATATTCTAATTTCTTTTTACGATATTTAATATATTTAATAGCAGGAATAATATCTGTATCAGAGCTAATCAAAATAGCAGTATCGTAAATATCATCTACTGCGCCAATAATTAAATCAACTACTATTTTTACATCTGTGCCTTTTTCTCTAATTCTTCCGCCATCGTACATAACACGACCTCTTTTTATAATAAAACCTTCGTTTTCAATTTTTGACAAAAACTTTTGTTGACCCCGAACAATTTGTTTGCTTTTTAAAGAATTATCAATGTTTCTTGCAATTCCAACATAATATCTTTTTGATACAAGTTTTCTTTCCCCAACTAAAAAATCTATAAATTTAGTGAAATCAAATTTCTCTCCTTTGGTTAAATTGATTTCTTTGTCTTTAAGATATTTATAAAAGTTATTACCATCAATATAGATAGCAACTCTTTCTTTTCTTTTGTCCAATAAGCTCATACGCCTTATTATATCTCTACTTAAAATAAAAAACTACCCTTGCCCGAAGACAGAGGTAGTGCTCATAGTGTTTTTATTATACACGCCCTTAATATGTGTGTCAATAGCATGTGCATATGCCAATTGTGAAAAACCTAAAAGATTGGCGGGGACTACTATACGATTTTAGGATTCCGGAGTGGAAAAAAACAAAAATGTTATTGTTCTTAATAATTATTCCGTTGTACGATATCAACATGTTAACTGTTGACATATTGTTAACATGTTGTTAACATGTTATAAGGAATTAAAATATGTTTTTTAATACGAATATGACAAATTTAAAACCAGAGGAAATGTATTACATAGAAAAACCAGATTTAACTAAAATAGATAAATCTAGGATGGCAGAAAAACTTGAGGAGTCGGGATTTCATGAGTTTAGAAGATATTTCGAGAAAACAAACGAGCCTAAGTATTTATACTGGGACAAGCTTAAATATAAGAATGCGCCTCAAGGATTGACCAAAGAAGAGTTTTGGTCTTTAGTAAGGCAGTTTCGAAATCTACTTTTGAAAAAAACTCCAATTAAAGCTGAAAACGGAGATTATTTTAAATGGATTCGGTTACCATGTACAGAGGAGTTTCTACATAAAATAGACATTAGCTCTGGTGGGCAAGTATTTGCCACAATGGAAACTTTATCGGATATGAGTAAACAGAAATTTATATCTAAAGGAGTATTAGAGGAGGCAATAGCCTCTAGTCAATTAGAGGGAGCGCATACTACTAGGCAAGTGGCTAGAAAAATGATTATTGAAAAGCGTCAACCTAAAAATGTTTTTGAACAAATGATTTTGAATAACTATAATACTATGTTGGCTTTGGATGAAGACTATAAAAACCAAGAGCTATCAGAAGAATTATTGTTTGAAATCCATAGAATGTTAACTCAAAAAACTATAGAAGAATCGAAACAAGGCAGATTTAGAAAAAACAAAGATAATGTTGTTGTACAAGGTTATATTGGTTCGAAAGAATATACAACGCATATTCCCCCCAAAGAAGCATTTATTAAAAATGAGATAGGTAAGCTTATTGAATTCGCGAATGATAATGAAAAAGAATTTTTACATCCCATTATTAAGGCAATTTTTATACATTTTTGGGTTGGATATTTACATCCTTTTGCTGACGGAAATGGTAGGTTAGCTAGGGCTTTATTTTATTGGTACTTACTTAGAAAAAATTATTGGACTTTTATGTATTTACCGATTTCCACAATTATAAAGCGAGCTCTATCTCAATATGCTATGGCTTATATTTATTCAGAGCAAGATTCTTGCGATATGACATATTTTTATGATTTTCATCTTAGAAAAATAATGGAATCTTTGGAAAGTTTCAATGTTTATATCAAAGAAAAGGTTCTTGAAAACAAAGCAATCGATAAAATATTAAGCAAAGATATCATTTTAAACGATAGACAGAAGCATTTGGTACATTATCTGATATCAGGGGATAATATTTACGCCACAGTCACTTCTCACGGAATGTTGAATAAGATTGCAAGGCAAACATCGGCTAAAGATATAAAAATATTAGAAAAAAAGAATTTAGTTGAAGGAAATAGAAGTGGTAAATTTATAAGATATATGGCAACTGAAAAGTTGTTAAGGATGGCCAATAGAAAATAATCCGATTTTTAATTCAGAAATTTATCCTTGTTTTTTTCCACCCCAGAATCCTAAAATCGTATAGTAGTCCCTACTAGTTAGAGCAAGAAACTTGTTCATAAATCATATTAAAGGTGTTTTAAACTTAAAAAAGATTACAAGATTGATTGGAAACATTCCCAGTTGAATTTCTTAATCTAGCCAATTATTTTTTTTCAGCAAGGATTTTTGAAATAGTAACAGAAAGACTTTCTAACGGGGATCCAAATGTTTAACCTCGTAGGTTAAACATTTAGGTTGTTAGGGGGAAATGGCATAAAGTTTTCGGCCTGGGACAAAAATAGTACCATTAGGAGAAACTGCCAAATGGCTAATAGTTGGACCTGCCTGGGTATTAAACCGCCAAATTTCTTTTTCGCTAAAATCAGTAAATTCTTGATTAAAATTAACTGCCCACACTGTTGCATGAGGATTATTATTGCTTGTAAAGTAAATAGCATTTTGAACCACTAAAATTGCAGAAAGAGAACCAGGTGTCCCAATGTTGCTTGGATCTATCCCCCATAAAGCCCTATTTTCTGGCTCAACAATTCCCGGGCTTAAAGCATGAAACCACGCGCCATTGAACCAGCCCCAAACATATAGTGTCCCATCCGCGCCAAAGCTTGGCCCAAACCTCCCGTTTCTTCCTATTGAGGCAAATTCCCAAAGAGTATTTCCTGTTTCTGGATCCAATGCTAACAATTTATCAGTAGTAACATAAATTGTACTATCTGGGCCAATTGACGGCGCACCAATATAGTTATTAACGTCAAATGTTTTTTTCCATTTTAAAACGCCTGCGGAAGAAACAGAATATAAGGTGTTAAAACCACCGAAATAAATTGTCCCATCAGAACCTATTGCCGGCGACGAGATATTGGAGCCAGAACGTCCTCCAGGCCCACAAGTAAAATTAGGAGTTTGATAAAGTTTACCATTATCACCGTCCGTAGGGTCAAACGCCCAATCCAAGTTGCCATTAAAATCAAAAGCAAAAAGAGAAAACTCTATTTCACCAGCGCAACGATTTGTTATATAAACTCTATCTCCGAAAACAACTGGCTTTAATTCTGAATAAAGAGTAGATAACATATATTCCCAATGCTTGTTTCCCGCTTGGTCAAGTCCTATTAATTTGCCTCCGCAACGAGAATCAGGGTCTTTTCCTTTGCACCCATAACGGCCAGCAATAGCAAAAATCATTCCATTATCTGCTCCCGCTAAAGCAACAACTTCTTTTTCATCAAGCACCCATTTTTCTTTAAAATCGGCATCAAAGCAATAAATTCCATTTAAACCAGCAAAATAAATAGTTGATTCTTGGTCTGTAATTATATCTGATATAGAATCATTAAAAATTACCTTGGACTTATTAACGTTTTCAGGTCCTGAAACTGGCGCATATCCTGTTCTAAAGCTATCTTTTTGGAATTGAGACCAGAAAAAAGAAACTGGCTCAAATGGTTCTGGCTCTGGTTCTAGTTCCGTTGGTTCGCTATTTTCTTGTCCCGGAGTGCCATTTATGGAATTACCACTTGCATCAAATCCATTAGATGCAGATTCTGGATTATTATCCGCCCAGTTTTCTGAATCAGAACCACCAGTTGTAGAATCAATTCTTTCCATAGTCATTTTCTCATCGTTGTCATCATCATCGCCATTATCTCCCGCAAACCAGTCGCTTGAACAATCAACACTATCAATTAAATTACCAGTCCCATCTTTTAGTTCTAATTTTTCGCCAGCATTGTTTAACCCATCTCCAAAAGAGCCATACCAATCCGCATCTATATCGCTAACCGTAGTATCATTAGTTCTTTCTATAACATAGAAACCATTGGCAAATATTTCTCCTGTTAAGGCGATTTCCAACCCGCTATCCGCTGTTGTTAAAAGCCAGCCAGAAAAATCAATTTCTGATTCTGTATTATTATATAATTCTATCCATTCATCTTGATGTTGTGCCTCTGTCCCCATCCACGCAATTTCATTGATAACAACATCTAATAAAGAATATTCTGGTGGAGAAGCTGGTTCTAAAATCTCCAGATTTATTTGGACTGTTTGCGGGCTATTATCTGCGTCTGGCGCTGTTATTATAACTTCAGCATCGTATTCTCCTGCACTAAGTCCTGTAATATCAGCTAAAACCTCAATTTCAAAAGTTCCGCCAGGAATTAAGACGCCCGAATCATTAGATTCAAATACAATCCAATCCTCAACATATTCCGCCTGCCACGCCATATCGGCCGTCCCTGTATTTTGGATAATCATGCCTACCGGAGCAGGATTATCTCCGTCTTGCTCGGCACTAAAACTTAAACTAAACAACGAAACCACCAAAACTGGACTTGGTATCACCAAAAAGCATTGCCATTCTACAATTCCACTTGTGTTGCCTGCCTCATCTTGAACTAATATGTCAAATTGATTCTCCCCTTCAGTCAAAAACAATTCTGCTTCCCAATTTTCTTCCTCGTCAACTCTAATTTCGCTAACCTGTATTTCTCCAGAACTAATTAAAACTAAAGCATTTGGCTCTGCCTTACCAAAAATAGTAATTGGCGAATACGTAAAAGTTTGTCCAGAAACGGGCGAAATGCCTGTCGGAGGAGAAGGCGGAGTAATATCTGGCAATATGTTAAGCGTAACACCAACAATAGTAGAACCATTATTTGAAGAAATTTCCAGCTCTGCGCTGTATTTTACAACAGCCAAATCAGCAGTATCGATATTAACATCCACTTGAACTAATTCATCCGCGACTAAAACTCCATTTAAATTATCAGTGTTTAAAATTAGCCAATCTACTTCTGGTTCGACCATCGCAATTTGAGCAATCTCCCATTCTAAACTGCCAAAACCTGTGTTTTGAATAGTAATGTTTTGACTATCAGGATTATCGCCATACTCAATCGCCTCAAAAATTAAATCTGAAGGCAAAACAGATAAAACAGGCACTGCCACTTGAGTTGAAATTATGTTCGTCGATTCACTCAAATTACCAGCATTATCTATCGCTCGAACCTTAAAATTATATGTTTTACCATTTTCGCCTGTAAATTCGTAGGTAGAAACAGATATCGTCTGCCAAGTATCTGGTTCTAAAGCTGAATCTTCCCATATTTTTAAATCATAACTACCTATGCCTGAACCACTATCTTGTCCTGCCCAACTAATATCAAATTCAAGCGCGTCCTGAATAGAATTGACACTATTAAACTCTACCACTGGTAATTGCATATCTAAAATAATTGAATCTGATGCTGATTGGCTAATATTGCCAACCACATCTTTTGTCCATAAATAAATGGTTTTAACATTATCTCCAACAGATAATGTCGCCTGTTCTGGTCGCGTTAGAAGCCAAGAATCACTATCTAACAATGGTTCGTCAGGGAGTTCTGATAAAAACCACGCAATCGCTTCGTCATCGTTCTCGATACTGACACTAATCTCTAATTGATTAGTATATATTTCAGAATCAGAATCCATGTCCGATAGGATCAGAACAGGCAGGTCAATCGACGTATCTATTGTCCAATTATAATTCACTGGCTCAATTTCTATATTCCCCACAACATCTGTGGCGCGGACAGAAAAACTATGTTCGCCATTAAGCAAATTGTCGTAGGTTTGAGACAGCGGCATTTGGCAATTCTGCCAAATGCCGCCATCTAATTGACACTCGAAAGAACAATCATCTTCCGAGGCAGAAAAAGTAAAATTTGCCTGTGTCTGATTAGCCAATGCTAATGGTTTTAAGACAATAGTTGTTATTGGCGCCGTTATATCTATCTCCCAACTATATTCTGCCGGCGTATTGTCAATATTGCCAGCTTCATCAATCGCGTGGACAGAAAAACTATGTTCGCCATTGCTTAAACCAGAATAGTTTTTCGGCGATTGGCAATCCTGCCAATCGCCGCCAACATCTAACTGACATTCAAAAGAACAACCGTTTTCTGAGGCAGAAAAAGTAAACTCAGCAATGGTTTTATTAGTTAATTCTGCTGGACTACTAATTATTTCTGTATCTGACGCAATAATATCCCGAAAAACCTGATTTTGCGCCCGAGGTGTTGAAAATTGTAATTCGAAATCATTAGCGTTGTTGCCAGTATTTTGATAGGTATTACTACCTGCATCCCATTTTCTGCCAATAGTCTGTCCGCTATCCGGATTCTCTGGAAACGCGCTACCTTCGACATATGGATTAATATGCCCCTCTCCCCATGCCACAGCGTCAACAATATCGCCACCATCGCTGATTAAAGCAACACTATAATCTGAACTCAAAATCTGTTGGGTGAACAATTCAGCATTAACCTCTAAATGATAATCATTTTTAGAGCTTGCCCATAATAGATATTGACCGGGGGCAATAACAACGCCCTCTGGAATACTTTTTAAAGAATAATCTGCCCCACTTTGTATTTTTTTCCTTAATTTACACCCGTCCAAGTCCTGATTTATATTAGTTGGATTATAGAGCTCGACAAAATCATCGCTGCCAATAATGCCTATTTCTGTAATTAAAACCTCTGGCGCCGGTTTTGGTAAATTCGGAGTATTGCCTCCGCTACCAGAGTTGCCAGTATAACTAGAATATTGAGACGAATTATTGCTTACCACTGCTTTTTTGTAAGTCAATTTTTGTCCTAAAGAATTAGTTATTTCTAACTCGTCTTTTAATAAGAAATCCTGCGAATTGTTATCTGTGTCGACCAAACCATTGCCAGACGACCGCCTTTCCAAACCCTGCCCTGTTTTTAAACCATCATCTAAAACAACACCCCTTGTTTCTATTGCTGAATCAGGCGCTGGTTTATCTGCTTTGCCCCACGCAACCCTGTCTATAATTTTATCATTGCCATCAACAACAATTGCTCCGCTTACGCTTGTCATCTGGCTGTTAAAACTTGCGTCAGGGTTTAGTCTTTGTCCATTAATAATTAAATCCCCGCTAGATAAAAGAAAATATCCCTTTGCTGGAATATTTGAACTAGACCAAGTAATTTTCTTTTTGCTAATTTTATTACTTGAACTAACTAATTTGAGGCCAAAATTATTATCATTCAAAGAAACAGAAAAATTATTTGGGTTATAAAGTTGAATAAACT
>Ga0268285_1001469_pt1 | contig 11344 bp, 15 predicted proteins | sample saktaG_2_FD_190144 | JGI IMG/M metagenome (GOLD analysis project Ga0268285, IMG submission 190144) | Saline water microbial communities from Sakinaw Lake, British Columbia, Canada - sak_2013_06_06_120m | ecosystem: Environmental > Aquatic > Non-marine Saline and Alkaline > Saline ... | reverse complement strand
AGGTAAATATTCTGGGTGGGATGATCCTCGACTTCCAACTATTGCTTCTTTAAAAAATAAATATTCTCCAGAGGTTTTTTGGAAATTTGTTGAACAAAGGGGAATTTCAGAAGCAGATAAAATTATTAGCCAAAAAGATTTTTTTGAGGTTTTAGATAATTTTAACAAAGAAATTCATTTTAAGTCGAAGTTATAAGAATCTTTATAAACTCTTTTTTCTTTGAGAAATTGGTTTTATTAAAGGAATCTGAAAGGAGGTAGAAAAGAGATGAATAGTAAAAAAGCACAAGCGCAAATTATTACAACAATTTTAATAATTCTTTTAGTATTAGCAGCAGTTGTTATTGTATGGCAAGTTGTTAATAAATCTATAAAACAATCAAGTGATCAAATTGAGATTGCAATGGACTGCGTTGGTTTAGATATAACTGTTTCAAATGTAGACGTTGATGTAATCACTGTATTAAGGAGTCCAGGAAATTCCAATGCAGAAGTAAAGGAAGTTGTTCTTTTTATTAATGGAGTAAATCTTGGAACTAAAGAGGTAGTTTTAGGAGAGTTAGATACAACAACCCTTGAGCCTTCAATAGATGGTATAGGGGCATATAGTCTTGCTTCAGAAGATAAAATTAAGATTGGGGCAATACTTTCTAATGATGCAGCTTGTTCTCCAAGCACAGAATATACTGTTGCTTAAGTATTTTTTAATTTTTTTTAATTTTTTTTAATTTTTTTTAATTTTTTTATAGTTAGTAATCTAGATTTAATTAGGATTAGTTTTTTATTTTATAAGTTGAAAGGCTTTATTATTAATTTTATTTATTGTATGCCGAAAAAATTTAGTTTTGAATATTAATCCCTAGAGATTAGTTCAGTAAATAAAGAAACATTTTTTCACGAAACATTTATAAATACTTTTAAGTTATTCTTTATATGATAAAAAAGAGTTGTATGAAAAAAGCACAAGCGCAGATTATCACAACAATTTTAATAATTCTTTTAGTATTAGCAGCAATGGTTATTGTATGGCAAGTTGTTAATAAATCTATAAAAGATTCTAGTGATCAAATAATTGCTGGAGTTTCTTGCACAAATTTAAATGTAATTGTTTCAGAAGCAGATTCTAGTACTGAGACAGTTCTTATAACAAGAAATCCTGGTGCTTCAGGAACAAATGTTACGGGCCTTGTTTTATATGTAAATGGTGAGAAAGTAAAAGAAGAGCCAGAGAGTTTAGAAGAACTTGGAACCTATATTTTTTCTAGTATTCCTTTAGTTGCCGGAGATAAAGTTCAAGTGGCAACAAAAATTGGAGAAAATGCTTGTCCATTAAGCGCAGAAACAATTGCTGTAGATGGTGGTGGAACTCCTCCAGCCTGTGTTCCAGATATTACTTGTCCAACATTATTAGAAGATGAAGGAATTGAGTGTGGAACTGGATTGTCAAATGGCTGCGAAAATATTTTAGATTGTGTTTGCCCATTTGGCGAAACATGTGAAGATGGTTTTTGTATTATATACCATCAACATAATTAAAATCTAATCTTTTTATTTTTAAATATTTCTTAGTTTTTAATCAAACATTAATTTCTTTTATCATATAAATCTCTTGTGTATCTAAAAAATATCCTAATTTTCTATAATATTCTCTTACACCAATTCCAGAAATAACTTTTAATTCTTTTATTTTATTTTTCTTTGTGATTTCTTCTGCTTTTTTCATAAGCATTTTCCCAAGGGCCTTATGTTGGGCTGGAAGATTTTGAATAGATTTTTGATTATTTAATTCCGGAATATTTAATTTTATATTATTAGATTTTTTATTAATTTCTAATTCTTTTCCATAAACATGTAATTCCCTAATTATTGCTTGTTTTTGTTTTGTTTTGTTATTTTTAATAATTCTTAATCTGCATAAGCCAAAAATAATATTATCTTTATTCACAAATTCTAAAAAATATTCTTTTCCATTTGAAGCATTATATCCTGTAATTTTTAGTTTTAATTTAGTATTTATTTTTTCATTAATCTTTTTGTCTCTTATTGCAAAACCGATCTCCCTAAAACGAATTTCTTTTATTTTATTTTTTGATTTTGAATTTTTTAATTCTGATTCAATATCCCTTCTTAAATCTATTCTTATTATGCCTGCAACTAAGAATTCTGGGGGAATTTCCCTCATTATCCTCATAACTCTGCAATAATTGGGTATTAATTTCATAATTTTAATTATTAATTTTTGAGTTTGATTTTTTGAATAAGGTTTGTAAAAACCTTTTTTATACCATTCTACTAATCTTGCTCCTTGAATAACTTGGCATGGGTAAATTTTTAGTTGATCTGGTTTGAATTTTTGATTTTTAAATAATTCTTTAAACATTTGAAGATCTTTTTTTTCATTTGAACCAGGGAGTCCAAGCATCATATGATATCCTATTTTAAATCCAGAATCTTTTAATTTTTTAGTAGCCTTTATTACTGTTTGTAAATCATGTCCTCGATTTACTTTTTTATAAATTTTATTACTTAAACATTGAACACCAATTTCAACTCTTGTACAGCCAAATTCTAAGAGTCGTTTTATTTCAAGATCATTGCAATTATCTGGCCTTGTTTCTATACATAAGGCCACACACCTATGTTTTGTTTTTTCATTTAATTTTTTTGCTTGTTTAAGTGTTTTTGACCTTTTATTATTTAAAGCATTATAGCATTCCCTTATGAAGTCATATTGATAATCTAAAGGATATTCTAAAAAATCTCCGCCCATAACAATTAATTCTATTTTTTCAGTAGGATGATTCATTAATCTGAATGCTCTTAATCTTGATTTTATTTGTTTGTAGGGATTATAATTTAATATTTTTGCTCTTAATACTGGGGGGGATTTTGGGGTATATGATTGAGGGACATTTAAACTTGGGCAATAAACGCAAGTTCCATGTTCGCATTTTTTTGGTTTACACATAACTGCAATGGGGGTTACACCAGCAAGTGTTTTTGTTGGTTTTCTTATTTCATTTTTTTTTGGAATTTCCATTTTATTTTTTCTTATTATTAGAAAAGTTTTAAGTTTTTAAAATAATATATTAAAGTAGTATTTATTGTGGAAATTCTCTTAAAAACATTTCCCATAATTTAATCCCAATGTTTTTTAAAACTATATTGCTTGTTTTTTATGATTGGAATTGAAATGATAAAAAAGAAAAGTTTGAAAGGGAGAAGCTTAAATCTGCAAAAACTCTTTAATAAAAAAGATTTCAAAAAAAGTCTAATTGAAAAATTAGATCAAAGAAAAGTTTGGGAGAAGATTTCAAAACCTTGGGGGATTTATGTGGTTAAGAAAATCCCACAAATTATTGATTTTTTAAAAAATAAAAAAGGGAATCTTATTGATTTTGGTTGTGGGAATGGTAGAAATCTAATTTTTAATGAGAATTTAAAGTATTTTTGTGTTGATTTTTCTAAAAATCAGATTATTTCTGCAAAAAAATACGCCAAAAAAAATAAAATCAATGCAAAATTTTTTGCAGATTCTATTGAAAAATTAGATAGAAAAGATTTTAAAGATAATTTTTTTGATTATGGATTATATATTTCTACATTACATTGTTTAGAAAATTTAAAAAAAAGGGAAAATTCTCTTAAGGAATTTTATAGAATTCTTAAACCAAGTGCCAGAGCCTTGATTTCTGTTTGGGATTATAATAATAAATTCTTTAAAGATTGTGAAAAAGAAATTTATATGGTTTGGAAAGAAAATTATAAATCTTATTTTAGATATTATTATCTTTATGATAAACAAGAATTTTTAGATATACTAAAAAAAATTGGATTTAAAATTATAAAAATATATTCTCAAGAAAAACATAATAAATTTTCAAAGAAAAATTTGATTTTTGAAATAAAAAAACCTAATTAAAAGCTGAATTCCGCAAAAATTTAATTAATTGAATTTCAGGGATAGTTTTTTCTTTTCCTGTTTTCATGTTTTTAATTTTTAATTTTTTCTCTTTTATTTCTTTTTTCCCAATAAAAATTACTAATGGGAAATTTAATGAATTTGCATAATCTAATGCTTTTCCTAGTTTTTTATAAGAAATTTGTACAGGGATTTTTTCTGAACGAATCTTTTCTGCAATTTTAATTGCTTTTTTATCTTGTTCTAAGGAAATGATTAATATTTTTTTATTTTCCATAAAAATTTTAGATAATAATTCTAATCTATCTAATCCAAATGAAATTCCAGTAGATTGAGTGTTATTAATCAAATAACTCCCTCCTGCAACAATAGTTTCTTTTAAATCTGATTTTACTTCAAAAACCGTTCCATTATAATATGAAAGCCCCCTTGCCAAGGTTGGAGCAAAATTTATTTTAATATTATAGAGTTCGCAGAATTTTTCTAATTCTTTTATTTCCTTATAATTTTTATATTTTTCAAAATATTTTTCAGGTTTTTTAAGAATCGTAAAGATTTTTTCTGCTTTATATTTCTTTAATTGTTTTATTGTCTCTTTTTCAGATTGTTTATCTAGTTTATCAATTTCTCTTAAAACTTGTTCTCTAGAATTTTCTTTAATTTTCTGTTCATTTAATATTTCATTTAGCATCTTTCTGTTATTAATGTTAATTATAAATTTTATTCCTAATTCTGTTAAAATTTCTGAGGTTATTTTTAAAATTTCTGCCTCATCCTTTAATGAAGATCCAATAATATCCACATCACATTGAGTGAATTGTCTCCAACGATTTTTTGTGATTGGTTCATCTCTAAAAACTGGGCCAATTTGATAACGTTTATATGGAAATTTTTTATTTTTTATTAATCTTTTTAATTGAAATGTAAATTCATACCTTAAAGCTAAATTTCTTTTTCCCTTGTCTTGTAGCTTGAAAATATCGCTTACTGCTTCATCATCTGAGTTTTCTCCTTTAACAAATTCCTTATATTCTATTATTGGTGTTTCAATAGGAATAAAATTATATAATTTAAAAGTTTCTTCAATTATGTTTCTAATTGAATTTCTTTTAGTCGAATTTTCTATATCTCTAAAGCCTTTTACAGTTTCCATTTTAATTATTTTTTTAGTTTAGATTATTTGAATTATTTTATTTTTTAAAAAAGCGGAAGGAGAGAGTTGAACTCTCTTTTTACGGACCACAACCGTACGTAATAACCGTTATACTACAACCGCCATGTTTTTTAAATAATCTTGGATATAATTAGAGCAATTTTTAGTATAATAAGTTTGCGGATTGTTTCCAAAGGGGTTGAAAAAAGAAAAATTAAAGTTTAAACTAAGAATTTGTTTTTTGTTTCTAGTGATGGGGAAAACTCCCAATTAATTTGAAATTCATATTTTCTTATGGTATCTTTTATTTTTAAATGTATTTATTTGAATTTTTTAAACCTTTTTTGATTTGTATTATAATTTAAATTCTTCAATAAAATCAATTATTGTTTTATAGCTTTGTAAAAATTTATTACCTTTTTCAGTTAATGAAATAAATTTATTCTTTTTATTTATATTTTCCTTAATTAGATTTTTTTTGATTAATTCAAGGAAATATTCTTTAAATCTTGAAGAAGAAATATTAGATTGTCTTAATAGGGGGGTGATTTTAATTGAATTATGATTTTTATTTATTATATTTAAAATATCTTTTATAATCTCTAATTTTCCTCTCTTTGCCATTTTTTAATTGGCTCCAGTTTTTTTAATAACCCTATAAAGAATTAATAAAAATATAATGGTAGATGCCAAATAAATAAAAAGTTGGAACCCCTCAAAGAATTTTGGAATTAAGGCATCTATAATGTTTAATATCCAAAATAAAGATAATAAAAAATATATAAAATATAAATTATGATTTTTCTTTTTGATTTTTTTATGTTGATAAGAAGCATAAACTATAAAGGCAACTATTAACAAAAGCAAGATATTTGATCCTAAATAAATAAAAGGATTTCTTGACAATATACTAATAAAAGCAAGTGCTAAAGCAAGGCCATGGAACAAGCAAAGTTTCTGAAATTTATTATTCCATTTTTTCCACATAACACTATATAAAAGATAAAAAATTGCCATAGAACTAAAATATACAAATAAAAATTGGGTTATTATTCCTGTTGCTCCAAAGGTGATTGGAGAAAATTCTAAAATCCCTTTTGTTCCAAAATACAAAATTACAAATTTTATAAAACTCCTAAAAAAATAAGCTATTGCAAAAAATAAAAAGGATTGTCTAAAATATTTTATACCTGTATAAGAACTTAATTCATAAAGTTTTTTAGTTCCAATATAGATCATGAGACTGCAGACAATTATTACAAAAGAATAGAATAGTTCTGCACCAAGGTTTAAACCAAATAAATTTCTCATTTGAGGTCCAGCAAAACCTTCAAAAATCCTTCTCCCCATTCCTGGTTGCATTTTATATTTTTAAGATATTTTAATCTTTGTTTTAATTATGCTTTAATTGTGGTTTACTTTAACAAAATATATATTTAAAGCTTTATAACTAATGTGGACGTTAAATCCATCTTCTTTAAAAAGAATCTTCTTTTGAATATGTTATAAAATTATAAGGAGGATAAAATGGAACAAAAATATATCTTAGGAATTTTCGCTTTTGTGACTATTGCTATTCTTGGTATAAGTTTAATTTCTGCATTTGGTTTTGGGAAAGGCTTTATGAATTCTGATTTTACAGATGAGGAAAAAACAGAAATGCAAGAAGAAATGGAAGTAATGAAAACCGCAATTACAAATGGCAATTATGAAACCTGGAAATCTTTAATGAAAGATAGAATTGTTAAGATGCAAGAGTTTATTGAAGATGAAGAACATTTTAATGAACTTGTTGAAAGACATCAAGAAATGAGAGAAAGAAATGAAGAAATGAAAGAAAAGAGGGGACAATTTTGTGAAGAAAATGATTGCCCAAATTTTAAAGAAGGCAATATGAATCTTCGAGGAGCTTTTGCACCTAGAATGAAATCTAAGATTCATTTCATGCAACTAGATTCAGAATAAATTTATTTTTTATTTTTTTATTTGTTTTTCTTTTTCACTTTTTTTATATTATTTAGAATTTCTTATTGTTTATTGTTTAGTAATTATTTTAGTTAAAAAGATTTAAAATAAGTTTTAGTTTTTATTAATTATGTGTGGGATAGTTGGATATATTGGGAAAAGATAGGCATTTCCATTATTAATTAAAGGTTTAAAGCGATTAGAATATCGGGGATATGATAGTATTGGTTTATGCACTGTTCAAAATAGTAAATTAAATATTATAAAGAAAAAGGGTAAAATTTCTGAAATTTTATTACCTCTTTTTATAATATAAATTTCTCTCTTGGAATTCCTATTTTGCCCATACTCCCCCCGGGATGTTTTTTATTTGGAAATAATAAACTTAGAGAAGACAAAAGATTAAGTTCGGTTCTATTATTTTTTATTTATATAGTCTCTTTTATCTTCTTTTCCTTATGATATTTATTGCATTTGAAAAAAAACTTATAGAATAATTATTTTTATCTTTTAATTTTATTAAATTCTTTTTTATATTTTTATTCATGATATTTGAATTCATACTTGAATACCACATTAAGCTTTTCTTTATATTGACTTTATAATCTAGTCCGAAAATTTTTAATAAACAAATTTCCTATGTTCAACTCTTAGAAAGATTATGGATTTTTGATTAAAAGAGTATATAATTCTATAAGGTTTTACGTAAATGGTTTTTTCTCCTCTTAAATCATATCTTAATGGTTTTCCTATTTTTGGGTTCTGAATGATTTTTTCTATTTGTTTTATTACTTTAGATTTAATTGAAGAATCCAATTTTTTTATCTCTTTTTCAAACTTATTTGTGTAGAGGATATCTACCATTTTTTAATTTCAGCCAAGAAATTTTTACTTTGCATTCTTTTGAATCTTCCTTTTTCTATGTCTTTCCATGCTTCATCAACCAGTTTTAATGTTTCAATATCTTCTTTTAAAATAGGATTTTCAATCTTTTTTAATATAACTAAATTGTTTTTTTTAACTGCAACTAAGATTGTTCCTTCTTTTAAATGAAGTTCTTCTCTTATCTCTCTAGGGAGAACTACTTGCCCTTTACTACTAATTTTTGTTATTTCCATATCATAGTAAGAATTTCTTACTTTATAAATTTTTCTATTGGGAAGAAGTTTCTTGGTGGGGGTTACTCTTTCAAATTATCTCTTGTTTTTCCCTAATTTTTGCCTTGAAATTTGTTTATAATTTTTATATAATCTTTATTTAATCCCCCTAATCTAAAAATAATTATCTCATTAAAACCAGCCTTTTTAGCAAATTCTAAATTTTTTTCTAAATTTTCTGATGATAGAATGGGTTCATTGCCTAATATTCCAATAGCAGTGGTTCCAAGACTTATAGAATAATTATTTTTATCTTTTAATTTTATTAAATTCTTTTTTATATTTTTATTCATGATATTTGAATTCATACTTGAATACCACATAAGACTTTTTTTTATATTAATATTATAATCTAAGCCCAAAATTCTCATAAATAAAGAGAGTATAGAGGAAGAAAATTGGGCTGTTGTAATTCTACTTTTATTTTTTCCTAAAAAATCTTTTATTAATCTTCTATTTTTAAAATGATTAAAAATATTTTTTAAAATTAGTTTCTTATTTAAGGGCATTTCCAAATCTATTAATAAATGATTATTGCATCTATTTAATTCATCAAATAATTCTATCAAATCCTTAGTATTAGAAAAAGGAGAAATCCAATAAGAATTTTTCACAATCGGCCAATATATACAATCAGTTTTTTTATTAATTTTTTTAACCCTTTTCTTTAATTCCTGAAATTCTTGTAAAGATTTAGATGCAATAAATAATTTACTTTTAAATTTTATTAATTTAAGTTTTTTAAGATTTTCTTTTTTTGGAAATTCTTCGTAGAAATTGATTTCCATAATTTCAATAAACTTATTTGTTTAATAAAGCTATTCTCTTTAAATTTTTCGCGCAGGCTCAAATTTTTTATAGAAAAATGCCCCCGCCGGGAATTAAATAACCGAAAGGGGTGTAATAATAATACTTATTTTTTCTCTTATTAATTTACTTTTAATAACGGCAATAACCATTAACGAATTCCATATTTGGTTCTGGGCAACAATCTTGGTTATCTCTTGTTGGGTACCACCCATAGAAACATAAAATTCCCGAATTAAGAAAGTTTACCTCTTCGCTACAAAAACCAATTTTCCCATTAGAGTAAATATAATTTAAACAAGAAATATATTTTTGTTGTATGGTCTTTTGTAAAGTGCAATAACTGTAAGGAAACATAATATCTTTTACAGGTTCCAAATCGACATAACCATAGTAAGGATCAAAATAAGGTTCTTCGACATGACCAAAACCGAGAATATGAAGCAATTCATGCATTTCTTTTGCTGGAAAATCTGTACAAACAGACCAACCATTTTCTGGTTTATAGAGATTTATCTTTCCCCCAGTTATGATATTACCTTCTGTAATTTGCTTTGCATCCCCTAAAACCGTATTAGAAATATCTTTCCAATCATCTATTCCATAATTTTCTATATTTTCATAACTAATATCACTTATATTAATATAACAGATTACCCAAATTGTATTTGAATCGAGATATTTTTTCTTGCTTGCATTAATAAATAGTTGTTCTGATTTGTTTAAGATACCTTCGGTATAAGTAGAAATTGAATCTTTCTTGTAATTGTAAGATTTTTCTATACAATTTAATTTATCTTTTTTTAATCTCTCAATCTCTTCAAAGTAAGATTCCTGTACTGCCCCTACATCTACACATTGAATTATTAAATCAGCACTTGAAGAATTGCTCTTAATAAATTTTACATAACTTGTTTTATTTTCCAAAATTTCTAATGCTTCAAGCATTTTATTTATTTGGAGATCTCCACAATTTGCATTATCTTTTATAATATAAGTTAAAGGCATATGGTCCCAATGTAATTTATTAGTCATTGAAAAATCGTCTTCAGTAGAAATTTTTAATTCTTTAATTAATTTATTTTCCTTAGGTTGTTCTTGATTATTAGAAGAAAACAAATTTATAATAAAAACAAAAACAAGAAAGATTATAATTCCCGTCCAAACTGGGTGTTTTTTGGTAAACTTTTTTGATTTTTTATTCATAAAAAAAGAAGGTATTTGAAACCTTTAAGCTTTTCTAAAAGAAATATTTTTATTTTTTATGTATCGCTTAGTGCTTTTATATTATTTTTTTCTCCTTATAATAAAATATCTTATAGTAAAAACTATTAAACTTACAAAAAAAGAACCTAAAACCTGTCCATAGAACATAGGGTCTGATAATGGGGCTATTCCTTGGGTTATACCGCCAAATAAAAACCAAGCTCCTGCAAATAAGTAAAAATACTTATTTTCCCAAACTTCTTTACTATATTTTAATTTATTCCTCATTTTATATTTAAATCTTTTGAAATTAGTTATTTATTTTTTCTTCCGATAATATTTAAATACTATATGCTTTTAAGATTTTCTTTAAGATTTTCTTTTCCCCTACTTCCTTTAACATTTCTGTTACTTGATATAAATCATGTAATGAAAATGTGTTGTTTTGAATATTTTTAACAGATCCTCTTTTATCAAAATCCATTTTTTGATCTACTTTATTTAAAAGATAATCATTACAAATTTTTACAACATTACTCAAATCTTCATTACTAAATATCCAAGAGTATTTAACATTTTTTGGATAAATAACTTTTAGATTTTTCCCTATATGTTTTTTTTGAATATTAATATGGGCTGAGTTTCCTGTGGGAGTTACGATCTTATTTTCAACTTCTCCTTCTATTTCAAGTGTTTTTCCTGTGATTTTAATCTTTTTCATTGTATTTATTTCACCCTTATTTTTATATATATCCTAAGGATATCCCACTATATAAATATTTTTATTTTATAATAAGATTAGAAATACTTATTTTTTAACTTTTTCAGCAAGTCTTTTACAAAGGGCAATTAGAAATAAATTTGATATATTTAACCATCTGGGGGATGTATGATCAAATTAATTTAATAGTATATCTTGTTATGCTTAATATTACTTAGGCAACTACAAAAAACTTTATATAACTTACGCGACTCTTAACATTATTATGGATATTGACCCAAAAAACAGACCAATTTTATTTGAATATTTTGAATCTACTGCAGATGTTTTACTTTCAGAATATAAACGTTCTAGTCAGCAAAATGCTTCTGCTAATTTAGGAAGAAATAGGGAGTTATTCTGTAAAAATTTTT
>Ga0268285_1001467_pt1 | contig 11352 bp, 9 predicted proteins | sample saktaG_2_FD_190144 | JGI IMG/M metagenome (GOLD analysis project Ga0268285, IMG submission 190144) | Saline water microbial communities from Sakinaw Lake, British Columbia, Canada - sak_2013_06_06_120m | ecosystem: Environmental > Aquatic > Non-marine Saline and Alkaline > Saline ... | reverse complement strand
ATAATACCAACTGCCATTAGAAGAACCAGTCGGTCAGCCCTTCCTAAAATACCACCATAAATCCGTCCCACACCAATAGCCTGTGCCTGCGTCCCGATATATGATGCCATGATAACACCGGTCAGGCCAAAGACACCAATCCACCAGGGACAGAGGGGTCCTGCAAATATGCCGCAGATGATGAAAATATCAGCATACCGGTCAAGAGTATGGTCAAGAAAATCTCCTTTCGGGCCCTCTGATGCGAGTTCTCGTGCGATCGAGCCGTCAAGAGCATCAAAGACGGCATTGACGAGAATAAAAAGAACACCAGGGATAATGTGTCCATAATAAAATGCTATTCCAGCAAGGATTGCTCCTATGAAGGATACAATGGTGCATCTGTCAGGCGTTAACCGTATCGCTATACACAATCTGACAAACGGATGAATAATAGGTCTTACATGTGAACGATAAGAATCAAGGGTCATAATTCGTCTGCCATCCCGGAAAGCCAGGACACAATTCCGGATGAGGGGGTCCGCATCCCGGCATAAACCTCTTCTAGTACGTCTGCACAGGCAGGGATAGGCATTTCTGTCGTATCGATCTCAAAGATGTCTGCCTCTTCATGCTCCTCCAGTGCCTCAATCAGAATAAGATCAATACATTCGGCCTCAACATTCTCATCTATCTTCTCATCACTATATCCCCGGGTGCCTAGTCGAACCTGTAGAACATGCGGATGACAGCGAAGTACAACAACCCGGTCGCACGAGAGAAGATGTGCCAGATGACCCTCAACAAACCCGTCTACAGGGCGAAAATCCTGTGCCCACCGATCAGTATCAATAATCCGGGTCTTTCGTTTCTGGTCATATCCGGTAACGTAGGCATCTATCGTATCAGTGATATGAATAACCTTATAGCCACGATCTAGAAGTTCACTGCTGACAGCAGATTTACCGGTCCCGGGAGTGCCGGTGATACCAACCATCATAGAGTATTGACCGCCTGTAGAAATTGTTCATTCTCCCAGTCAGCCCCAATACTGACCCTGATATAGTGATCGGCAAGACCTGGGAAACTCGAACATGACCTGACCAGTACACCTTTTTCTCTCAACTGTTCTGCACAGAGGTCTCCACTCATAGGAGATATATCAATAAGCACAAAATTTGCTCCTGAAGGGAGGACCGGATACCTGCATTCCTCAGAAAAGCGCCTGACCCATCGTCGTACATGTAAGATGGTCATATCACTATGGTTACGATCCATAAGTGCACCTTTCGCAGCCGCTGCTGACAGGATATTTAATGCAAATGGCGTTGCTGCAGTCTCATAATAAGGTACAAACCAATCCGGAACGAATGCATATCCTACCCGTGCTCCGGCAAGCCCGTACATCTTTGAGAAGGTCCTGCCAATAATGAGATTATCATACTCATGTAAGAGACTAGTATAATCAGTATCTGAGAACTCCCCATATGCATTGTCTAAAAAGAGCATCCCATCTATATTTGTCAGGATCTCCCTGACGGTCTCTATCGATGTCACCGTTCCGGTCGGATTGTTTGGTGTACAGAGAAACGATATCTTCGCACCTTTCGCAGCCCGGATAAATTCATGGGCATCTACACAGAAGTCATCCCTCCGCAAAACTCCGACAACCTCTGCTGAAAGGGTTGCTGCTGCCAGCTGGTAAAAGGAAAATGTCGGCATTGAGATGACAACCCGATCTCCTGGTGCGATAAAAGCCCGCAGACAGGTCTCAATAACGCCATCCATCCCAACTCCAACGACACATGCCATAACACTATAGCGTTGTTTCAGCGCTGAAATAAGTGAACCGGACTCATCATCAGGGTACCGGTGAATCCCGGATAAAACTGCCTGTACTGCATGTATCGCAACTTCAGAAGGGCCAAACGGATTTTCATTACTGGCAAGACGGGCAGGTTGTGAGATACCCTGCTTTGCAAGGGAAGAGGGAGATACTGCATACTGGTATCCTTTTTTTCTGAATATATCACGTATCAGTGATTCATACGATGTCATCAATAACCTCCCTGATGATTCCAATTGCAGTAGTAATCTCATCATCTGTGATAACAAGGGGGGGCAACAGGCGAATATTACCATTTCCTGCACAGTTCACTAAAACCCCTCTGTCTCTGCAGCGGTCCCTGATATCACGACACCGATCTCCAACCGTGATACCTATCATCAATCCTTTTACCCGTGGATGGTAATCAATGAGAGCTCTTCTGAACAGTTCTCCTTTTCTCTCAACATCAGGGAGGAGATCCTCTATTATCATTAGAGATGCGAGTGCTGCTGCACAGGCCAGTGGTCCGCCATTATAAGTTCCACCATGTTCACCAGGGGCAAATGCAAGACCTTCTTTAGATACCATGGCTCCCAGGGGAAAACCACTTGCTATGCCCTTTGCAAGGGTGACAATATCAGGGGTAACACCCTCATGTTCACAGGCAAGCCAGCGCCCGGTACGGCCCATACCGGTCTGAATCTCATCTACAATCAGGAGAACCTGTTTTTCATCACAGATCTCCCTGACCTGTCGTAAAAATCCATCCTGAGGGATGATAACACCTGCTTCACCCAAAACCGGCTCAACTATGACAGCAGCAGTCTCATCATTAATCGCCTGTTGTAATATTTCGGCGTTACCATATGGCAAAAACGTACATTCTGTAGTAAATGGCCCAAATGGTTCGCGGATCTGCGGTTTGTAGGTACAGGCAAGAGATCCCTTTGTTCTTCCATGAAAACCGTTTTCAAACGCGATGAACTGCTTTTTTCCGGTCCTCACCCGTGCCAGCTTAAGAGCTGCCTCATTCGCTTCTGTTCCGGAGTTTGCAAGAAATACATGAGAAAGACCGGTGATTAATGCAAGTTGTTGTGCCAGTTCTCCCTGTCCGGGAACATAAAAATGATTTGAACAGTGAATGAGTTCTCCGGCCTGCTTTCTGATTGCCGCAACAACAGCCGGGTGACAGTGGCCGGTTGAACAGACCGCTACCCCGCTCAGAAGGTCAATATAGGATTTACCTTGTGCATCCCATACGGTACTTCCCCGACCTTTTACGAGCATCAGCGAGCGATCATAGGTAGGCGTGATATAGGTATCTGCTAATGAAGATGAGTTATCATCAGACATGACAGACTTCCCTGATGACATCACGAATAGTGCCTGCTGCAAGAGAAATCTCATCATCACTCATGATTAGGGGTGGAACGAGGCGAAGATTGCCATCTGCTGCACAGTTTACAAGAACTCCCTTCTCTGCACATGCTTTCTGTACAGCACCACACTTCTCACCGATTGTAATACCAATCATAAGACCACGGAAACGGGGATGAAGATCCGCAAGAATATCAGCAAACAGTTCTCCTTTTCGCTGTACATCAGGAAGGACACCTTCTATAACATCGATGGTGGCAAGTGCTGTGGCACAGGCTAGCGGACCTCCGGCAAAGGTGCTGCCATGTTCTGACCGTTCAAAAGAGAGACCTTCCCGAGCAACAATGGCACCAAAGGGAAATCCACTTGCAATTCCTTTTGCCAGGGAGACAATATCAGGAGTAACGCCCTCATGCTCACAGGCAAGCCAGCGACCAGTCCGGCCCATCCCGGTCTGGACTTCATCTGCAATCAGAAGAGTACCATGATCATCGCAGATCTCTCTGATACCTGCTAAAAATCCTTCAAATGGGATGATGACACCGGACTCGCCCTGAATTGGTTCGACAAATACAGCAGCTGTTTTGTCAGTCACTGCATGTCGTAATGCATCAAGATCCCCATAGGGAACAAACGAACAGGACGGGGTTAAGGGTGAAAAAGGCTCTCTGATAGCTGGTTTATAGGTACATGCAAGTGATGCACAGGTTCTCCCATGAAATCCCCCTTCAAAGGCGACAAATTCGGATCGTCCTGTCCTGACCCGTGCAAGTTTAATAGCAGCTTCATTTGCTTCTGCTCCGGAATTGGAAAAGAACGAATGAGAAAGCCCGGTAATCGTGACAAGCCGTTTTGCAAGTTCTCCCTGATGAGGGACATAGTACAGATTCGAACAGTGAATAAGTTCTCCGGCCTGCTTTCTGATAGCCTCTACAACATGGGGATGGCAGTGACCGGTTGAACAGACAGCGATTCCGGCGACACAGTCAAGATACTTATTTCCATCTGCATCCCAGACCGTTGATCCTTCTCCCCTGACTACCATGATATCCCTTAAAAACGCTGGCATATAATATGCAGCATCCAGTTCGCGATAATTGTTTTCTGTCATATTTACCTCTTTACTCATATTCGATGGTTGCAGGAGGTTTTTGTGTCACATCATAGACTACCCGTGACACCTCTGCAATCTCTGCAGTTATCCGTGAAGTTATCTCAAACAGATCCTCATAGGATATCTGCACCGGATCTGCAGTCATGCCATCACGTGAATTGACTGCACGCACAGATACCACCCAGCCAAACAGACGGTTATCGCCTTTGACTCCCGTTCCTCTTCCTACAAGAGCAGCGAGACACTGCCAGGGACGATACTTCTCAACAAGAACCTCTTCAACTATCGCATTTGCTTCCCTGACTACTGCTATCGCTTCGCGTGACACCTGACCAACTACACGAACCGCAAGACCGGGCCCTGGAAACGGCATCCGGTGGGCAATCTCGGTAGGAAGACCAAGAGCTTCTGCAACCTGCCTGACCTCATCCTTGTAGAGTTCTCGTAACGGTTCTATTACCTTATCAAAGGCGATGGAAAGCGGCATTCCCCCAACGTTATGGTGGCTCTTTATGCCGCCTTCACTCTCTATACAGTCAGGATAGATAGTTCCCTGTAAAAGACATGTTGCCCCGCTTCTTTTGGCTTCGCGTTCAAAGACCCTGATAAACTTTTCACCAATTATCTTTCGTTTCTTCTCAGGATCAGACTCGCCAATAAGAGCACCTAAAAATTCTTCTTCTGCATCGATGGTAATGACACCGATATCTCTGAATATTTCCTGGATTCGGGCAGTCTCTCCCTTCCTCATCAGTCCAGTGTCTACGTATATGGGGATGAGCTGCTCTCTTATTGCCTTTGCTGCCAGAGCTGCACAGACAGAACTGTCAACCCCGCCTGACAAAGCAATGACTACATTCTTGTCTCCTGCTTCATTTCGAATTTCTTCTATTGCTTTTTGTATAAATTTCTCTGTATTTACCATGGTACAACCCTCTTACTCACTAAAAAACCTTCAGACCCTCATCACAAGGACATGCTGTATCATATCTTTTATTCTCTAATATCAGGATAGGATGCCGGGCTTCCTGCAGATTCCGGGTGTCGCCGCAGATCCCTGCATGCCGCAACAAACGCTAAAAATGGAGGGGATGGACGCGTAGGGCGTGATTTGAACTCCGGGTGAAACTGGCTTGCAAAAAAATACGGATGATCAGCAAGCTCAAGTATCTCCATCCGGTTCCCGTTTGTTCCTGAAAATATGAGACCTGCATTCTCCAGGTCTTCAATGTACAGAGGTTCAACCTCATACCGATGACGGTGCCGTTCGACGATTGTTGCACTATTATACATAGCATATGCCAGTGTGCCCGGCTTTACAGATACCGGATAATCACCAAGCCGCATGGTCCCTCCAAGGTTGTCAACCCCTTCCTGTTCTGGAAGAATCGTTATCACCGGTTTAATATCAGAAAATTCACTGCTGCATGCATCTTCCCACATAAGACAATTGCGTGCAAATTCTATGACTGCGAGCTGAAATCCAAGACATAGTCCTAAAAACGGCTTTTTGTGCTCTCTGGCAAAGGTAATTGAGGCAATCTTGCCTTCTGTGCCTCGAAACCCGAATCCTCCCGGAATGAGAATGCCATCACAGTCATGAAGAACTGTCATATCAAGTCGCTCAGCATCCACCCATTCTATCCCGACTTCAGTCGAGAGCGCTCTTCCGGCATGTTTAAGTGCCTCCTTTATTGAGAGATACACATCCTCAACGCCATATTTACTCACAATTGCAATCGTGACGCGGCTTGTGTACTCTTTGCTGACGGTCCGGTACCATTCATTATCAATAGTATCTTCGCTGATGTTGAGATATTCACATAATACAAGAGACAGACCTTCTTTCTCAAGCTCCATAGGTACCTGATAGATATCAGGAACAGTTGTTGCACTGATGATTGCACGCTGGGGAATGTCACAGAGTGACGAGAGCTTCTTTTTTGTCGTTAATGAGAGGGGCTTATCAGACCTGCCAACGATGATGTCTGCATTCAGCCCAAGCTCACGTAGTTCCTTGACTGAGTGCTGTGTCGGCTTGGTCTTTAAATCCCCCATCGAATCAGTAGGCATCAGAGTTACATGGACTAACACACGATCTTCACGGGGGATTTCACTGCGCATCTGTCTGACCGCTTCTAGAAATGGCATGCTCTCGATATCACCGACAGTGCCTCCCACCTCAACAAGACAGATGTCAGCAGATTTTCCTTTGAAAATCTTTTCGTGAGCTGCATCCCGTATATACGCAATTATCTGATCTGTTATATGTGGTATAATCTGTACAGTCTGACCCAGAAAATCTCCATGACGTTCGCGCTCAATGACCGCACGATAGACTTTTCCAGTAGTGATATTGTGGGTTGAACCAAGATCAATATCTAAAAACCGTTCGTAATTACCGAGATCCAGATCAACTTCTCCGCCATCATGCAGGACAAATACCTCCCCGTGCTGGGCCGGGTTCATGGTTCCGGCATCAATATTGAGATACGGATCAATCTTGACCGCAGTCACTGTATACCCTTTATTCTTCAGGAGTCGCCCAATTGATGCTGCAGTGATTCCTTTTCCAAGACCGCTCATAACCCCGCCGGTAACAAAAATATATTTCACATCCAGCTCTCCCTGCAATGTTTGTATTGGTGCCAATAACAGATTATTCTGGTGCTCTGACATATGAGGTCCTGGTAACCTCCCTGTTATCATCTGGTTTTTCTGATAACAAATGATGCTCCACATCTGGCTAGTTCCATTCCCTCTATTTTCTGCTCTTTTATCACGGCTTCTGCAAATATGACAGATCTGCCGCGCCTGATGACACTGGCCTCTGCACAGATTGTGCCCACCCTGACACCCCGCATAAATGATGTCGTCTCAGAGACCGTTGCAATAGTCTCATCATCTGATAAGAGTGTATAAATGGCAAGTGCCATTGCCTCATCAGCAAGAGCGGTATAGATACCCCCCTGTAGCCATCCCTCTCCATTCTTCATATCATCCCTGACCGGCATCATGAGTTTCGCCATTCCATCTCCATAAGAGGATATATCGATTCCCATCAGACAGAAAAACGGATTTGCAGATCTTCCGGACTCAGATATCGCTTTGAGATAATTCATATACAATATAGGACGGCTACTCTAATAGTTCGCGACAAGATCTGCTGCTTGAGGGTAATATTGGTCAAATAAAGACTAAAAATCATCTTATTTGGCAATCAGAAGTCATAGTTACGAGTACAGAATTATCAGGGATATATATCATGATTACGATCAGACATATCAGTTGAGGGGTTATGTCAATGAACCAGGAGACCGATGAGATAAAAAAGAACCAAAAAGAGAGAGCATTCTCACTCTTTGAGCAACAACGGTATCGTGAGTCCTGCAATATTATTCGTAGTCTTTCATATCATGAACGGGATACATCAATGCAGGTCCTTGAAGCAACAAACCTCTATTATCTTTCTGAATTTGAAGAGGCAAGAGCCTGTTTTTTAGATCTCACATCCATAATCCCAGATTCTGTAGAGGTGTACCTGTATCTTGGTCGCATCCTTGATGCCCTCTCAGACGATAGTGCAGAGGAAGCGTTTGCTTTGGCAGTCAGATCTGATCCTGATAACCCGGAAGCCCTTTTTAGATACTCACGCTATCGTATAGCATCATATGATTTAGAAGGGGCAGTTGTCCTCCTGAAACGACTCATCAATCTGCGATATGATCCAAAAGACGTGCATACCCTGATGGAGATATACAACAAACTCGGAGAATTTGAAGAGACAGTGAATCTTTTTGAGACATACAGAGAAAAAACAGAAGTGTCAGGTGAATACCTTCGTGCCCTTATCCATGGTGGATTGTATGAAAAGGCTGCAAAGGAGGCATACAACGCATATCAGGTAACACATGATATCTGCCTGCTCAGGTGGTACCTTCATGCAACAACTAAAATAAATCTCCTTGAAGGTCTCGTGCAATATAAACACCACCTGATAACCATCCCAGATCCTAATATTGCCTGTGATTATATCAGAGTACTTTTGGAAAATAACAGATCATCTGAAGCTGTGACTATATTCAAAGAACATCTTGCAGGGGTACATACACCTGCCTGTATCAGAGCGGGATGTCGTGCATATACAGAACATAACCCGTACAGGGCGTTTCTTCTCTATCAAAATGCCCTCTCTGATGATTCCTATACCGGAGAAGAGACACCAGATGTACTTAAGCAGATGGTCCATGAATACCGACTTCTTTTGATGCACATATACCCAGAGGGAGAAGCAAAGCAGATCTTTTTGAATTTTGTTGAAGAGAGAATGGACACGGTATTTCTTCTGGAGGCGGGGGCTTTCTGTATGGAAACTAATGATTTAAAAGGAGCACGATCCTGGCTTTTTCGCGCATTTAAAACGGATTTTATCACAGGGGGGCTTGAGTTTATTCGTTTTCTCCTTTATACTGACGACTCTCGTGAGGCAGAAAAGATCCTCTTATATATTCTTAAAAATATTCGAAATCGTCGTGATATTGAAGAGGTAGCAATATTTGTGATATGGAATGAACCTAAAACATTCTCAATGAAACGGGTCAGAAACGAACTGCAGTTACGACTTTATGAGATCCTCTCATCACTCTCAACCAGAGGAAGGGCACTGTATGCACAGAGTCTTTCAATGACCGCAGGACTCCTGTTATCATCAGGAGATACAAAAGAGGCACTTATACAGTGCCTCAACGGACTTGCTATTGTCCCTCCATCTGCAGCCAATACAGCACAAGAACTGTATCAGACGTTGTTGCGCTGCAAAGACAGAGATCCGGCTCTTCCTGATATTAGCAGTCTTTTTTATGGAAAGAAAACAGAGACAAAAGATAAAGAAGATATCTATGCATTACTCCCGGACAGTACTCCGGATGAACGAAAAGTGATAGCATATATCAGACAACACTCGCCATGCTATGAAAGAGATATCAGAGATTATTTGCAGACACGACGTGCAGCCGGAATAATCAATCGTCTCATAGTTCGCTGCCAGAAAAAGGGAATAAAACTTATTGAAAAAGATGGATACGGGGATGCAGGAGAAGTATACCGGTATGTCGGACCATAATCACATCGACCACAACAGGCAGGAAGCACTGGGTATAATTAATGCGCTCAGACGTGGGACTGTGCCGGCATCAGGACTGGAGCGAATAGCAGTCGGACTTGAGATGGAAGAAGAAGTCATCGCCGGCCAACTCGATCTTGTCGGTTGTGGTAGTGGTGACATTAAGTATGTACGGGGGGAGTATGGCTCAGGAAAAACTTTTTTTATTGCACGAACACTTGAAATTGCCAGAAAAAAGGGATTTGTAACTGCTAAAATACGTATATCATCAGCCTCACCACTCCATAAATTACGGGCTATATACAGTCAGATAATTGCAAACCTCACTGCCGGTGAACAATCCCATGCAGCAAAGACTATCATCGATCTCTGGTTGTATGCAGTTGAGGAACGGGTACTCTCACGAGAAGGAACAGATGAGAGAAAGGGCGATGAGAAAGAACTTGAAGAAAAGACCCTGCATGAGATTGAACATGCCCTGGCAGAAATCAGTACACTGACCCCGACTATCGCAGCAGTCATACGGACATATTACCAGGCAAATAATGCGGCAGATTTTAAGACCGCTCAGGCAGCAATTGGATGGCTCTCAGGTGAAGAGACCATCGGGCGGGATATGAAACGAAAAGCTGGAATTAAAGGAGATATTGATGAAACCCTTGCATTTGCCTTCCTCCAGGCATTTCTCATCATCATCACCGGTGCCGGGTTTCGTGGACTTGCTGTGGCTATCGATGAGACCGAGATAGTCCAGACCATGCCAAGGAACCTGCGGGAAAAAGGGTATAATAACCTGGTGCGCATAATCGACGCCATAGACGGGGGTGAATTTCCTTATTGCTATATCCTCTGTACCGGAACACCCTCACTGTTTGAGGGGACAAAAGGATTCCGTTCACTTCCCCAGCTGATGGACAGGATAAAGATTCCACCATCAGATAACAGATATCCCAACCCCAGGCAGCCCCAGATAATTCTTCGCCCATTTGATGCAAAAAAACTGGAACAGGTTGCTCATAAAGTCATTGAGGTCTATCGGGCTGCGTACGGTGAGATAGACCGGGAGCGGGTATCGCACCGGTTTATCAGATCAATGGTCTTTTGTGTTACCTCATCATTTGGGGGAAGGGTCGATATCATCCCCAGAATATTTCTCAAGGAATTGGTAGATATCCTTGACAAATGCGAGTTATACCCTGATTATGATCCTGCTGACCAGTACCAGTGTGATACAAAAACCCTGATTGATACACTTACGGATGAGGAGATTGCAGTCATTGAGGTCTCATTTTAATGTTCTGCAACTATAATATTATGCTTAACTGTCCCTTCTTTTCACTTTATTCCCGTTTTTCTGGTGTCAGATTTTTTCTGATATGATACCTGTAACAAAACACCGGTTTATGAGTATTCGTATACGGCTCCAGTCATAATGGGAATTCTCTTTTGGAAGTGAGTCGAGCCATTCACAAATTCCCGGCTCCTGTATGAGAAGCGCAATCAACTGATTATGACCAGGAACAGACTCATCGGACAGGACAGATACAAGATAATTCACTGCCTCAAGATCACGCACCTGCCTGATTGCATGTAAAATGGTGCCAGAACCAGGAATTAGAGATACATTTGTATCGGACATTGTCCCAGGGATGATATCGCTAACAATGCTTTGTACAATTAGACCTCTGTCTTTTCGCATGAGTGCCACTAATGCATTCTCCCGTGCTACCATATACGAATCTGATAAGACACCAATCAGATGCCTGACATAATTACCACCCTGATACTGCCCCAGTGCCCATGCACACAATGCCCTGATATCAGGATCCTCATCCATTAGATATGGAACCAGGTGGTACCCGGTATCAGAATCACTCATCTGTCCAAGAATCTGAATGATAACCTTTTTATTGGATCGTGATTCGTGATCGC
>Ga0268285_1001466_pt1 | contig 11357 bp, 7 predicted proteins | sample saktaG_2_FD_190144 | JGI IMG/M metagenome (GOLD analysis project Ga0268285, IMG submission 190144) | Saline water microbial communities from Sakinaw Lake, British Columbia, Canada - sak_2013_06_06_120m | ecosystem: Environmental > Aquatic > Non-marine Saline and Alkaline > Saline ... | reverse complement strand
GTCGCCAATGGCTCAGAAAATCATGATTGGCAGGCGGGTTAATATGGATAGGATGAAGAACGCGGCAAAAAGGTTGTGCGGCATTGAGTCTTGAGATGTAGCTGGCAGCCCCGAAGAATCGGTAACGCCCGCCAAGAAGGAAAAACTCATCGCCTCAGCCCTTGCCTACATGAGCAGCCACAAAAACCTGCCCGACAACTGGCGTATAGATTTCGTCGGCATAGAGCTTGATGAGAAAGGCAAAGCCACCCGCATTGAGCTTATCCAGAATGCCGTTAGTTGAGATTAGCCCTCAAACACACCCATATCTAAGCAGTGCTCTCTCCGCCTGCCGTTGCAGTGCACAAAACGCTTGACAAACATTAGGATATCTAAAAAGTGTCGGCTTTAAGAGATACCCTCCTTGCTCTCTATGAGATGGTCAAGCTATAATGAACCTATAGCAACTATAGCTGGGTAAGGATTTGGTGTGTGGATATCGGAATGCTTAAATAGCGTCGCTTTAAAACACAGAATGCTATGGAACAACTGAACCAAGAGGAAATTGAATTTATCACTCGCTGCCTTAAGGAAGGTAGGCCACTCCCTGATAGTTACCGCTATATAATCCCATTTGAGACTAAGAAGGAATACGAGCTTACCTACGCTGATAAGGAGCGCGAGGAAGATATCCTCGCTGATACGATGGGGGTACCATTACAACCGGTGAAGACCTTTGGCAATAATGGCGATGGCTGGACAAACAAGCTTATCTTTGGCGATAACCTTCAGGTTCTGAAAACGCTGATGGATGACCCTGAAGTGAAGGGAAAGGTTAGGTTAATCTACATTGACCCGCCTTTTGGCACTGGAGACATTTATGATGCCAGAGGCGAAGCTCCAGCTTACTCAGCTAAGTTGCAAGGAGCTAAGTTTATAGAGTTCCTGAGGAAAAGGCTCGTGTTCTTGAGGGAGATACTGGCTGATGACGGCAGCATCTATGTCAGAACAGATTATCATTTTGGACACTATCTCAAGGCGATAATGGACGAGATTTTTGACAAGAATAGCTTTAGGAATGAAATCATATTGAATAGGCGAAAAAAGAGCGCACAAGAAACCTATCGCTTTAACGTAGCTGGAGATAGTATTTTCTTTTACACAAAGTCGGATAATTTTGTGTTTCACAAAGGAAGCAGAAAGAGATTGTGTAACTTCTGCGGGAGTGAGAAAGAGCCAGAATGGCATATCATGATTTCCTCCGGAGTACGGCATCCTCCAGAAAGAACTGTTTTTGGCAAGGTAATGCTTCCACCTAGGGGACACCACTGGACATATATCCAGGAGACAATCGACAGACTAATACAAGAAGGAAAACTTAGGATAAATGAAGGAGCAACCTATATAGACTTAAATGGAAATAGGGTCAGAGGAATGCCTGAATATCTACAGAAAGAATACACTCCGATAGATTCCAATTGGATGGATACTTATGGTTACACCTCGAAGTGGAAGTACCCCACAGAGAATCCCGAGGAAATACTGGAGAGAGTGGTGTCAACTTCATCTGACCCTGGCGACATTGTAGTTGATGCTTTCGCTGGCTCAGGAACAACCGGAGCTGTAGCGGAGAAGCTTGGCAGAAGATGGATTATGATTGACTGCGGGAAATTAGCCATTTATACCATGCAAAAACGCCTGCTTAATCTCAGGAAGGAGATTGGGAATAAAGGCAAGCCACTAAAACCCAAACCATTTACTCTATACAACGCCGGACTCTATGACTATCGGATGCTTAAGGAACTCCCATGGGAGGAATATCGAAGCTTTGTTCTAAAGCTGTTTCAGTGCCGGGACGAGAGGCACCGTATCGCTGGAATAGAGCTAGACGGCTATCTGGCAGCAGACGATGTCCTCGTTTTTGATTACAAAAGGCATAAAGACGCAGTTCTGGACAGGGGCTTTATAGATGACCTCCACTCTATTCTTGGTGATAGAATAGGCAGAAGGTTTTTCATCATCACTCCAGCAGCCAGCGTCATGTTCCTGGAAGACTATATTGAGAAGGGAAGCACGAGATATTTTCTGTTGAGAATCCCCTACTCCATAATTGACGAGCTGCATCGTAAAGGCTTTACCCATATTAAGCAGCCTGTCAGCGAGATGGATGTCAATAACACCGTTGATGCCGTGGGCTTCGATTTCATTCAAATTCCAGAGGTTGAATGCGACTATTATTTGGACGAACCTAAAGGGCAGGCAAGTTTAGGACATAGTGGCAAGGATGCGGTAATCAAAATCAATAGATTTGAAAGCAACATCATCTCCAAAAAGCCACTACATTTCCAAAACTTCGAGACCCTTTCAATGGTAATGATGGACTATGAGTATAATGGGGAGGTTTTCAACTTTGATGATGCTTTCTACGCCGAAGACCTGAAGAAACAAGGCTACGAAATACGCTTCGACTCAACTAAGCTCGATGGGCAGATGATGCTCATCTACATAGACATATTCGGCAACGAGAAACGAGAGGTTAAGAAGATAAAGGATTTCAAGAGGTGAAGAATGAAAGATGGCTATAGTTTAGTGGGGACGGTTCCAAGTGAGATGAAAGATGCAATCTTCAGATTAGCTCATTTCGATCCTACATTTACAGATGAATATGGTAACCAAGTTATAGACTATTTAGCCCTGGATGCATTAGTTACTTATGGGCCGCTAATTGTGGTTACAGCATCTGAAGTAAAAGAGCATATAAAAAGCGTTTTCAAATTGGATTTTGCTGAAGAGGAGATAAATATATCTGCAAAACGGTTAGGCCGAAGGAACATGATAAATTACATTGAAGTGAAAAGAGGAGAAAAGCCAAAGTTTCAGGTTTTACCTGATGCTGCATCAGAAATACAAGATAACCTTAATCAAATTAGGGAAATCGAAGAGGAAGTAATAAATAGTTGGAGAGAGGAAGTTTTTAGTAAGTATAAAGAATATCCAATAGTAAAGGATAAAATTGAGCTTATTGCAGAAAATTTACAATTCTTTATGTCAAAAATGTTTATCAGACATGGTGTGGAATGTGTGGCAATTCTTTACCCAGAAAGTTCAAAATCTCAGCAGTGGTTAAGTTCCATTGAGAGTTACATTTTAGAGGCTTTACCTAAAATCGATCCTTTTGTAGATGAAATAGTGAAATTAGAAATACCAAGCTTTTTCAAAAGTCCCGATCCTAAGAGAAAACTTTATATTGCTAATCTTTTCAATAGCAGTTTCTATTGGCATTTAATTCAGGTAGATGAAAAATGTTCAAAACTGCTGCAGAAAGTCACAAGAGGACAAAATTTGTACCTTGATAACAATATCTTATATAGCCTTGTAGGATTTCAGGGGATAAATATGCTAAAGGCTACCCATACCATGTTGAATCTGGCAAAAGCTCTAGGTTACGAATTGGCCATTACTAACAAAACGATAGGTGAGTTTCATGAGTCTCTTAATTGGCAAATGAAACAATTAAAACAAAGGCCACCTCTTCCTAAGGAATTAGCAAGAATAGCTGCGGTGAACCTGGAGAAGGATAGTTTTCTGACTTGCTATTGGGATGAATTTGTTAAAAACGGAACAAGTATCGAAGAATTTATCTCTGAGAAATCACATTTGGAAGATATTCTGGTAGGATTAGAAATAAGGGAAACAAATAAATTTAGAGAGGATATTGAAGAATCTCAGGAGTTACTAGATGAGGAGAGTATATTACGTTCCAACACATTCGAAGATAATGAGCACATTATCGAGCATGATGCTTTTCATAGGGTATTTATAAATAAAATCAGGAAGGGACCAAAATATAACTTCTCCGAGGCAGTTGCGTGGTTCCTAACCTATGATAGTAAGTTACCAATTTACGATAGAGCAGCAAGAAAAGGGAAGCCCTTTCTCCCATTTTGTATTACAGGTGACCAATGGGTGCAGGTTAACAGACCTTTGCTGACAAGGACAGCTAATCAGGAGGAATACGAAGAATCATTTCATACATTGGTGACTCTTCCTTTTTTAAGGACCATGATACCTGTGTCTTCCCTCGAAAAAGCCTACAATGAAGTTTTGGGGCGACTTGCTCGGTATAAAGAAATGAATCCACAATTAGCTCTTAATATCACAGCAGACAAACACTTTATGGTAACTATTGCTTCAGAGACTGACGAGCAAAAGAAAGATGAGAAAATTGAGAATAAATTTGTTGACATAGCTGCTCAGCTACAAAGAGAGAAAGAAACGTTAGTAGAAAGGGATAAGCAGAAAGACAAAGAGATAGGGCTATTGGAGGAAAGAATTAGTCAGGTTGAGGGAGAATTCGAGGAAAACAAGAAGAGCTATCAAGGACAAATTGAAGAGTTAAAGGTAGCGGTAGAAAAAGAAAAGAGTAAAAGAAAAGATGCGGAGGGAGCAGCAATAAAAGCCCAAGAAGGATTTGGGACTTTCAAAACGAATTTGATTAAATGGTCTATTTTTGCTGGAGGGCTTGTCCTAACTTCTTTAATTTTATGGCTGATGTTGTTTGAATTACCTTTGCTGGAAACCTTCAAGAATAAAACAGTTATCGGTATTTTTTCACAGCTATTACTTATATTTGCATTTCTGAACATCCCGTTAAAACAACATTGGAAAGTATGGCTTCCTGGAATGATTATTCCGCTAATTATTGCGATTTCATCCTTTCTGTGGCCCACTTGAGGGAAAAATGGAGTGAGAAGTTATGACTATTGCTGAGGGAAAAGTATTCAGAAACCAGGATTTGGTGTTAAAGGTCTCTCCAAATGTTGGTAAAATCTAGATAGGAGGGAAGATGCGAGAGGTTATTTTATACCCCGGTGAGGATGGCTATTGGGTAGTGGAATGCCCTAGTTTACCCGGCTGCATCAGCCAGGGGAAGACAAAAGAAGAGGCACTTGAAAACATCAAGGAAGCTATAGATTGCTACATCCACTCGCTTGAAGAGGATAACCTTCCTATACCACAGACGAATTTACTGGGTTGTTAGAGGGACATCAGCGAAACAAGGTATCCAATCATGATTACGGACAAGCAACTGCTCGAAAATCAGGACCTGGTCTTAAGGGTCTCCGCAAATGTTGACCTGGCAAAATTTGATATAAGCAAATATGAGGATTTCCTCGATGCCCTCTGCGGAGATAGAGACTATCAGAAAGAAGCCGTAAGGGAGACACTGCGTTATCTTCTCGGAGGACAGTACAGCAGCCTAAAAGAATTAGCTAAGGAGAACTACCAGCAAAACCCTGTCTTACAGCAGCAGGTATATTCATCATTTGAAGACTTCTACAAGCATCTGCAGCTCCCGGATAAGCTTTCCTGCTCCTTGGATTTAGCTACTGCTACTGGCAAGAGCTATGTAATATATGGCATTGCCCGAATAATGTTGGCTGAAGGAGCTGTAGACCAGGTTCTTGTTCTTTGTCCTTCAAATACCATCGAAGCAGGACTGACTGAGAAATTTAGGAACTTATCAGCCGATAGAGCGTTGAAAGATTTACTCCCCCACTCAGCAGTAATTTCCAATCCCCGAATTATCAACGCCTCTCAAACAATTCAAAGGGGAGCTATTTGCATTGAGAATATTCATGCTACATATGCGAGAACCAAGTCTGCTATCGAGGACAGCTTGACGGGCAAGGGCGAGAGAACATTGGTTGTGAATGATGAAGTGCATCACATGGCTAATCCCCCAGCTCGAGACTGGGCTTTGAAAAAGTGGAAGGAATTCTTGTTAGACCCTAAATACAACTTCAAGTATATTGTGGGCGACTCAGGAACCTGCTATGTGGGTAACGAGTATTTTACCGATGTTATCTATCGCTTCTCACTACGAGAGTCTATCGAGAAAAGGTTTGTGAAAACGATTGACTATGTTGCCGAAGATATCTCGCATACCGGAGATGAGAAATTTCAGAAGATTTACGATAATCATATTCAAAATAAAGCCTTGAAATATCGCCTGATAAAGCCTCTCACCATATTGGTTACTAAAGATATTGCTGCCTGTAAAAGGCTAACCGATGACCTAATAGGTTCCCTGGCTGATAAAGAAAACATAAGTAGAGATGCTGCAGCCACCAAAGTCTTGATTGTAACTTCAGCCAACGAGCATAAAGGCAGTATACCGAAGCTAAAAGATGTCGATGACAAAAATAATCCAGTTGAGTGGATTACCTCAGTTAGCATGCTATCCGAGGGCTGGGATGTGCAGAATGTGTGCCAGATTGTTCCCCACGAGGAACGAGCTTTCAACTCCAAGCTCTTGATTGCTCAGGTGTTAGGTCGAGGCTTACGAATTCCACCAGAATACAAAGGTGAGCAGCCGGTAGTTACAGTCTTCAATCATGACAAATGGTCAAGTAGCATCAGGCATTTGGTCAATGAAGTCCTTGAAATAGAAAAGAGGCTGTATAGCTATCCTATACCCAAAGATAAAGACTATAACTTTGTGCTACACAACATCAACTATGACAGAACGCCGAAAGTAATTGAAACTCTACAGGTTAAGGAATATGTCTTTAGCAAGGGCTTTGTCACCATCAGCAGCCAAGACAAAGTAAGGGAGAGCCAGACTATCTATGAGCGAGCTGTGACCGAGAAGAGAGAACCAAAGAAAACCCCTATCGAATACAAGATGTATCCTGCTGAAGAAGTAACCCAGGATGTATTCAATAAGCTCAGGAGCTATGATTTGGAACAGGGAACAAGCTACAGCAAGAAGTACCCCTTCAATAGAATTCTGGCCATTGTGCAAAACTCGTTGAGGAAAAGGGGCGAAGAGGGTGATTCAGTGAGTCAGGAAAATAAACAAAGGTTTCTGCAGGCATTTGGTGTAATACGAAGAAGGGGTGCTAAGAGCCTAAGGTACGAAGTCAAAGCAGAAAAAGAAAATCTTTATTCTATCAACACAGATGACGAAGATATCAACAAAAGCAGCCTTGGCGTTGGAGCGTTAAGACATGATGGTAGTATATTCTTTGATGACTATGCCCTTAAGGAAGAAAATGGAGAGAACAGGAAGCTACTGAGAGAACTCCTAGAGGATGAAACCTTGCCTATTTATTCGTTGCAAAGAGTAGAAAATGTCTTCAATTTCAAAACTCCAGTCAATATGGTTTTTACCTCGCACAAACCCGAGAGGGATTTCATTAAGAGGCTAATTAGTGAAGAAAATGCCAAATGTGTAGACGTTTGGGTGAAATCCCCGGACACCAGGTTTTATAGCATTAGCTACTCATGGCGAAAAGGAGAGCACCCGAAGCAAGGAAGCTTTAATCCTGACTTCTTTATTAAAGTAGGCAGTGATATTTTGGTTATAGAAATCAAAATGGACGGAGACATCACTGATGAAAACAGAGCAAAGCTAAAATATGCTAGAGAGCATTTTACCTGGGTTAACAGCTTGCAGCCAGAGCAGCGATACTATTTCAAATTCCTTTCTCCAGAAAGCTATGACCTGTTCTTCCAAAGGCTAAGAGAGGGTAAGTATCAAGACTTCGTATCGGCACTTGAGGCAGACCTAGACTAAGATAAAAGCCAGGTTTCCGACTCCTAATTGATAGATTCAGGGCCACCATGCTCAGAAATCTTGCGTGATGGCTCCGAAGAATTAATCTTTTCGTCATTTTGTTGGGTGATGTATTTCGTGCTGTGCCTACCTGCCCAACCCAACCAAGCTTTGTCCATTACCATCCTGGAAGATTACTTGAGCCGCGGCAAAGCACTATGCAGTCAAGAAACGCAGCGCTAAACCTTAGAAGGCCGTTTGCCTCATACCGAGCGATGCTGCTATACTAACCGATGTCGTGGAATACGAGACTGTTATCGGCCTGGAAGTCCATGCCCAGCTATTGACCAGGAGCAAGATGTTTTGCTCTTGCAGTGCTGATTACGCTAATGCTCCACCCAATACATATGTCTGCCCTATTTGCCTGGCCATGCCCGGCGTTCTGCCAACGATTAACGAAAAGGCAGTAGAATATACCGTAATGACGGCCTTGGCCCTTAACTGCACTATCGCCGAATATGCCAAGTTCGACCGCAAGAACTATCCTTACCCGGACTTGCTGAAAGGGTATCAAATTTCCCAGTATGACGCCCCGATGGGGCAGCACGGCTGGCTAACAATCGATATAGACGGGACAAAGAAGAAGCTCGACATTACCCGAGTTCACCTCGAGGAGGATACCGCCAAGCTGACCCACTGCACTACGCCTGAAGGCGAAACCTATAGCCTGGTCGATGCCAACCGGGCTGGAGTACCATTGATGGAAATCGTCGGCGAGCCGGATATCAGCTCGCCAGAAGAAGCCAGGCAATATCTGATGAAGCTGCGAACTATCCTCCAATATTTAGGTGTGTCTACATGCAATATGGAAGAGGGGAGCTTCAGGTGCGATGCCAACATCAGTATTCGCCCTGAAGGTACTACCGAATATTTGGGCAAGGTCGAAGTTAAGAATATGAACAGCTTTAAAGCTGTCTACCGGGCTTTAGAGTATGAAGCCAAGCGCCAGCGGCAAGAGCTGGAAAAAGGCGGGAGAATCATCCAGGAAACGCGGGGCTGGGTAGAGGAGAAAGGGATGACCGTGAGCCAGCGGAGCAAGGAATACGCACATGATTACCGTTACTTTCCTGAGCCTGATTTACCACCACTGGTTTTCGACAAGACCTGGGTAGAGGAAATCAGGTCTCGCCTGCCCGAGCTGCCTGATGTAAGGCGAGACCGCTTCATATCCCAGTATGGTTTGCCCACCTATGACGCCAACCTGCTTGTCGATTCCAAAGCAATGGCTGACTACTTCGAGGACTGCATCAAGCTGATGACAGACACCTCGAATGAAAACAACCTTCACAAGAAGGCAAAGACAGTAAGTAACTGGCTGCTCGGGGACTTTAGCCGGATGCTCAATACTACCAATGCCAGCATTGAAGAAACCAGAGTCACCCCGAAGCATTTAGTAGAGATGCTGGACTTGATAGATAAAGGGACTCTCAGCGGCCCGGCAGCTAAAACAGTCTTTGAAGATATGTTCCTCAGCGGCAAGCCACCAGGCGACATCACCGCTGAGAAGGGGCTCAGCCAAATTAGCGATAGTTCAGAAATAGAGGAGATAGCAGCTCAAATAATAGCTGACAACAGTCAGGCAGTATCTGACTTTCAGGACGGGAAGCAACAAGCCCTGGCTTTCCTCATCGGTCAGGTGATGAAGGCCACTAAGGGACGGGCCAATCCCGGCATAGCAAAGAGAATACTTCTAGATAAACTCGGAGGAAAATAAAATGCCTGCTTATCTCATGGTTGCCCAGATTTTAGTAGCCCTGGCCTTGATTGCCGTAATTCTAATTCAGGTGCACGGCGGTGGACTCGGCGGCATATTCGGCCAGGCCGATACTGTTTACCGAACGCGGCGAGGCGTTGAAAAGAGCCTCATGCGGTTCACTATCGCTTTAGTCATCGTGCTCATAATCCTTTCCTTCTGGGCTGCCAAGATCAAGTCTTAGCCCTCAATCCGTGGATTCTCCGGGGAAACCCCCGTCTGTCTTTGCGAGAAGCATTAGCGACGAAGCAATCTCGGAGGAGGGGAGCAAGTATGAGATTGCCGCGCTTCGCTCGCAATGACAGGATAGGGAGAGCTCAGATAAAAGCTAACATGGCTCCAGTGATAACCCTGACCACCGACTTCGGCACGAGTGACGCTTATGTGGCCACCATGAAGGGGGTAATCCTCACCATCAATCCGAGAGCAACCATTGTTGATGTATGTCACTCCATTGAATCCCAGAATATCCTCCAGGCTGCCTTCATCCTCAGCACAGCTCATCACTATTTCCCCGGAGGAACAATCCATCTGGCTATAGTTGACCCGGGCGTCGGCAGCCAGCGGAAGGCCGTTATCTTAAAAACGCCTTCAGCCTTTTTCCTGGCTCCGGACAACGGTGTCCTGAGCTATATAATAGATGAGCTATGCCCAACACCTGCCAGGCCATCCGCCCCCACCTCACCTGACCCCGAGCACAGAAAACTTGGTGCAGACCTCGAAGCTGTTGCCATCACCAACCCCGATTTCTGGCGGCAGCCAGTCAGCGCTACCTTCCACGGACGAGATATCTTCGCCCCAGTCGCTGCCCATCTTTCTTTGGGTGTGTCCCTGCACAAGTTCGGGGAGAGCATAAGCTGTCTATATGCTTTTCCCATGCTGCGGCCCTATCATGATACTGAGGGAAACTTGCTCGGCCGCATTCTCCACGTAGATAATTTTGGCAACCTGATTACCAATGTCAGGAATAGCGACCTGCCAGGGGATGAGGTTACAGTAGAGATAGGCAACCAGCATATACGCGGCCTGAGCCACTTTTACAACCAGGGAAGCGGGCTGGCAGCCCTCATCGGCAGCAGCGGTTACCTGGAAATAGCGCTTAGGAACGGGAATGCTGCTGCCTTTCTGAATACTAAAGCAGGCGATGAAATCAAGCTCAAGGGAAGTTAGGAACTGAAATCTTATCGGGTATGCTTCCAGTCTGTCCCCCTGGATGTGTCCTCGAGGGTTATGCCTAATTCAGCAAGCTGACTCCGTATTTTATCAGCTAATTGCCATTCTTTGGCCTGACGCAAGTCATTGCGAACCGAGATTAAAAGCTCGATGAAAGGCTCGGCGTCAAGCAGCGGCTTTGCCGGCTCCTCCAGAGTAAAGCCCAAAATTCTGGCTAATTCAGCCAAAGTATCCTGAGCCTCAGCTACATCCAATTCTTCTTCCCGCGCCCGGTTGATTTCTCTGGCTAATTCAAAAAGCACGGCTATTGCCTGGGCAGCATTGAAATCATCATCCATGCTCTCGGTAAACCGGCGCTTAAACGGTCCGCTGTCAAGAACAGCTTTCCCGCCAGTCTCCACCCTGTCTCTAACTGCCTGCCGCAGCCTTTCTATACCAGTCTCAGATGCTTCCAGCACCTCTTCACTGTAAGTTAGCGGGCTGCGGTAGTGAGAACCAAGGATAAAGAGCCTGACAGCATCAGGACTACAGCGTTCCAGGGCTTCTTTCACAGTTATCAAGTTGCCCAGAGACTTGCTCATCTTATCTTCGCCCATCTGCAACAGCCCGTTATGTAACCAATACCTGGCAAAGGGAGCAACCCCGGTAAAGCTTTCCGCCTGGGTTATCTCATTCTCATGGTGAGGGAAAATAAGGTCCTGCCCACCACCATGAATGTCAAAGCTATCTCCCAGATACCTCAACGCCATAGCGCTGCATTCTATATGCCACCCCGGCCTGCCTTCACCCCAGGGACTTGACCACGAAGGTTCCCCCGGCTTGGCTGCTTTC
>Ga0268285_1001456_pt1 | contig 11400 bp, 13 predicted proteins | sample saktaG_2_FD_190144 | JGI IMG/M metagenome (GOLD analysis project Ga0268285, IMG submission 190144) | Saline water microbial communities from Sakinaw Lake, British Columbia, Canada - sak_2013_06_06_120m | ecosystem: Environmental > Aquatic > Non-marine Saline and Alkaline > Saline ... | reverse complement strand
AAGGCAATTTAGTAATAATTCGTAAGTATTCAGTGACTTGAAGTCATGATCAATTCACGCCCTTTTTCAACTAAATCAGATTCATTCAATTTACAAGTCTGAATTACTGAAGCAATAACTTCGATATTTCTTGTCCCTTTCGGAGATTTAGTTCCCCCACTGATCTTACGCAGCACAACATATGGCCTAACCGCTCGTTCTGCCCTATTGTTAGTCCCCTCGACTTCAGGGTTCGTAGTAAAAGTAAACAATTTGTCTGTCTGCTTCAAAATTTTCCGGGCAAATTTTTTGCATTTCATTGATGTGAACTCTCGATTGAGAGCCAAGTTAATTTCATTGATCAATTGTTCGACATCTACAACTTTTGCCATATGATCAAAACTATTCGCTTTCTGGAAAATTGCCTTCATGGATGTATGAATCTGTTTTCCTTCTTCTCCACAAAATTGAGCAAGTTCTTTAGTATCTCCTAATAAATGAAACCAACAGAGTTGTTGGGGTCTATTTCCGGTTTTTTGTGCGAGAACATTATATGCACCAAACCGATCATGTATATCTACGCCGGATGGATTTGAACCAAGAACTTCAAGAGGGACTTCATGCCCCCTTGAATGTGCAATTTTATACAGGGTTACTCCTTTTGCTACAAACGCCCACATCCAAATTCTATCTCCTTGCTCTATCCAGGAAGTTTCATCCATATATCTTGCTTCAGCATTTCTCACTTCCTCAAGTAATTCTTCATAATATGGGCCAAGTGCTTCTGCAATTAAATCACAGATGTTACTCACTTCCCCCTCACTGAGAATAAGACCACACATCTTTTTTAATACTTGAGGGATAGCTGATACCGTTAACCGTAACCCGACTTTCATCCAAACTACGATTAACATCGTATTCAGACCAATTCTGGCATGAGGAAGAGCATCAGTTACAACTCCCTCAACAATCTTCTTGCAATGGGGACAATATCTCCTTTTAATCGAATATTTAGTTGTAATGGGCGATTGAGGAGGGATATCATCAATAAATCGTAATCGTTCTTCCTGAATGCCACTTAAATTACTTGAACCGCAACTGGGACATTGATTCACATCGACATCTATTTCTCTATCAAAATTCTCACATTTTTCCCTAACTTGCCTTTTATGTCCTTTTTGTGCTCCAATTTTTTTAGACGGTTTTGATTCTTGATCTATATCTGCATCACTTAATTTCTCATCGTCCTTTAATTCTTTCAATTCATATGCCTTACCGTGTTTTACACCAACCCTTATGGGATGTCGTACACGGTACTCTTCATATTCCCGAATGATTTTTTCATTTTCTTTCAACGCTCTTGAATGTTCTTCTTCCAAAATAACACAATGAGCAACGAGAACTGTAATGAGTGCCTTAAGGGCTGTATTCTCATCAATTAGAAATTGAGTAGGATCTGAACCTGGATTCATTCTGAAGTAATCACCAGGTAAACTTTTTTTCCGAGATGTTCTTTTGGACAATCAACTTTTGCACTCGTCCCAAATGGAGTAACAGTTCTTATGTAAAATCCTTCTATGCTGGTAATTTTAAGTTCGGTCGCTGTGTGCATGGGAACCTTTCTCATAATATATCTATTAGATATCTTAAGTAGAAAAAACTTTCGGTTTAGAACCATTTTTCCAAATTGACGCACAAATATCTAATTATATTGCGAGAAAAAAAGAGGGAGTAATGAGTTGCTTCATTTGACTGAATACTTACCCTGTTTTTTTATGCAACCGTATTCAGTGCTGTTGTAATCATCTTTTGTGTGTTCTCATCCAGATTTAACATTCCAATTGTCTGGTTCACAAATTGAATGACGAGTCCCTTTCCTTCTGGTGAACCAATAAACTGTTTTAATTGTGCCTGTCCCTCTGACGATGTGAGAAATTCTATTATCATCTTTTGTCCTTCAGGTGAGCTCAAAAATTTTGTTGCCATACTCTTAATATCAAACATATAAATCCTACGTTATTACTCGTTTTGCATGCAATTTGATAAAGATGTATTATTATTGAGTGTTACTCATTTCTGTTCCGATGTCTTCTGATAGACTCAAGTTTGTGCATCCAGCTATCAAAATGACGACATGAATTTCGCATTCTTGATAGGTGAATCCGGTGAGCAATCAGAATTCCATCAGATATTTTCTGGTAACCAGGATAGATCTGCTTTAGCCGGTGAGATGGGGAACTGATTGGATGCGAATTTATCTGTTCCGGATTATGATATTCATCTCGTATGGCTCGTAACTCCTCTATCTTTGATTTGCCATGAACCCGCATCACTTCATCAATTTTTTTAATGTCTGAAAAGAGAAGTGATTCAAATTCATGAAGAGTAATAAAGGGAATGAAAAGATTTGAATCAATATCTGATGCAATTGCGTTCTCTATTATGCTGACCTTTTTATAGGGATCTAATTCTAGTAGTGCCTGTTCACTCCCGGGAAAATTACCAGGAAGGCCGTACAGGTCAAACATAGTTGTAACACAGACAGAATTATGGATCAAACGAAATATATCGGCTCTCAGTCGTCCATACGTTCCACTGCTCACCCCTCCCCGATATACCCGGTTTTTGTGAGATGAGTTGATGATGACATGCCAGTGTGTAGAGATGCCATACTGATACAGATAGGGGCGTATTATCTCCCTGATAAACGTCTCCTCAGTCTGCCCTTCAACAATGATATGCAGACGGGCCCCTTTATCCCTCCTGCTCATCTATCAGGCCGTCCGCCAATGACATTATGCTCCCAGAGTTCACCAAGAGTATAGTCCTTGAGCCAGTCCTGTATCTCATCAGTATCAATTCTGTTAACCACAGTCTCTCCTGCATGCCTCCCGACAATTAACAGGTCATCTGGCGTGCACTGATTAATGAAGGTGACTGACTGGGTAGCAACAATCAGTTGGGTCCGGGTTGATGCACTCTGCACCTGCGCTGCAAGGATAGCAATTGCATACGGATGAAGACCGGCTTCGGGTTCATTAATGATAATGAGAGACGGAAGAACTGGTGAGTTAAGAAGGGTACAGAGCACAATAAACCTTCTTATACCATCCGATAAATCCTGCATTGGGAAGATGTATTCAGTATGGTGTTCCCGCCATCCGAGCGTCTGAGTGTTTTCTTGCTCTTTTGAAGAACCTGTAATATTAAAATCATCAAAGAACGGAACTGCAAGACGTATGGTATCGCGAATATACTGATAATGTTGCGGATGTCGTCTATACAGATCTGCTATAACACACGCAAGATTACGAGCATCAGGTGTTATGAGAACATTCCAGTCATTGCATAGTGGGGGGCTGTCTAATCGGTGGAGTTCGGCCATCTGATACGTTCTGATATTGGTGAGAGCTGTTGCAAGTGGAGACAGTTCTGAATTGGAAATATAAGTATCACCACCCATCGCATACCGGCTTTCACTTCCCGGTTTGATCTCCTCTGGTACATGACGGGCAGCATAATCTCTTTTAAGATCTTCAGAAGAACAGAATATCTCATCTCCGATAAGGAGTGTGTTGCCGGTACCAGGGACCAGAGTACACCGGTATTCCTGACCATAACCTCTAACAAAGAAAGAGATTGTACGATGCGAATCTGACCGTTGCGATAAAAGTGCCTCTGCCCCTCCTGACTTTCTGACCGCAACCTGCAGATTTCCTGCCATCATTGCCTGAAGTAGAGTAAATACCCGGATAATATTTGATTTGCCTGCCCCATTTGCTCCAATCAGAATGTTAAGCTTTCCAAGTTGCAGCATCTGCTCTCGAATTGAAGTAAATCCCTGTATCTGTATTGACTCAATCATCATGGTATTCCTACTGCATTGTACACAATACTATCCAATCCCGGAAACACGGTAACCGTGGTATGAAAACGTGCAGATACATTGCTCTTGAATGAAGATCTGAACAGAGGCAATGTACAGGATTTGCACACGTAACGCACTACATACAATAAGGCGTATTCGCTAAAAAGATACACTATTACCAATATGGCTCTTAATATTCCAGGACAAAAGACCCTGATTAAAAACAGGATTCTCATCTTAATTACTCTCATATTTCAGGCAACACTGGTATGAAGGATTATATGTATCCCATAATTTTTGAAGCTCTTAAAGAGAATTAGAATAAGGAGAGAAAGAAAAATAGTACTATGCGGCTTGCGGTTCTTCTCTCTGGGGGAAAAGATTCAATTTTTGCCTGGTACCGGGCAATGAAGACTGATGATGTCATTTGCTGTATCTCTATCACCAGTGCAAATACAGAGAGCTACATGTTTCATACGCCAAACATTGATCTGACGGGCATGCAGGCACAGGCGGCAGGAGTACCATGCATCATTCATGCAACTGCAGGTAATAAAGAGGAAGAACTTTATGATTTAAAAGAGGGTATAAAAAGAGCCGTTTTACAATATCAGATACAGGGAGTGGTAACAGGAGCAATTCTCTCAGTTTATCAGGCGACACGTATACAACAGATCTGCTATGATATCGGTCTGTGGTGTTTTAATCCGCTATGGCATATCGATCAGAAGTCATATATGTACAACCTTATTAATCTCGGTTTTGAAGTGTATATTACCGGTGTCTTTGCCTGTCCCTTTGATGAAAAATGGCTGGGTCGACGGATAGATGCGACGCTTTTACATGACTTAATAGATTTTTCCGAGCGACATCACATAACACTGACAGGAGAAGGTGGGGAATATGAAACCTTTGTGGCCGATGCCCCATTTTTTACAGAACGGATTTCTATTCAATCTGCAGATACATCATATCATAACTACCATGGAACGTATCTCATCACCAGTGCCAGCCTGGAGGCTAAAAAGAGATGATATCACTTATAGATCTCTCATATCGCCCAGAATCACTTTCTTATTATGAATTTGTACTCCCGATATCAACTATCCTGATGCATCTTAATATCAGCCATACCATTCGATACTGGCGGGAAGAGGGGAATTTAAAAGGAACACAAGGTTGTATTCTTTGTGGCACTGCTCTTGCCGATAACGAATTTGTATCAGATATGTCACGCTTTTCCTGGATTGCTTCATCATCTATACCTATTCTTGGAATATGTGCCGGGATGCAGGTTTTATCACTGGTTGCAGGAGGAACATTAAAAGAAGAACCAATCATCGGGATGCAGGAAATTACATCACTGGAAACCGGACCCTATGAACTGATGGGTTTACATAAGCAGTTCAGCGGCTTTGAACTTCATAAGTACATAACAGATATACCTTCTTCATGTACTCCCCTTGCAATATCGGGTGAGCGGGTTGTTGCAATGAGGCACCAGACCCGTCCCTGGTATGGTGTTATGTTCCACCCTGAAGTCAGGAATGAATGGGTTCTTGACCAGTTCATCATGATTGTATCAACAAACACTGATAACCAGTGAGAGAATAGATAAATTACAGGGAATTGTTAATATTTCCAGCTTGTATTTAATAAAAAATTAAGTTTTAGTAATTATTCTCTGTCATCTGATCTCGATGCACCTGTATCAGAGTTTTTGTATCAGTGGTGTGCCACTTTCTGAATTATCGTTCATGTCTGCCTTCTTCACAAGATAATATCCAACAGTCAGCGATAAAATAACACTTCCCATACCAAGAAGGATCATTCCATCCATCTCAAACAGGTCAATTACAATTATTTTTCGTGCAATAGCTATTGCTGCCAAGGTAAGAACAATTTCAAGATGGATTCTTTTATCCATCAGGAATGCCTTTATCGTCTCCAGTAGTTCAAGACCTATGAGGATAAGAAGGAAAAACTCAAATGCGCCCAGCAACCCTGCTGAACCCATGAGATAATCAGATTGATTGAGAATCGCATGTAATATCAGATATATGAGTTCAATAAGAGCAAAAATGAGCACTATTGCAAGGATGCCAATTAGTGACAGATAGATTGCCATCTCAATTATCCCTATGATACTGAGGTACCGTCCTTCCATGTACACAGATATTACGAAATATGAGATAAACGTGTGGTCTGATGCAATCAATAAGGTATAAAAAAAGGAAACACGTAAAAAAACTTACTCGTTGTGCAGACCAAGGGTATCAGATTCAGGTATACAAAAAAAAAGAAATTAACATTCGTTCAGCTTTTCATTGTACAGTATCTATGGAACTAAAGGACGCATCTTATATTCCGGACTTCCTTGCAGAAAGGATTGCACAGATCCTTATCAAAACGGCTAATAATTATTTGTGTTTCTTTTCACAGACAAATCAGGTAATCTGGCTATGCTGATACTATAAGAATTATAATGAATACAGTAAGTGAAGATGGTTCGGTTCAGATGGATTCAAAGAGTAAACTATCCAACATTTTTAAATACAGAAAATGTTTTCAGAACTCCTCCAAACAATTGAACGCCTGGGCTATAGAGAAAACACTACAGGAATCAGACTGTAGGGGGTGATTATCATGTCATGGCACAGAAGATCTATTACCATATCAACCGCCAGAGTGGCTATTATCGAATATTTGGATATGAATTAATCCAAGGACAAAGAATAATCAAAATCTCTCTTTGAATCCTGAATAAAGGCATTTTTTCAGAATCAGCATACAATTATCTCATCAGGAATTATTTCAGTCTGCAATGAGGGATATGTCTGAACAGAAAGGAAATTCTTTTATAAGACAAAGATACACGTGAGTGATACTATGCGGAGTGATGAGGCAAAAGGGGGATATACCCGTGCACCAAATCGATCGCTGCTCCGGTCTCTTGGAGTGACAGATACTGAGATGGACCGTCCCTTCATTGGGATTGCAAATTCATTTAATACGATTGTACCCGGCCACACTCATCTTCAGATGCTTGCACACAGGGTCAGGGAAGGAATTGCAGCAGGAGGCGGAACGCCTTTTGAGTTTAATACAATCGGCATCTGTGATGGTATAGCAATGGGACATATCGGAATGCGCTATTCTCTTCCATCACGAGAGACAATTGCTGACTCAGTCGAGCTCATGGCAGAAGCTCACCGGTTTGATGGACTTGTCTGTCTTTGTACCTGTGATAAGATTGTTCCAGGAATGCTGATGGCAGCTGCACGGGTAAATATCCCTACAATTGTCCTTACCGGGGGAAATATGCTTCCGGGATGGAGGGAAGGGTGCGAGATATCACTCACAGATGTGTTTGAAGGAGTTGGAAAAGTTGCAGCCGGGACAATGACAGAAAAAGATCTTGTCAAACTGGAAAAAGCAGCGATGCCAGGATGTGGCAGTTGTCAGGGACTGTATACAGCAAACACGATGGCCTGCATGACCGAAGCGATGGGAATGTCACTTTTAGGATGTGCAACCACTCCTGCAGTTGATGCAGAGAAAGTAAGACTTGCCTATGAGACCGGATCACGTTCGGTACAACTTGTTAAAGAGAATATATGCCCCCGCGATATCATCAATCCTGCAAGTATAAGAAATGCAATACGGGTAGATATGGCCCTTGGCGGTTCGACAAATACAGTTCTTCACCTGATGGCAATTGCACAGGAGGCAACAATTCCCTTCACTCTCAAAGAATTTGATCAGATCGGGCAGGTTGTTCCCCATATTGCATCGATGCAGCCGGGAGGACCACATTCCATGCAGGCACTCCATCGTGCCGGAGGCATTCCTGCAGTATTTCATTCCATCAGACAGGAAATTGAGAATGAAATGACCGTATCAGGTATGCGTGTCCATGCAATCGCTGACAATGTTACGTACATCGACTCTCAAGTTATCAGACCAGTTGATGATCCGGTCCATGATGCAGGGGGGCTTCGAATTCTATATGGCAGTCTTGCACCTGATGGATGTGTGGTAAAGTGCTCAGCTGTCGATGAATCTATGTGGCATCACACCGGACCCGCCCGTGTCTTTTCCGGAGAAGGAAAGGCAATGAATGCCATCCTTTCTGATGACATTACAGAAGGTGATGTTGTTGTAATTAGATATGAAGGACCAGCAGGTGGACCTGGAATGCCTGAAATGCTCTCACCAACATCAGCACTGATGGGTAGAGGATTCACTCGGGTTGCTCTTGTGACTGACGGCAGATTCTCAGGAGGAACACGTGGACCATGTATCGGGCATGTCGCACCCGAAGCTGCAGTAGGGGGACCAATAGGACTTGTTTGTGAAGGGGATCAGATAACCATCAACCTGCATACACGACGGATCGATCTGCTTGTGAGTGAAGAAGAGATACAAGCCAGAAGAAATTCGTGGAATCCTGAAAAAAGAGCACTATCTGGAGTACTTGCCAGATATGCAGCTGCAGTCGGACAGGCAGATCGAGGTGCGGTTCTGAACATGCATGAATAATCAGGTATTTACAACCATCCTGAAGATGCGGCTATAATACAATGGTTGTGCATCATATACGTTCTAAAATATTCAAAACCGGGTTTGTAGTCCCAAAAACGGGGGCCCACACCCTATCTTTCTAAACCGGTTTGCTATTGACTATATATCAGGACTGCATTATTCCTCATCATGCGCCTGACCCTCGTTTCCCACTTTTTTGGTATACATCACTTTAGCAGCTGTTATCGCTATCTTCATCTCTCTGACGGCTGATTTGATGTCCCTCGAACTGACAACCGCTGATATTACCGCCACACCATCTGCACCGGCAAGGATTACCTCTGTTACATTGCTACATGTGATACCACCGATAGCAAGAAGCGGAATGGATATTTGGGACCGAATCGCGGTCAGCATACAAAGCCCGTGTCCGGGACCTGCATTCTCTTTTGAGGGGGTTGTAAACGTTGGACTGAGTGCAATATAATCTGCCCCGTCCATTTCAGCCCTGACCGCTTCTTCTATTGAACCAACAGAGATACCAATGATAAATTCTTTCGGTGTGATCCTGCGGGCCTGTTCTAAAGAAATATCATCCTGACCGAGGTGAACCCCATCTGCTCCGGTAATGAGAGCGACATCCAGCCTGTCATTTACAATAAAAAGTGTATTGTTCTTTTTTGTGAGATTCCGGATGGCTGATGCCGAAGCAATGAGGTCAGCACAGGAACACTCCTTGTCACGGAGCTGAATGACATCAACACCCCCTAATATTGCCTGTTCTGCTATCTCATAATGCAATCTTCCCTGGGAGAGTTTCTCATCAGTGATGACGTACAGATCATATACCATATAGAATTACAGGGTCTCTATCTGTGCATGCATGACAATATCTTCTGGTGTAAGTCCATACAGTGAATCAAATAACGCCGTTCTGAAGGAATAAGGACCTTTTGCATCACATCCTGCCAGCTCTCCTGCCCGTCCGAATGTTGCCAGAGCTGCGACAGATGCCTCCGGGATAGAGTTTGATACCGCTGCAAAGGCACCAATCAGTGATGACGCCATACAACCAGTTCCTGATAAACGCCCCATCATGTCATGACCATTCTTCACCAGGATGACACATTTTCCATCAGTGATAATATCAGTAGGACCACTCATCACCACAACTCCACCGGTCATATCTGCACATGCACGTGCTACCATCACTGGGTCACCGGTCAGTCCGGCTGAGTCTACTCCACGCACACACCCACCTGTCCCGGTTATCACCCCAATTTCCCCGGCATTCCCTTTTAAGACAGATATATCCAGTTCATCTATGAGATGCTTCACACTCCGGGTCCGAAGTGTGGTTGCTCCTGCACCAACCGGGTCGAGAATGATGGGTATGTTACAGGAATTGGCAGCTTTTCCCGCAATTAGCATACTTTCAATAAGATCTGAAGAGAGTGTCCCGATATTGAGGACGAGAGCTCCTGCAACAGCGACAATCTCTTCGACCTCGTCAGGTGCTTCTGCCATAACCGGAGCTGCACCAATACAGAGAGTGATATTAGCACAGTCATTTACGGTGACATAATTTGTTATATGATGCACAAGTGGTCTCTTCTGTCTAACTAACACAAGGAGATCGGCAATAGTTTGGTTATTCATCATCTGATAAAATCCTGTTATAATGTTCTCGTGTGATACTATTGTCCCTATATCATAAGAGGGAAACGATAGACCTGTCGTAAAGTGAATGATTTCATATAGATAATGATGGCAGTTGTAAAAAAGGTTGAGAATCAGTTCTTTTTGACAGGATAAATCAAGAATGGTACCCGTATGATTTGATTTAGAAAGGTTACGCAGTGCAAAGGTTGTGGGTATACCTGACCAAGGGATTGATTTCTAAAAACGATATGCCGAATAAAAATAAGCGTAATAAAGCAGAATTATTTCATGAGGCCAACAATAAAGAGAAGAATGAAGCCGATACCCAGCAAATAAAAAATCAGGGTTAACTCTCGTTTGACTTTTTGCAAATCCTTGTGACTTATACTGACCAATTCTTCAATACGAATCTGTGCTGACGTGATACTACTTGTATGGAGATGAAGAGTCGTAGAAAGATCCTGAACAATCCCGTTTATATCTGTATACTGTGTCGAGATTGATTGTGTTTCTTCAACAAGAGCATTAATTGGAGTTTGGATTGATTCAAGAAGAGATTTATTTTTTTTATACCACTTAGAGATGAATATCTGTGTTTTTTTAAGTTCATCTCTCATCTCTGTAGAAGCATTGTGCAATTGTCCCATCTGCTCGATAATGTTGCCATTCTGAACAAATTCATCAGAAACCCTATTTGATAGTAATAGAGGTTCTTGTTCCTCATAATTCAGCGGTAGGCTTACATTTTCTGTTTCTTGTGTATCAAAATCTGAAACTGATGATTCTTTATCCACTGGCTCATCATCGATATGGTCACCATCCTGCATTATCTACCATCCTGTCAACGATATAGGAGTACATAAAAAATCCGGATTATGTTCGTTTTAGCATCCTGTCTTTTTGCATATCATATCATATTTTGTGAACTTAATGAGATACGAATATTTGAATAAATACAATAATACTGCCGACCTTTTATAGTGATCGACCTATACACAGATTTACAGGCTCTGTCGATTTTTCAAGTGATAGTGCAATCGTGTTTTCACTCCTTACATAAATCTTTCCAGTTGAAACGACATTCGTTTGATAATTTAATTGATTAACCGCAGAGGCACGCAGAGGACACAGAGAGACTGTTTAAACCTTCAATACCATTCTTCTAATAGAAACTGATGTAACTTCCGGAGAGTAGCTGGTTTGCAGAGTATCTGAAACCTGGGTTCCCCTCTCTGCGTCCTCTGCGGTTGGGATTCTAAAGTGATATAGATTTTAATATGAAAGTCAGAATGTCATGTAATTACATCCTGCCTGACATGATGATATAGTATCACTTGTTTTTCAGACAGAACCATTTACATTTTCCA
>Ga0268285_1001452_pt1 | contig 11408 bp, 13 predicted proteins | sample saktaG_2_FD_190144 | JGI IMG/M metagenome (GOLD analysis project Ga0268285, IMG submission 190144) | Saline water microbial communities from Sakinaw Lake, British Columbia, Canada - sak_2013_06_06_120m | ecosystem: Environmental > Aquatic > Non-marine Saline and Alkaline > Saline ... | reverse complement strand
TTCTATTGAAAGGCAGATAATAAGTCTTCGTTATTTAAGAGGTAAAACTCAACAGCAAACAGCAAAAATACTAAATATGACACAAGTTCAAATTTCACGAAAAGAAAAAAAGATAATTGAAATTCTCCGTAAAGCACTATGACTTTACACATAATGAAAGAGGGATTAAATACTTAGAAAATCTCATTTTGCTTTTATTATAATATTTACCCTTTTTATCCTCAACCATAATAACAGCGTTTTTATTTATTCTATAAATAATACCTTTTAATTGTTTATCTTCAAAAGAAAAAGAAACCATATCACCGGGCTTTATGCCATATTTAATAAAATTGAGTTCAGGTAAAGTTGTTAATTTATGGTGATTATCGGTATGCATAAAAATATTTTTAGCTAAATTTTTATATCTTTTTCCATAACAACTACTTTTAAAAAAATAAATAAATTCAATAATATGACAAATTTCATGCTCAAAAACCAATAATAATACATCTAATGAATTATTGGTCTTAATGCCGTTAACTAATTTTTCATTAGAAGTTTCATAATAATTAAATAAAAAATCAAGTGATATTTTTATTTCAAATTGATACTTTTCAAAAGGTAATTTTGAAATATTTTTTGGTGTTCTTGTAATGCCTGCCGACCTCGTCATTTGATGAGAAAGGGTAAATTTAAGTATACCTTTGTAATTTTCCTTAAAATAATTGTTTAAAAAAACTTCATCATAAATAAAAAACAAAATTTCTAAATCCTTAATGCTTATTTTTGTAATATTGCCGTCTTTAATGTTAGAAGATTTTTCTAAAAATATTTCTCTTACAATGTTTTGCTTACTGATAATAGTATTACTGTCATATTTAATATCTAACATATTTTATAGCCTTTCAAATCAATTATTTAATCATTATTACAATTATATCATATATGTTTATAAAATAAAACCTTTTTTAATATCTTGTATTTTAAAATAAAATAAATAAAAAATATTGCATTATTAAATATAATGTGTTAATATAAACAAGTAAAATACGATGAAAAAGAAAGTAATCTTAATTTCTTTTTTTAGAGATGGTATATCGTTGGCTGAAAGTATACCTAAAAAGAATTTTGATGAAGTTCGCTTTTGAGTAGCATTATTAAATGAAATTATAGATAATGACGATTAAGCCCGTTATAGCTTGTGAGTGTTTGCTTTTTAGCAAAAATTTGGGTGGTACCACGGAAAAGCTTTTTATGCCTTCGTCCCTTTTATAGGATGAAGGTGTTTATTTTTTTAAGGAGAGAAAACTATGAGAGAACAACTTCAAGCGATTAAACTAAGAGCAAACGAAGCACTATGCAAGGCTTCGGATTTTGAAACAGTTGAAAACATAAGAATTGAATATTTAGGTAAAAAGGGACAGTTAACCGCTGTATTAAAACAAATGGGTGGCTTATCAAACGAGGAAAGACCAATTATCGGTCAGTTGGCAAATGAGATAAGATTTTTTTTAGAGCAACAAATAGAACAAAAAAAGTCAGTAATTTATGAGCAAACAATTAAAAGAAAACTTGATGAGGAAAAAATAGATGTTACTATGCCGGGCAAAACAATTGAAATTGGCAAAAAGCATCCATTATCAATAGTGCTTGATGAAATTACGGACATTTTTCTTGGAATGGGCTTTTTGATTGCTGAGGGACCAGAGGTTGAAAGGGAATATTATAACTTCACCGCATTAAATACACCGCCAAATCACCCTGCAAGAGATACTCAGGACACTTTTTATATTAATCAAAATATATTGCTTAGAACTCAAACTTCAAATATACAAATAAGATTTATGGAAAAAAGCAAGCCTCCAATTAGAATAATAGCACCAGGGAGAGTATATCGTTCTGATTCTGTGGATGCTACTCACTCTCCGCTTTTTCATCAAGTAGAAGGTTTAGTTGTAGATAAGGGTATTTCAATGGCAGATTTAAAAGGAACTCTTGAATTGTTTGTTAAGGGTTTGTATGGTGAAACTGCTAAGGTAAGATTTAGACCACACCATTTTCCATTTACAGAACCATCAGCAGAGGTTGATGTTTGTTGTTTCTCCTGTGATGGTGCAGGGTGCAAATTATGCAAAGGCGAAGGATGGATTGAGATATTAGGTGCTGGAATGGTTCATCCAAATGTACTTAAAAATTGCAACATTGACCCTGAAATTTACAGTGGTTTCGCATTTGGCTTAGGTCTTGAAAGAGTAGTTATGCGTAAATATAATATTGATGATTTGCGTCTTTTCTTTGAAAATGATGTCAGATTTTTAAATCAGTTTTAGGAGGATGAAAAAACAATGAATTTATCACTTAATTGGCTAAAAGATTTTGTTAATATAAATATAACCCCAAAGGAATATTGTGATGCTTTAACAATGTCGGGTTCAAAGGTTGAAGGATATAAGGTTATTGGACAAGATATTTCAAATATTGTAGTCGGCAAAATTGTTTCTATTGAAAAGCATCCAAATGCAGATAGATTAATTATTTGTATGCTTGATGTTGGAGAAAAAGAGAATATTCAAATAGTTACTGGGGCAAAAAATGTTGCAGTTAACGATTTAGTGCCTGTTGCAAAAGACAAAGCAAAATTACCTAATGACAAAGTTATTAATGCAGGTAAATTAAGGGATGTTTTGTCTGATGGAATGCTTTGTTCAATCAATGAATTAAATTTAACTATAGATGATGTGCCTTATGCTAATGAGGATGGAATATTAATATTACAAGAGGATTGCAAGGTTGGGCAGGATATAAAAGAAGTTTTAGGCTTAAATGACACTGTAGTTGAATTTGAAATTACTTCAAACAGACCGGATTGTCTTAGCGTAATTGGTTTAGCAAGAGAAACGGCGGCTACCTTTTCTTTGAATATGAATTTAAAAACTCCTGTTGTAAAAGAAAAAGATGGAAATATTGCCGATTATATTTTAGTTAAAGTAGAAGAGCCAATATTATGTTCTCGATATTGTGCAAGGATAGTTAAAAATGTTAAGATTGAGCCTTCTCCAAAATGGATGAGAGAAAGGCTAAGGGCAAGCGGTGTTCGCCCAATTAATAATATTGTTGATATTACAAATTATGTTATGCTTGAATACGGTCAGCCAATGCACGCATTTGACTATGCTTGTTTAAGTGGCAAGCAAATTAATGTCCGCAAAGCCAAAGAAAATGAAGCTATAAATACTCTTGACCAACAAAAAAGGCAACTTGATAACTTAACACTTGTAATTGCAGACGAGACTAAAGCCGTTGCACTTGCAGGAATTATGGGTGGAGAAAATTCAGAAATTAATGACAATACTTCGGTTGTAGTTTTTGAAAGTGCAAATTTTGACGGAACATCTGTTAGATTATCCTCCAAAAAATTAGGGCTTAGAACTGAAAGCTCGGCAAGATTTGAAAAAGGTTTAGACCCAAACAACGCAATTTTAGCATTAGAAAGAGCTTGCGAACTAATAAATGAGTTAAATGCCGGACAAGTTGTTTGCGGAATAATAGATGTCGACAATTCAAAAAAAGAAAAAACAACATTTCCATTAGAAGCAGATTGGCTCAATGCTTATTTGGGAACAAATATTAAAAAAGAACAAATGATAAAGTATCTAAATTCTCTTGAAATAGATGTTCAAAATGACGATGTAATAATTCCAACATTTAGAGCTGATATTGAAAAAAAAGCTGATATTGCCGAAGAGGTTGCAAGATTATTTGGGTATAATAATATTCCTTCAAAAATGTTTAATGGAGCTGTTATTCAAGGAAAATTAACTAAAAAACAAATATTAGAAAAGAATATTAACAATATTTTATTAGCATGTGGGCTTACGGAAATATGCACTTATTCATTCATTAGTCCGAAATTCTACGATAACATATTATTACCAATTGAAAGTCCACTAAGAAAATCTATTACCATTCAAAATCCATTAGGAGAAGACACAAGCATTATGAGAACAACTCCTCTACCTTCAATGCTTGAAGTTTTATCAAAAAATTATAATCTTAGAAATGAATGTGCTTTGCTTTTTGAAAATGCTACTATATATATTCCAAAAGATGACCAAAATGAATTGCCAACAGAAAAGCAAGTTATTGCTATTGGAATATATGATAAAAATTCAGATTATTACACATTAAAGGGAATTGTTGAAACACTACTAAGTAATTTGAATATTAAAGAATATGAAATTATTTCTTGCAATACTGAAAAAGCATTTCATAGCGGAAGAACAGCAAAAATAATAGTTAATGATACGGAACTTTGTACATTAGGTGAAATAAGTCCATTAGTATTAAAAAACTATGAAATTGATGAGAGAGTTTATTGTGCATTAATTGATTTTGAAACATTAATAAATTGCATTGGAATTGAAAACAAATATAAACCTTTGCCAAAATTTCCTTCATCAACTCGGGATTTAGCATTAATTTGCGATGAAAGTTTGCAAGTTTACGAAATTGAAAAAGTTATTAAACAGCAATGTGGAAATATATTAGAAAAATTTGAACTTTTTGATGTTTACAGAGGAAAGCAAATTAATAAGGGCTTTAAAAGTGTTGCATATACATTGGTTTTTAGAGCTTCTGACAAAACATTGTCTGATATTGAAATTGACAAAATTATGGAAAATTTGCTTGTTTCATTAAAAAAGATAGGAGTTACTTTAAGAACTTAAAAAAAAATACTTGAAAAAACTTTAAATATGATATATTCTATAATCAAGAGGTGACTAATTATGTTTGATAAAACAATTTCTTTTTCTCTTAATGAGGAAAAAGATAATGAAATGAGAAAAAATTTAATGAGTGTTTATGATGCCTTGAAAGAAAAAGGGTATAATCCTGTCAGCCAAATAGTTGGTTACATTTTATCTGAAGACCCAACTTATATTACAAATCATAATAATGCAAGAAGCCTTATCAGAAAAATTGATAGGGATGAACTTTTGCAAACTATTGTAAAGGAATACCTTGATAACTAAAATGAAAAAAGTTAATGTTGGAAATTCAGGACTTAGTGTATCTAAAATTTGTTTTGGCTCCTTAACTGTAGGACCATTGCAGGCAAATTTTGATGTTCAAAAAGCAGGTGAAATAATTGCTTATGCTTTTTCAAAAGGCATAAATTTTATTGATACTGCTCAATTATACGAAACTTATCCCCATATAAAAATGGCTTTGAAACTTTATAATAAGGATGATATAGTTATATCCTCTAAAACCTATGCATATACAAAAGAGCAGGCTAAAATAGCGGTTGAACAAGCAAGAAAAGAATTAGATAGAGATGTAATTGAAATATTTATGTTGCACGAGCAAGAAAGTATTCACACTTTAAACGGACATAGGCAAGCACTTGATTACTTATTTAATTGTAAAGAAAAGGGCATTATTAAATATGCTGGGATTTCTACTCATTCAGTAGCAGGAGTTTTAGGGGCAATTGAATTTGGCAACATAGATGTTATTCATCCACTTATAAATGTTGATGGATTGGGTATTACAGATGGAACAAGACAAGATATGGAAAAAGCTATTGAATTAGCAAAGCAAAAAGGAATGTTTGTTTATTCAATGAAGGCATTAGGCGGTGGCAATATGTTTAAAAAAGCCAACAAGTGCTTTGAATATGCGTTTTCTTTACCTTTTGTTGATAGTGTAGCGATTGGAATGCAATGTTTTGAAGAAATAGATGCAAATATATCTTTTCTGGAAAATGGTTTATTTTCTGAGGACGAGATAAATATTCTTAAAAATAAAAATCGCAAATTGCATATTGACAATTGGTGCAATGGTTGTGGAAATTGTGTAAATAAATGTCCTCAAAAGGCATTAACAATCAAAAACAACAAGGCTTTTTGCGATAATAAAAAGTGTATCCTTTGTGGATACTGCTCTGCACATTGTGAAAACTGGGCAATAAAAATAGTTTGATAGGAGTTTTTAGATATGGATATTTTTTTAGAAAAGATTATTAAAAAGAAGAGTGATGGCAAGTCAATTGCAATTAGTTTTTTAATATCATTCGGAGCATTTGTAATTTCAATTCTCGCTTTTGTTTTTTTGAGTAGTTTTGGATTGTTTATAATGTGTGGTGCAATTTATGGTGCATGGTATTTAATTAAAATGCAGCAAATTGAATATGAGTATTCCTTAACAAATGGCGAACTTGATGTTGATATTATTAGAGGAATGAGCAAAAGAAAACGAGTATTTTCAATTAATTGCAAAGAGTTTGAAATTTTGGCTCCTTATAACGATAATCATAAGAGAGAATACGAAACTCCAAGTATTACAAAAAAAATCTATGCTTGTTCATCTTTAAGTGCACAAGGGTTATATTTTGCAATATTTGTTAATAATGAGCATCAAAAGGTGCTATTTGTATTTGAACCCAATGAGAGAATGCTAAAAAGTTTCAAAACCTATATTTCAAGAAAGTTTATAGAAAGCTAATGATTTACGGAATAGGCATTGATATTGTTAAAATTAGTAGAATAAAGAATTTATTAAAAAATGAAGATTTTTTAAGTAGATTTTTTGGTGTTGACGAAATATTAGAGTTAAATTCTAAAAAAAATTGTCCTGAAAGTGTTGCCGGTGCTTTTTGTGTAAAGGAAGCCTTTGGAAAGTCTATCGGAATTGGTGTAAAGGGTTTTAACTATACAGATGTGCAAACCTTACACAATGCAGATTTAAAGCCGTATTTAAAATTAAGCAATAATGCTTTATCAGTTGCCAAAGAAAAAAATTTAACTTTTCATATTAGCATATCTCACGAGAAAGAATATGCTACTGCTATTGTAATTGCAGAGCATATAGGAGGTTAATTTTTGTATACCAAAATAATTAGTTCACAACAAATGAGAAACATAGAAAATAAAGCCTTTAATTTATATAAAATAAATAGCTATAATCTTATGAAAAGTGCTGGAAAAGCTGTTTTTGAAGAGATTATAGCTAATTTTGGTTTAGTAACAAATAAAAAATGCACTGTTTTGTGTGGCAACGGAAATAATGGTGGAGATGGATTTGTAATTGCAAAAGAACTGTTAAAAAGCAAAGCAAAAGTTCAAATAATTTATTTTAATGAAGCATTAAATTTTACTTCCGATACAACAAAGGCGTTTTCTGAAGTTTCAGACATAAATAAGATATTTTATAACATTAACTCAGTAAAAGAAATTATTGAAAAATCCGATTTGATAGTTGATGCAGTTTATGGAACTGGCTATAATAGGCAACTTTGCGAACAAGAGATAATATTTTTTAAATTAGTTAATCAATCTAATGCTTATAAAGTTGCGGTAGATGTGCCAAGTGGAATAGTTTGTGATACAGGAATTGTTTTAAGCGAAGCAATAAATTGTGATATTACTGTTACATTTCAATTTTATAAATATTGTCATTTTATTTTTCCATCTGCTGATTTTTGTGGGAAAGTAATTGTTAAGGATATTGGAATACCAAAAATCGCATGGGAAGATGAGGATTTGAAGGTAAACTTAATAGATGATATATTAATTAATAGTTTAATTCCAAAAAGAAATAGGAATTCTCATAAAGGTAGTTTTGGAAAAGCATTAGTTATTTGTGGTTCTAAACTTATGACAGGGGCGGCATATTTTTCTGTTATGGGTGCTTTGAGAAGTGGCATTGGTTTAGTTACACTTGCTGTTCCAAAAAGTATTTTAACAGTTATGCAAGAAAAATTAAATGAACCAATATTTTTAGAATATGAAGAAGATTTTGAAAATATAATTTCTTCATTACAAAAAAACAATGTTTGCTTAATTGGTTGTGGAATAGGTCTATCAAAAACTTCTGAAAATTTAGTTAGAAAAGTTATTCAAAGTTCAAATATTCCTTTAGTTATTGATGCTGATGCAATTACAATAATTTCTAAAAATGAAGAAATATTTAATAATATTAAAGCTAAAACCGTTTTAACTCCTCATATAGCTGAGTTTTCAAGACTATGCAATAAAAGCATTGAGGAAATAAATATTGATAAAATAAATACTGTTTGTGATTTTTCAAAAAGAAAAAATGTAATAACTGTTTTAAAAGGTGCATATTCGTTAATAGTGGCAGATAACGGAAATGTTTATATAAACAAAACTGGAAATTCAGGTCTTGCTAAAGGAGGAAGCGGAGATGTTTTGGCAGGTATTATCGCATCTTTTATAGCACAAGGTTTAAGTGAAGAATCAGCGGCAGTTTGTGCCGTTTATTATCATGGATTAGCGGCAGATAATTTAGCAAAAAAACTATCAGAATATGGTATGACACCATCTGATTTATTAGATGAATTACCTATATTATTTAAAAAATTCAATGGGAGTTGATTTATATTAACCGTGTAAGTACATTAATACTTGCACTAATGATAACACTGCTTTTATTTTCGTGTAGCAGTCAAGAAAAGAAAATTATTAAGGAAAATATTTCTCAAATATATGAAACAGCAAGTGGATATAATGCAGAAATTTCAGTTGTATCAAAGTCTTTTAATTATTCCTTTAAAGTGCAAAGGTTAAAACCTGATTATTATTCAATAGAGATAGTAGAGCCGAAAAATTTGCAAGGCTTATCAATTCAAACAAAAGGTGTGCAAAGCAATGTAAATTACAAGGGATTATCTGTTTCAATAGACTTAATTCCATTAAATATAAAGGCTGGAATTGGGCTGATAAATAATATATTATCAAGTCTTGACACAGTTCTTATGAACCTAAATGCTAAAAAGGTTGATGATTTATTTGAGTTTAGTGGAAAATTAGATGAAAATACTAATGTTACTATTAAATTAAAGGTTAAAGATATGCTACCATTGGGCTTAACAATAAATAATAATCAAGAAACCTATGAAATTTCAATTAAAAACTTTGAACTAATAACCTAATTTTTATTTACACATTCTAATCTATAACTTCTAACCTCTTTGAAAGGAATAATCTAAATGAGTGAAACAATGAAACGAACTTGGGCACAAATTAGCACTGATAATATTGAACACAACTATAAGTGCATAAAAGCACTAATTAAACCTAATTGCAAGATTATAGGTATAGTAAAGGCCGATGCTTATGGACACGGTGCACCTTTCGTAGCAAATAGATTGAAAAGTTGTGGGGTTAACTATTTTGGCGTATCAAATATTGATGAAGCGGTTCAACTAAGAATTAACAATATTAAAGAGCCAATAATAATTTTAGGTTATACTCCAAAGGAAAACTTTCAAGTTTTGTTTAATTATGATTTAACTCAAACAGTTTTTTCATTACAATATGCTACTTTGCTTTCACATCAAGCAAAAAAACTAAATAAAAAACTAAAAATTCATATCAAGGTTGATACCGGTATGAGTAGATTAGGGTTTCTGTGTAATAATGAGCAAAATATCGCTGTTTCAGTAAATGAGATTGAAAATATAAGTAAGTTAAAGGTCTTTGAATTAGAGGGAATATTTACCCATTTTGCAGTTTCAGATGATTTAAAAAGCAATTATACAACTATGCAATTTGAATTATTTACAAAAACTATTTCAGCACTTAAAATCAAAGGAATTTCCTTTAAATATAAGCATTGTTGTAATAGTTCTGCAATAATTAATTATCCCGAAATGCATCTTAATATGGTTCGACCTGGTTTAATTCTTTATGGTTTATATCCTTGCAAAAATATAAAGGATATTGGATTAAAGCCAGTAATGGAATTAAAAACTGTAATTTCTCAAATAAAAGAATTTGATGAAGGTGTTACCGTTAGTTATGGCAGAGTTTATAAAACAAACAAGAAAACAAAAATTGCAATAATGCCAATTGGATATGCAGATGGCTTTCCAAGAATTCTTTCAAACAATGCCGAGGTTTTAGTTTGTGGCAAAAGGGCGAATGTTGTGGGTAGAGTTTGTATGGATATGACGATGATTGATATAACAAATATTAGCAATGCAAAAGAAGGACAATGCGTTACAATTTTTGGTAAAGACAAAGAGGGGTATATACCAATAGAAGAGTTAGCAGATAAAATGGAAACTATTAATTATGAAATTGCTTGTCTTATTGGAAAAAGAGTTCCGAGAATATATACTCTAAATGGAACTGAAATGGGAAATCTCAATTATATCCTTAATAACCAAGATTTATAGGTTGTTTTTACAGTAAAAACAATGTAATATTATATTAGAAATTAAAAAAAATCAATTTTCACAATTCTTCATTGTCAAAAAGTGCTATAAGGAAATAAAATAGTAATGTGAGGGTTTAACTATGAAAATTTTTGGAAGTAAAAATGAAGGAAAAAATAAAAAAAATACCAAGCAAATGATTAAAGGGTATAAGAAAATGGCAAGAATAAATACAGAGCTTGCACAGCAAGCCTTATATGTTGATAGTGAAGCCCTTAACAACTATGAATTAATTCTTGCGGAGAGTGAAGATTGTGACAGTAAAAAGAGGCGACATTTACTACGCTGATTTAAGTCCTGTAATCGGTTCAGAACAGGGAGGAATTAGACCGGTAGTAATTATTCAAAATGATATAGGAAATAAATTTAGCCCCACAGTAATTGCGGCGGCAATAACAAGCCAAATAAATAAAGCTAAGTTACCAACACATATTGAAGTTAGTGCTGAAAAATATGGCTTAGCAAAGGATTCGGTTGTTCTACTCGAACAAATAAGAACAATAGACAAAAAAAGATTAAGAGAAAAAACAGGTCAATTAGATAATATAGCAATGCTAAAGGTTGACGAGGCTATATTTGTTAGTTTTGGGCTAAAATGCGTAAATGAATGCGAGGATTTAGAAATAAGTTAATTTGTTATGTATATACATACTTATTATTTGTGATTAAAATAATTCCTAAAAAGTTCAGAAAAAGATTTTAGCGTATTAAAAAAGGCGGTTTTTGACCGCCTTTTTTTTCAAACACTAATCCGTTTTATTGTAATATTTTTTGAGTTTCTTCCCTTTCGCACAGAATGACAGGTTCGGAACGGTCAAGACCGTTCCCTGCAATTTTAATTAATTCTTGTTTCTGTCTTTTAACAATTGCGATAAGCTTCTATCATAAGTTTTTTCTGCTTTTTCAGAGAAAAAGCAAGCTGGAAATTCTCCTGCTCTTCTGTGATAGGCTATACATTCACAGCACTTTCCGTGTCTTGAACAGTTATAAGTGCAGTTGCAATTTACATTTTTGTTTAATTCACAAGACATATTATCCCCTCCATAATCTATATTTTATTATAGTCAATTGCGAAACTCAAAAAACCTTGATTTTATGCGGTTTTTTAGTCTAAATATATAGAAAAATCCTCCAATTTGTGATATAATCAAATTGTAAAATAAAACCCAAAAAAAGGAGGATT
>Ga0268285_1001446_pt1 | contig 11456 bp, 17 predicted proteins | sample saktaG_2_FD_190144 | JGI IMG/M metagenome (GOLD analysis project Ga0268285, IMG submission 190144) | Saline water microbial communities from Sakinaw Lake, British Columbia, Canada - sak_2013_06_06_120m | ecosystem: Environmental > Aquatic > Non-marine Saline and Alkaline > Saline ... | reverse complement strand
AATTATTCTTCGAATAGATCAAGTATTAAGCGTACATAGTCGTCAACTTCGTCGTCTATCCAATCGAGTGCCTCTTGCGCGGCGGCGTTGTGCTCATACCATCCGCGCACGATGCCCACGGCCTCTTGGAGCCTCTCCAGCCCCTGTTGCGGTCGTTGCCATGCAGTGTCACACGTATTATCCGCCAGGTTACGCAACCACATCTCTAACTCGTCAAGATCAGCGCAAGGCAAGTACGACGGCCCACCCTCAGTCTCCATCCAGATTACATGCCCACCGTCGGCCTCAATCCCGTGCATCAGATAGCGATTGGGTTGGTCATCATTGGTGCCGATGCCGATTTCCCGCTTGGTGGTTTCGAGCACTTCCGTCCCCTTTTCGATTTCATAAGTTTTCATTTTCGTCCCCTTTTCGATTTGATTTTCCCGGACATTGCCGGTCGTAATGCAATTAGTATCGACATATCTGTTGTGCGTGTCAAGCTTTATTTTCACTTTATTTCAATTTATTTTTCGCGCCGTATATGCCTATCATGTCAAGACTTATGCCGATATCGGCCGCTTTTCGTGAAAATAAATCGACATGGCTAGCTGTCAAAAGCCGAAAAATATCGCTATAATAGGGTAGTAAGAGGAGTAACAGGGGCGTATCAAGGGCGCACATCACTTACAGGTGTAATCCCAAGATGACGCCAAGCCGCGTGATGGACCTCATGGACATCACGACGGCCTTGGCGATACGTCAGACACACACACAACCACAACGCCACTAGTTACCGGCGAAAACGAAATGATTAGCAGGGAATCACAACAACGACAACGTACAGGGTTCGCCGGCAACTAACACAGTAACCCAAGCAAGCGTCAAGCAATATCACTTGACACCCATGAGGGCTCCCAGGAAGGCTCCCAGGAACAATCCTTCCCATAGACGCCCAGGCTTGAGCAAGCGTCAAGCAATATCACTTGACGCCCAAAAGACGCCACGGCTTATCTGATCGCCGACTGTCTCATTAAGTGTCTCATTAAGGGCTGCTGATATAACCATCAGGTTAGGCGCAGGTTTTCACGTTCCGTGGACGACTGATGTTACATCACTTACGGGCTAACCATCTGGGAACTTCGTTAAATGACCGTTTAACGAACTGTGCGGAAATCAGCACAATATGAAACAACGGCGTTGTTTGAGAGGGCGTCCCCTCCATATATTATCGTACTTGCGTGATACCGAGTGCTCTGGAGATCATCTGTTGTGTAAGTCGTGGGGTTTCAGTGGTTAATGGCAAAGCGTGATACGCGAAAATATCGAAATGCTGATTCATATCGTGGCAAGACGCCTGAGGCGCGTGAAAGGCAGGTAGCGAACCTAAAGCGTGGTAACAGTACTCGGGATCCGGGCAAGCAGTGGCGTGAGGAGATGGCGGAGGTACGTGGGTGGTCGGTAATTGAGTTAGCGGAGAAGGGATTGGGGTTAGATTTCAGTCAGCGTCCTGCGCAGAAGGTTATTTTGAAGGTTATTGACGGGATTCCGTTAGAGGGGGATGAGGAGCGGAAAATTTGCCAACAGTTGACTGCGGGAGGGCGAGAGGGCAGTCCGGTGGGAGGCGTCACAGAGGTAGTAGCGGCTTTGGGTGCGCGGTCTGGCAAAAGTTTTTCGATAGCGAGTGTAAAGGCCATCCATGAGGCGGTATGCAAGGGGCATATATGGAGGGAATATCTGCGACCTGGTGAGTATGGTTATGCGATGATAGTGGCAACGCGGCAGAAGCAGGCGGATGACATCATTGTAGCGAATTGTGGCCAGTTATTGCGGAACTCGAAGATATTGAGTCGATTTTTGGATGGTGAGCCGACGAAGAGTGAGATAACCTTGACGAACGGGTTAAAGATAGCATCGTTACCCTGTAATAGTAGGGCGGGTCGAGGGCTTCCGATATTTTACTTGGCGTTTGATGAGATAGCGCATTTTTTCACAGAGGGTGCCAGGGCTGATGTGGACATATACCGGTCGCTGAGTCCGAGGATGGTGCAGTTTCCGGGGGCTAAGATCATTTATATTAGCACTCCGGCTGCGGAGCAGGGGATATTTTGGGATAGGTTTAACGAGGGGTATTTAGTTCCTGGCAGGGCCACGTTTAGGGCGCCGACGTGGGTAATAAACCCCTTGGTGGACGAGGAATTTTTAGAGCGAGAGAGACGAAATGACCCAGAGAACTTTGCCAGGGAGTTTGCCGCGGAGTTTGCGAAGCAGATTTCGGCGTATTTTTCTGCGGATAAGTTGGCCGATTGTTTCACGCTGGCTGGGGACACGCCTGTACAGGTTGGCCAGCAGTACATTATGGGAATGGATCAGTCGGGGGCGGTTGGGAAAGACAGGTTCGGCATAGCCGTGGCGCACCAGGAGGTAGACGGGCGGGTTTATGTTGATGCTGCGCGGGCGATAGATACGACCGAGATGGCTGAGGCGTTGGGCGAGGTAGGGCGGTTGGCGGAGGAATACGGGATAAAATTGGCGGTTATAGACTCGTATTCAGCCGGCTGGGTACGACCGAGGTTGGCTGAAATGGGGTTACAGGTAGAGGCGCGGCCGGGATTACCCGTGGTATTCAAATCGCTCAAGACATTGATGGTTGGCGGGCAGTTGCACCTCCCCGAGGACGGGGAGTTAAAGAAGGGTTTGGAGAATACGAAGGCGTCTTACGGGAAGAATAATACGATGAGCATCTACCATGACAGGACGGCGACTGGCGCGCATGCTGACAAGGCTGATGCTGTGGCGACCGCCGTATGGCGGGCGTCCTCGAAAGAGCGGTCGGTGTATCCGTTTTTTCAGACGGGCACGTTGGCTGGGATCGGGCCGTACTGATATGATGGATATAAGCGTGCGTAAAGAGGGTGCTTATTGGGTGGCGGAGTGTCGGGCAGAGATAGAGCATGTTGCTCAGGGCGAGACGCGTAGGGAGGCCGTGCGTGATTGCATTGATGGGCTATACGAAGATATGCAGTTTGAGTTAAATCGGGATCGGTTGCGTGCGAAGTTTGATGGCCCAGGGGAATCTGCATGAAAAAGCCGGAGTTTTTGGACATACGTGTATGTTTTGATATTGGCGGGTTTCAGGTTGAGAGCATGGCCCAGCGCGATATTGCTGCTCTTCACTTTGGGGTAGTAGAATGGTTGCTAAATGTTGGTTGTGTGGATGTTAAGGCGGGGGACGAATGGTATATGGCTGATTGCGGGGTGCCCTGGAGGGATAGGGTTAAGCGGCGGTGTTTTGATGCCCGATTACCGGTTGAAGAGTGTGCGGAAATACGCACAAATTCTATTGACATTAGCAAAGCGGATGCAATAAATTAAATATTATGAATTTTGAAACTACTTATAGTAAGTATAATGATCAGCTAAGGCTCCATATTGGCAAGTATTTTAGAAAAGTCGAAGATTTAGAGGATGTGCTTCAGGAAACTTGGCTGGAGGTTTTCAGGGATTGGCCGGTTGGCAGGGATGGTGATCCGTCGATAGATTGGCTTTTGTTGGTTGCGTCCAATAATGTCAAGGATGCGTTTCGGGGCGGCGCCAGGGGTAGCCGAAGGTGTTGGATGGGGGCGTTTCCGGCGGATGTGGCGACCGAGCGAGGAATTTGTACGAGTTCCCCTGCTGATGCCCGCAGGGTGGCACAGATTAACGAGGCATTGGCCGCGGTTGAGCCGGAATTAAGGGAATTGGCCACTAAGTTGATCGACGGCTGCACCGAGCGGGATATAGCGGTTGACATGGGCATATCTCAGCAGGCGGTACACAGAAAAGTCGGTAAACTCCGGGTGCAGATAAAGGAATTTTTATAATGCCGATCTATGTATGTCAGCGGGATGGTAAGCCTGGGTTCAAGTGGGGCGAGCGGGGTTATTGTTACGTATACAAGCGGGGAGACAACCGGTCTCAGTCGCGGGCGCGGAATAAGGCTGCCGCTCAGGGTCGGGCTGTAAAGGTGTCGCAGGAAAAACGAAAGTGAGGATAAACGTATATGCCAGCAAGAGATGGAACGGGGCCGAGGGGTCACGGGGCAAAGACAGGTAGGGGTATGGGACAGTGCTTGCCTGACAGTAGTAAGCCCGCTTCTTCGGGCAAGCGTTTGGGTGCTGGTGGCGTTCGATATGAGCTTGGTGGTGATCCGCGGCGCGGCCTTGGTGTAGGTAGAGGACTGGGCAGAGGAAGACGGGGTCTTGGCAGAGGACGATAGAAAATTGATTGATGATAGTATTGGAACTGCAAGTTTTCCTAGGTGTCCGTTTTGCGGATTTGAGTGCTTTCCTTATGGCCATGTTTATCACAGTGGGTTCTCATGGATAAAAGGCTATACGTGCGGGTGTCGTAGTACGGTAACGGGGGAATCTTCTGGTGCGGCGGTGGTGATATTAAGGGAACGCAGGGGCGTGGTGCATGATGGCGGAAAGTCCTGATAACGGGAATGTCTCGCTTGAGACGTTGACGGGCAAGCATGTGCAGGCGTTTATGTTTGATCGGGCGAAGTATTCCTTGGTTCGTGCCAGAAAGTGGCTGAAGGAAAACGGGTATAAGGCAAGAGATTATGGGTTAACCATTGACGGACGATATGTTTTTCTCCAGAGGTTGCCCGATCGCAAAAAGTATAAGTACACGAACAGAACGATACGGGACGGGATAATCAGAGTAACCGGACAGGTTAAGGGATAGGCCTGGAGAGTAGCTCAACTGGCAGAGCACGGCCTTTGGGCCGGCGATACGGGTTCGAGTCTCGTCCTCCAGGCTTTGCTGCAAAGGTTTTGCCCCATCGTTCAATGGCAAGGACACCGGTTTTTGATGCCGGTAATATGGGTTCAAGTCCCGTTGGGGCTTCCAGTAAAAGTAACGGGACGGGATAATCAGAGTAACCGGACAGGTTAAATAAACATGGATTTGACATTCGAGCATGCCGATTTTGTCGCCACGACAGCCGCGAGAGATAAGGCGAGGGATTTATACGACGGCAATGATGCGGTAAAGGCCAAGGACAAGGCAGTGTCGGCAACGTCGAGCACAACGGTAATTACGGGTAGCCGAAAATACTTATATCAGGGTAATAATGAGGTTGATGCGGATTATCAACGGCGGTTAAAGCGCGCTGCGCTTGACCCTTATGTTGAGAAGATCATCACGGCTAGACAAGCCCTTATGTTCGGCAAGGCTCACAAGCGGGTATTGCCGCCCAAGTTGGAAAGTTTTTTTGATAATTGTGACAGGGAGCATACGCCTGCCTCGGTATTTTTTCGAGAAGCCGCTCAGGACGCACAGATTGACGGTATCCACTGGGTGTTGATCGATATGCCGATCTTGCCAGAGAACGGGCTTGATTCGGCTAAGGCTGAAGCGGACGCCGGACACAGGCCGTTCTTTCAACATGTGCCTGGGGCTAACGTGATTGATTGGGACGTTGATTCTGATGGTCAACTGTCATGGGCGAAAATATACCAAGCGGTTGATGTTGTCCGTAGTGTTGAGAAAGAGGGATGGCTTTCAGAGCCAAGCACTGTAGACCAATGGAAAGTTTGGACGCGGGACAAGTGGGTACTTTATGAAGAAGGCGACAGTGGAAAGCCCGAGGTGATAGGTGAGGGCGACAATGTCCTGGGCGTTGTGCCGATTGTACCGTTCTTTGGTGTGAAGAACACGTCGTTTTCGGGCTGGCCGGTATGTCGTTCTATCGTGGATCACGTTATCCAGATGTATAATAGGGACTCTGATCTTGATTGGGGCGAGTATCTTTTGGCCCATCCGATTCCCTACACTATAGGGCCTGAACCGCCCATTTTTGCTGACGGCACCATGAATGTCAGCAAGGGGTTTCATCTGCGGAGTGTTATTGGCGGTGGTGTAGTTGCTGCGGGGTATATGGAAACGTCGGGTGCTGGGTTTAGCTCGAACAGAGATTCCATTAAAGACCTTCGGTTTCGGATACTGAACATTGCTTTGTCGCAGTCCCAGCGTGATTCGGCGCAAGTGCGTTCGGAGCAGGGACAAAGGGAAGATCGCAAGTTCTTTTCGGCGTCGGTTCATACGGCGTCGGAATTATACGAGAGTGCCGAACGGCGATGTTGGGAAATTATGGCACAGTGGGTAGGCGAGTCTCCCGATTCTGTTAAGGTTGAGTATAGTACTGATTATGATGACAAGCAGATTGAGGCGATGATGGTTTCCGCTCTTGGCGCGCTTGTGTCTGGGGGGATGTTGACGGAAGAGACTATGTTGAAGACATTGAGTAAGGGCGAGTTATTGCCCGAGGATGTTGATGTAACGCAAGAGGTAAAAAATCTTTCTGACGGCCAGATAAAGCCGGACTTAAAAGAAAAGCCCACCGAGGCTGATAAAAATATCGGGGTAGTTGACGCGAACTTATAATCGCGGGAAAGAGATAGTTCCATGTCGGATTACACGATTAACGATGACGGGCATCTTCTGGATGTCGAGGGCAACGAGGTGATAATAGCCGAGTCGCCGGTAGTGGTTGGCAATGCAAGGACGCAAGACCAGATGAACGTTACGATTCAAGAGCGTCTCGCACGACAGAATAAGCAGATTGAGACGTTAAAACAACAGGCTGAAAAGACGCCCGAGCTGCATAAGGTTATCGAAGAGATGCAGGATGAGCGGTTACAGCTCGAGAAGAAAATTGAGCAGGCTAACACTTTAGCCGCGGAAAAAGTTGCTAACCAGATTAAGACAGCGACCGAGAAGGCGAGTCAGGCAGAGGGTTTGCTTCAGTCTGAACGTGACGCTAGGGTGCGAGATCAGGCAACGAATCTCATATTGAGTAATGTTGGGGATCGGTTTATCAATCCGGCATTGGATGTAATCCCGAGGATGTTGGCCAATCACAAGAGAGAGCCTGTAATGGATGAAAAGACGGGAAAGCCCGTTGAGGGAAGTTTCCGTGATCTTTTCAATGTAGAGGTTGTTTCCAGAGATGGAAAAACATCCGAGTCGCAACTGTTGGAAGTGGATGACGCACTGAATGCGATTGCGGCTAACCCGAAATATCAGCATCATGTGAAGGGTACGGACAAGGGTGGTTCCGGCGGCGGAGCTTACAAGCGAGGTCGTCCGCATATAACGAAACTGTCTCAGCTCAAAACGGCTGCTGATAAGTCAGCGTTTGTTACAGAGCATGGGCTGGAAGAGTTTAAGAAATTAGATCAACGCAATTAGTCCTGGAGGGGAGAAAGATACAGGTAAATTGAAATGGCAGTTGGTGTATTAACCGACCTGGTTGTCTATCAAGACGAATTACAGGCTGGTATGTTTGAGAGTATCGTGCAGAATATTGATGCCTTCAATGCTGCGTCACTGAATAGTATTAGGTTGGTGCGGCAAGATTTAAGAGGAGAGTACAATAAGGAATCATTTTTTCAGCCGATTACGGGTTTGGTTTCTCGGCGCGACTTGACTTCTGTGGCTGCGGAAACCGATCTCCCCATGACTCAGGATGAGATTATTGGCGTGAAGATCAGTCGCAAGATTGGCCCCGCAACGCACGCTATTGGCGCCTTGCAACATGTATCGAGCGATCAGAGAGAAATGTCCTACGTGCTTGGGCAGATGATCGGCAAGGAAAAAGCCAAGGATATTCTTAATACGTCTATTAAGGGTGTTGAGGCCGCAATAGAGGGTCAGACTGCTCTTGTGTACGATGCGACGGGGGAGTCTACCACTACCCTGACGCATTTGCATCTTATTAACGGGTTGAAGAAATTTGGTGATCAGGCGCAGCGTATTGTTTGTTGGGTTATGCACTCCAAACCTTATTATGATCTGATGGCGCAGTCGGTTTCGGACAAGATTACGAATGTCGCCGACCTTGTAATTCATGGTGCAGAGATTGGTTCCCTCAATCGTCCGATTGTTGTTACCGATTCCCCTGCTCTTATGGATGATGATTCTGCTGGCGGAAATTACAGCGTGCTCGGCCTTGTTGCCGACGGCGTTGTCGCCACTGAATCCGAGGATGAAACCTTTATTGCCGAGGTGGTTTCCGGTTTGGCTCAGTTGTCCTTCAGAATTCAAGGCGAGTATGCTTTTAACCTGAATTGTAAGGGTTTCAAGTGGGATACGAGTGGCGGTGGGGCAAACCCGACCGATGCTTCTATCGCGACGACCTCGAATTGGGATAAGGCTGCAACTGAGGATAAAGACCTGGCGGGCATTCGCATTCTCGTATCGTAATTTAGCATAGTTTAGGCGGGGCATAATGGCTAATAAACGAGTAGGCGTGTATGGCGAGCACAATGATCCTGTAGTACAGGCTGTGATGACGGGTTTGGCAAAATTTAATTTGCAGCCTGTGCTACGGCGCGCCAAGCATTTTGACGCAAGGCAGTTGGAGCCATTCGATATTGTGGTGGTTCGTTCAAGCTTGAAAAAGATAAAAGATGAGATGATTCGCGCCTATGAATGTCCTGTTTTCGTGATAGAGGATGAGGATCAAGATGTGTACAAAATTGAGTCCATCCCGTTTTCATCGGATTTGGCGAACATGGCAACGGGAAACAGCCTAATCATGCCTTTAAAACAATGCGGGGTAATATGATATGTCATTATGGCTAACAGAAACTTACGCCGACACGTATTTTGATACGCGGTTAGGGGCGGGTGATAATTGGGCGTCGGGGACTGATAAGACATCTGCGCTCACGACGGCTCAGGCTGACATAGAGAATTGTAATGTTTGGGAGTTTGACGATCCTGCTTCTGGGGAGGATTACGATGACGCTCAAAAGCAGGCTGTATGTGAGCAGGCGTTGTTTTTATTGCAGCAGGATGACGCCTTGGACAAGAGGATGGGCTTGCAAGCGCAAGGCGTTATGGATGCTGGTGTGATAAACGAGAGGTATCGTCTTACGGGGAGCGCGGCGATTGCCCCCAGGGCGGTTTCTTTGCTACGCGGGTATGCCGTGATGGGAACGACTTCACAGTTTGGGTTGGATCGGTAAGGCAGACTATGCTTCGTGCGGAAATATTCATCGCGCGAAGAGCAGTGGCGGGGGTAGTTTTCCCCTCCGGGCTACTCCTGCCCTGCGTTATATTAGGAGGGATTTGTGATAAATGTAGTGAATGCCAAGAAGGTTGATGACGCCCAAAAGTACAAGATTTACTTAGCTCCACAAAAGGGGCTGACTATCCGGCGTCAGCTAGCCGAAAAGGAAAATGAAGAGTCTATTGAGCGGTTTAATAACGGTACATTTATTGATATTTTGCCGGACAACTCATGGAAGGGACGCCGTTGTTTCGTTATCGGCGGCGGAGAGAGCCTAAAGGGGTTTGATTGGGATTTACTACAAGGTGAGCTGACTATTGGTATAAACCGTGTTTATGAGTTTATGAGTCCGACCATATTATTCTCAATGGACACGCGATTTATGGCCAATATCTTGCAGCCTACTTTTTATGGTGCGCGTGCCAAGCGGTTATTTGATGAATATGACGGGTTTAAGGTTTGGAACCTCCAGAAGCCAAAGAATTGGGATGGTGTGCATATACTGAAATGTCTTGGCCGGAATGAATGGTCTAGTTCTTTGACATACGGGTTAGGTGGCGGACGGAATTCGGGTTTTGGGGCGGTGAATTTGGCTTATTGTCTTGGGGCTGATCCGATCTACCTGCTTGGTTTTGACATGAAGGGTGACGGCAAGGGGAATCAGGCTCATTTTCATTCGGGGCATCCTGATAAGCAAAAGCCGAAGGCATATCGGGAATTTATAGAATGTTTTCGTTGGGCGGCAAACAATGTGCCTGACTTGCGGGGGCGTGTAATCAATCTTACTCCCAATAGTGCTATGGATGTTTTCAAAAAGGATGTGTTTTCCAGTGTAAAGCGTATTACCCGTCCGATAGTGGTGTCGTATTATACCAAGGACGAACTGTATGAGTCCATGTATCGCAGGATGCACCAGTCGTTGCATAAATTTGGCCTTGAGCATGATATTGAGGCTATCGATAGCATGGGAGACTGGCAGGCGAATACGTATCACAAGGCAAAGTTTATCCGGCGCAAGCTTAATGAGCATGCGGGTAGGGATATTCTGTGGATGGACGTTGACGCTGAGGTTTGTCAGTATCCCGAACGGTTTGATAATTTTGACGGCGATTTCGCCGTGCATTACATTGAATGGGGCAGGTATGGCAGGGAGCCTCGCCGAGAGTTGAATTCTTCGGTCATGTATTTCAGGAACTCTTGGCAGTGCAGGGTCTTATTGGAAAAGTGGCTTACGCTGAATGAGCGGAACAAGGATTCGGGCGTCTGGGAACAGAAGAACTTGGCAGAAATCTTGGAGAAGAGCGTTGATTTGCGGAAGAGAGAGTTTCCTGCGCAGTATTGCCAGATATATGATTTGATGGCTGCGGCAGGGGAACCTGTAATTCGACTGTTTCAGGCGAGTCGGCAGTACAAGGCCAGGCAGAAGGCGGCGGCAGGATGAATCGAGATACGACGATAGTAATTGCCACGCGTAACAGGCTTGTCAAGTTGCTGAACACGCTGAAGACTATTCCTCTTGCCGATTGGATCTCGGTGTGTGTTGTGTGCGATGACGACGAAGAGACTTTTCAGTATTTGCGACAGTATAGGCCGGACGTTGAGGCTATCTTGACCGATTCGCATATAGGGTCGGTTGCTTGTCGCAACATGGCTATCAGCAAGATCGACACGCACGTATTGTATGCCACGGACGACCTGTTGTTTCGCCCACAGTGCATTGATAGGGCGATGGGTTCTATGCGGGAGTGGTTTCCAGATTATGATGGGGTGATCGGTATAAAGCAGGAGCCAGGCGGGTATCACCCGTCGGGTGTGGCGTTGGTAGGGCAGCCGTTCTTGCAGAGGTATCCGGAGCGACAGTTGTTTTGCCCCGATTATTGGCATTTTTCGGCGCATGAGGTAATGTGGCACGCGGAAGCGGTTGAGAGGTTCCACCTGGAGGAAGGCGCTACGTTCTGGCACTTACATCCGGCAAAGTTTAAGGAAGAGATGGACGAGACGCATAGAGAGGGACGGATACATAAAGACCGAGACATGGCGCTAATAGCCGAGAGGAAGAATAACAATCTTATATGGGGGTTACGATAATGGAGGGAAATACGGGTAATGGTAATGGCGATAAAACTATGGCCGACATGGTGAGAGATACGCTTCAGAAGGAGATTGAGCGGCGCAAAAATGTTTCGGTTTTTTCTACGTGGATGGGCGTACAGCTTACGCTGTTATCTATGCTTCCGATATTTGCGCTGTTTGTATGGGTTGGCGCGCGTATTGCCAGATTGGTATTTGGTGGATGAAAAAAGTATAGCACATAGTAATCGTGTTGCTGAATAATGAGCGGCCTGGCTATGCGCCATTAACTCCGCAGTGGGTGAAGGGCAGGCTTGACCTGTTTCACGATACGACGTTGAAG
>Ga0268285_1001442_pt1 | contig 11504 bp, 13 predicted proteins | sample saktaG_2_FD_190144 | JGI IMG/M metagenome (GOLD analysis project Ga0268285, IMG submission 190144) | Saline water microbial communities from Sakinaw Lake, British Columbia, Canada - sak_2013_06_06_120m | ecosystem: Environmental > Aquatic > Non-marine Saline and Alkaline > Saline ... | reverse complement strand
TTTTGGTTTTTGGTCATTAGGATTCCGAGCTTAGAGCTTAGGACTTTTTGTCATGCGTAAATGTTTAATGCGTTGCACACAGAATCCTCCGTCTACTCCCCTTCCGATAAGGATGCACGACCTGGAGCCTTACCCAGGTGGTAGGCGCACATCTGGAACAGCTTTTCTCGTGTCTTTTGGTGCTCGCCAGCGCTGACAGATTTCTCTAGTTGCAGGATGTCCTCCCTGAACTTGGCGACATCCAGCCTGGAGTTCTTCACCATCAAGATCTTCTTATGTTCAGTGGGTAAAGCCTCCTCATCGTCCCAAAACAACTTCTCGTGCAGCCTCTCTCCCGGCCGAATGCCGACAAACTCAATAGGGATATCCTTCTCTGGCTCAAAACCAGATAGTCTTATCATGTTTCTTGCCAGCTCCAGTATCGACACCTGTTCTTCCATATCCAGAACGAAGACTTCTCCTCCCTCACCCATAGCCCCAGCCTGAATAACCAGCTGTATCGCCTCGGGAATGGTCATGAAATAGCGGGTCATCTCAGGGTGGGTAACGGTTACTGGTCCCCCCTGAGCAATTTGCTGCCTGAATATGGGAACCACGCTACCACTCGAATCAAGCACGTTACCAAATCTCACGCTCATCAATTTGGTTGAGCTGTCCTGGGCGAATGCCTGCACTAGCTTCTCGGCCAGTGCCTTGGAGCTACCCATTACACTAACAGGATCAACGGCCTTGTCAGTGGAGATGAGAACGAATCTCTCTGCCCCGAACTCAATGGCTGTCTCAGCCACTTTCTTGGTGCCGAGTATGTCGGCCTCGATTGCCTCGGTTGGATTTGCTTCCATCAGTGGTACGTGCTTATAGGCGGCGGCATGGAAAACAACTGAGGGTTTGTATGTGTCAAAGATTTCTCTTATTCGCGACCGGTTGAGGACATCGGCAACGACTGCTTTTGCCGAGGCAAGGATGCGCGTTCTCAGAATCTCCTGTTCAACTTGAAACAAGCTGCCCTCATTCTGGTCAACCATAATGAGCGATGAAGGCCGTAGCCGGCTTAGTTGGCGGCAAAGCTCAGAGCCGATAGAGCCGCCCGCCCCGGTCACCAGCACCGACTTCCCCGCAATATAGCCAGCAATCCTTTTCAGGTCTACTCTCACCGGTTCTCGGCCCAGAATGTCCTCTACTCCAACTTCCTTTATTAATTCAACGCCGACGGTGCCGTCAATTATCTGGTAGATTCCGGGCAAGGTATTGCACTTTACTCCCATCTCCTGGCACTGGAAGAAAACGTCCCGAATCACTTCCCGGGAGACGGTGGGTATGCAGATAATAACCTCCTGGATTTCATATTTGTTGATTAATTTCCGAAGGTGCTTCCGTGTTCCCAGCACTCTCACACCATGGAGACGCAGCCCTTGTTTTGCCGGGTCGTCGTCTATTAGTCCTACAGGCCGGTAGGCAAGCTCAGGACGTTTGAGCATCTCGCGGAGGATGGTCTCGCCCGTATCGCCGGCGCCAACGATGAGAGTAGGCATTATTGCCGGCGACAGAAGACTCTTGAGTCCTAGCTCACGAATCCCTCGGACTGCAAATCTTGCACCAGCGACCAAGGCTAAGGTCCAGAGCCCGTCCAACGCCACTACTGAGCGGGGGAACGGAGTGCGGTAGACAAAGAAGATGATAACCACCACCGCCAGAGTACCCAGGATGCTTGCCCAGATTATAGTGAAAAAGTCCCTCACGCTGGCATAACGCCATATTCTGCGGTAGAGACCGGAGAAATAGAATATGACGAGCTTAGCTCCTATGATGGGTAGGACGAAGGTCTTAAGAAGCTCGAACTTGTCAGGTGGAATACTGAAATCAAACCGCAGAAAGAAAGCCAGTGCAAAGGCGGCGGCCACCAGAATGATATCACCGAGGATTTCTGGGATGCGATAGCGGCTTATTCTCACCGGCTGCTAGCTCCTTGCTGTATCTTCACAAATTGGAAACTACTTCCTTTAAGTTCTGAACCACGAAATCGATCTCGGTGTCACTGAGGTTGTTATAGAAAGGCAAGGCAATCGTCCGCTCAGAGGCATGCTCAGTAACCGGGAAATCGCCTTGCTTGAAGCCAAACATCTCCACATAAAAAGGCTGAAGGTGAATCGGTGTAAAATAGTTGCTGCAGCCTATTCCTCGTTTCCGTAATTCTCGTAGAATTTTGTCACGATTGTCCCTGGAATATCTGTCTTCCAACACAACCACATAAACAAACCAGCTCCTTTTCACCTCCGACGAAGAGAAGGGTATTCTCACTTCTTGCCAATCCTTCAGCCTCATGTTATACATCTGGGCTACTCGCTCCCTTTTTGCCAGAAGCTCCTCTATCCTCTCTAGTTGGGCAATGCCCAGAGCACAATTTATATCGCTGAGGCGGTAGTTATAGCCCAAGCTTTGATGCTCAAGCCATTCATCACTATCTACTCTGCCCTGGTTTCTCATACTGCGGCACAAGTCAGCCAATTCTATGTCATTGGTAACAATAACCCCGCCCTCTCCGGTGGTCATCTGCTTATTAGGGTAAAAAGCGAAGGCTGCTGCCTCACCAAAAGTCCCCGCCTTCCTCCCCTTATATTCTGCTCCCAAGGCCTCACAGCTATCCTCTATTAGCTTCAGGCGATGTTTTTTGGCAATCTGCTCCAGTTTATGCCATTCGGCGGGATAGCCAAAGATATCCACTGCCAGGATGGCCCTGGTCCTCCTGGTTATCCGCTCCTCAATACGATTAGCCTCGATATTCAGAGTCGTCGGGTCTATATCCACAAAAACAGGCTTTGCTCTCTCAAATAAAATGCAGTTAGCCGAGGAGATAAAGCTGAAGGGAGTAGTGATAACCTCATCACCATCCTTTATTCCCAGAGCCCTTACTATCAGGTGCAGTGCGCTGGTGCCGCTATTTACAGCCACGGCATATTTCACGTCCACGAACTTAGCCATCCTGGCCTCAAATTCAGCCAGCTTTGGCCCCAAGCTTAGATTTGGCGTTCTCAGCGCCTCCGTGACATATTCAATCTCCAGCTCGGTAATATCTGGACTCGACAGCGGAATGTCCATGCGAATCTCAGTCAAATCTTTGTACCCTTACGCTCCCACTTACCCCTGAAGGTGATCCAGAACGATAGAAAGATCAGCTTGAGGTCAAGCCACAAGCTCATTTTCTCTACATAGAGGTTATCATAGCGGAATTTGCTGCTGCGGTCTATATCCTTGGGGGTATACACCTGGGCCATGCCGGTGAGCCCCGGCTTAACCTGGCTCCTTACCTCGTACCCCGGGATCTCGGTGATATTATCGTAGCGCACACTTTCCTCATCTTCAATCTTGAAAGGCAAGGCCTTCGGCCCCACAAAGCTGATATCACCCTTCAGGATATTTATCAGGCTTGGCAACTCGTCTATGGCTGTCGCCCGAAGTACCCTACCCACTCTGGTAATCCTGGTGTCACTTTCAACATCTATCACCAAGTTCCTGTTGTCAACCTTGTACCGCATTGTTCGGAACTTTATCAGTTGGAACGGGGTGCCCCCTTTGCCACACCTTTCCTGAAAGAAAAGGAATGGGCCTCGGTCTTCCACGTATATAGCTAGGCAAAAGAGAGGCCACAGGGCTGAGGACAAGACCAGCCCCAGAAGCGCCAGGGTGAAATCAAATGGCCTCTTAAGAGCGGACTCTCTCGTTGAAGATATCTTTCTTGCCTGTGGCATTGTAATATAGCTTCGAGGGTGTTTGGTAGCCCCCGTCTGTCATTGCGAGCGAAGCGTGGCAATCTCCTGCCAAAGCCTAGATGTCAGGCACCACCACCCTGGGTCTGTCACCTATCTTCTTGCAGGGGCTGCCCACATTTATACTCCAAGCTTCGACATTTTTAAGCACCAGGCTGTTGCTGCCGATGATTGCCCCCTCTCCTATCCTGACGTTAGGATGAATCACCACATTGGTGCCGACAAAGGCATCCTTCTCTATCACCACCCTGCCAACAGTCACATTTCTTTGCTCCTGAGGTAAAGCGGTCGACATTCGCTTGCCGCCGAGATAGGTGTCTGTACCGGTAAGTATCCTTGAGCCGCAGGCGATGTCAGCGTAATCGCCCACCACCAGCTCTCCCCCACCCACGATGCTGACAAAAGAGGCAATGTGGACATATCTACCGATTCTGATACCTTTACCGCCGTACACAAAGGTAAAATCGTCAATCATGCAGTAATCACCTATTTCTATCACCTCCGGCTTGACAATCTTCGCCAGGGGATATATCTTCACCTCTCGTCCACATCTCTTTAGCTTGTCTTTCACATTCTCCCCCATTTCAGTGCTGTTTGACATCTTGAATAGCCTCCAGCAACGTATTGACTAGAACCGGCACTGAATGGTATTTCATAACATACTACCTAGCGGAACCTCATACCACCCTTCCCGTAGCTAACATTTTCGTCTATGACGACCTTCATCTACAGGGCGACCTTCTCAGTAGAGATGTACGCTGCATATTCGAGGCAAGCCAGGATATCCCCGCGTTTAAGTCGAGGGAAGTTCTTTAATATGGTGTCATAATCCTCGCCAGCCGCCAGATGACTGAGAACTACATGTACTGGAATGCGAGTGTCCTTGATGCAGGGCTCCCCACCACAGATATTCGGGTCTGAAGTAATCCTCGGATTCATTTTTACGCCTTCATTTTGTCGCCAATCGCTGCTGCTATTTTGGTCTGCAAGCTGCCTTACCCCAGAGTGTCGCTGGTCTCTGGGAAAACAACCAGAATTATACACCCCTTCATTCATTGTGGTCACCTCAAGAGACTTGATAAGTCCAGTTGGGCAGGCTTCGGCTAGCACGACCTGGCAGGGTGTGCCGACTGCTTGGCATCTTCCATAGCCTCCAACAACCTATTTGCCAAAACCGGCACTGAATGGTATTTCGTAACATACTCATGACCCCTCATCCCCATGTCCCGGCGCTCCCTATCGCTTAATTCACAGATCTTCACAATGGCCGTTGCCATTTCCCCCGCCTCCTCAGGCGGCACCGTTATTCCACAGTTCGCCTCCACCACAGGATTCTTCACCGAATTTGTACCCCACACGACTGGCCTGGCACATATCATGTAGTCAAAAAGCTTATTAAGACTCATACCGTATTTATATAAAGCTGACTTGTTCATAGAGGCCACAGCGATATCAATAGATCGCAGAAGTGTAGGTATTGCATATTTAGGGATTGAGTCATAAAAGGTAACATTATTTAATCCCCAACTCTTAGCCTTCTCTATTACCCTTTGCTTTTCTCGTCCCTCACCTACCAGTAAAAAATGGACCCTAGCTACTCCTTCATTCTGAAGCAGACTGGCTGTTTCAATTATCGTATCCAGGTTATTCGCTATCCCATGAGCGCCGGCGTAGCCTACCAGCAGCTTTGCCTCGGATTTCAAACCGGAGATAATGTCGTCTAGCTCTTGAGGCAATTTGGCGCTGGTATCGGAAAATAATTCAGGGCTTATGCCATTAGGTATATAAACAATCTTACTATCAGGAATTCCGAGTCTTGTTATATATTCCGAAGCCTTGGGTAGAAGAACAATGATTTTCTTGGCTCTGTGGTAAAGGAATCTTTCCAGAACTCGCAGAAGCTTCACTACAAGGCTCCTGTTGCTGTAACCTCCTATGTCCACAAAGGTTTGCGGCCACAGGTCACGGACCTCGAAGATAAATCCTGCCCTCTTCAACTTAGCCAGGACATACCCTGCTAGCCCGGCAAACGGATGCGGCGACGATGCCAGGATTACATCAGGGCTTTCTCCAAATCTGATTCCCAAAGGAATAACACGAAAGCTGTAGCTCAACATATTTATTACCCGTCGCCAGTCGTTGCCACCGTAGTAAGGAGTTGTCCTGAGCCAGACAAACTCTACCCCGTCTATATTCTGCCGCCGGTAATTCTGTTTTCCTTCAAGTCTTTCCTCATTCCGTGTCCCATGGAAAAAACTGGAGGCAAAGATAGAGACTCGGTGCCCTAGCTTAGTGAGCTCTCTCGCAAAGTCAAAATGCCTTGTGCCACCAGGGGTATCAGGTGGAGTAGCATAATGATTAAGTATCCAAATATTCACTGCCTTATTTGCCTTCCCTCGAGCAAATCCTCATAAATGGCGAGAAGCTTCTTGCTCTCAGTTCCCCAGTTATACTTTTCCGTGGCTGCCTTCTTGCCGTTCTCCCCCATTTTCTTCGCTTCATCCGGATGGTCTATTAGATATTCAACCGCCCCAGCAATTTCTCTCGAGTCCAACGGGTTTACAGTCAATCCGCAATTATCGCCCTCAACAATCTCTTTCCATAGAGGAAAATTGGATGCAATCACAGGAAGACCTGCCGCCATGTATTCAAAGAGCTTAACCGGCATCCCAACAGTATATCTCTCTACAGGGTGAAGGCACACAATACCAACAGTTGCTTGAATCATCTTTAGCCAGAGTTCTTCCGGCTGAATCCAGCCCAGGTATTCTACCCTCTCAAATCCTCCTAGTCCTTTTACCTTATCCTGATAAGACTCGGGCTGAAACTTGCCATATAGCACGAGCTTAACATTCCTGGAGGAATCCAGGTATTCCATTGCCTGGACTATTTCGCTTATTCCTCTTTCTTCTGTAAGCCCACCTGCATATATAACATTAAAACCTTTATCAGCCTGTACTCCGCTGTCTCTATTGGTGAACCTGGGCAATATTGGGAAGTTATGCACAGCCACAACCCTTTTGTGACTGGAAAAGCTTTTCAATATGTCGTCGGTTGCAACGACAATGGCGTCAAAGAATGATACAGCAAACTTTTCTACCAGATTACTCAACCAGGCAATGCTTTTTCTTGTATGTCTTGGAAGATAGTACTTTGAAAGTATTGCTTTCCCATAATCCTCATGTACATCATAGATTGCCTTCTTACCTACAGTTTTTAGAAGCAGTGCTACCGGGATTAATTCCGGGTCGTGGAAATGATACACGTCAGCTTCTTGTTTGAGCGCCTGCTTGAATACCCTCCATGTTCCCAGCATCCGCCGAAACCTATTCTTAGGCTTAGGCAATGCCACAATCTTGACTCCATTCACAACCTCACTTTTGTCATGCTGGGCGATAAGCGTTACATCATAGCCAGCTTTTACCAGGCTCTTCGCCTGCTTGTGGAATATGCGAGCGTCGAAAGGCGAGTGAACTGAAGTTAGAATGCAGACTTTCATTTCTTAACCTTTGACATACAACTATACTTTCTTGGTCTCTCTTTCTTCACAACCGCTGTAAAGATAATATCGCACCTCTGAAAAACCACAAATCTCTACGAAACTTGATGAGATCGCTACAGCAGGAACAAGATAACCTCTCAAAAAAAGAACGCGGTCAACAGAAATTAAGAAATTTTAGGCGTCTTGAAATATTGCGGAGTTTTATCATCACTTGAAACAACCAGTAATTTGAAGGATAATCCCTGAATGTCTTAAGTGGAAGAGATATTATTGCCTCAAACTCGTCCTCAGTAAGCCCGAGTTTCTTTAAAACATATTCCTTGTCCGTTTTCATCATTTCCTCAGTTGGATAAGGATCGTGTTTCATCTCTTCCAGAGCCTCTTCCCTCGTTATTGGACTGAACAAATGAGGGCAGATAAATGGGCCCTTCTTTTGTCAATACCAAACTTCTTCGGGAGAATATAGGCTTGCAAAAAAGGTGTATATATGGATTCATAGTGTTTACCGCCATAGTATTTCCAGCCAAGTTCTTTTTCAATAATTTCCCTGGCTTCTTTCTTGACATATTTCATGTAGTTCAGAATATGTATAGTTTTTAGTCTTTTCACAAAGACATAGTATAGCAAACGAAGGAGACTATAGTGTGGAAAGTCTTCTAATCTGATTTTTCCGAACTTCTTATGAGCGCTTCTGATGTGCCTCCAATCCCTAAGGCCATAAGCCCATTTTGTAGGCAGTACTCCTTCAGCACTCACATTGCTCCCGGTAATAATAAATTGTACGCCTTCTTTCAGAGCCGTCCGGTAAAGAAGAGCCGAAATCGCATGGTCAGTAGGTATTTCAGCATCGGACGCAGACGCTCTCAAAAAAGACAATTGCAGATCCTTGAATTCTTCCCAATCTACTACATATCTGCATAAATCTACGTCAAGCTTTTTGAGCGCTTTTTCTATATTACTTGTTGCTAACTTTGAGTCCCATCCGTTATCGAGGTGAACAGCCAAGGGTCTCAACCCTAATTTCTTCACGAGAGATGCGACATATGTACTATCTACACCTCCACTAACTCCGATAATACAGTCGTACTTCTTATTTCTGCCCTTACTCTTGATTTGATCTACCAATTTATTGAGTTTTTCCTGCCCAGCCTCACCAAGAAAAAGACGTTCCTTTACTGATTCCTCATTCCTTCTGTAATGGTTGCAAACTCCACTTTCGTCGAATTTAATGTCCGGGTCTGTTGTATCCATAACGCATCTTGAGGAAATTCTGTAATTGGTTGTCACATTTAACCTCCCACGAGTGAAATTACAAACAGGTCAATCGAAACACTAGTATTTACATATGGGCTTTGCTCAAGCTGTTCATTCCCTGTCATGTTGGGCAATGAGAGTTACATCATAGCCGGCTTTTACCAGGCTCTTTGCCTCCTTATGGAATACGCGGGCGTCGAAGGGCGAATGAGCTGGGTTAAGATACGGACCTTCATTGAGCTTGTTGCGAAACTCCACTGTCTCATGAGCGAGTCCGAAGATTCTCTGAGTGTGCTCTTTTCTTGCCCCTAACTCTGCCGTTAGTTGTCATTCGTCAACAGCCCCCTTCTCTAGCCTGTATACCGTCGCCGCGAACACGCCTCCACTCTCCCATACTAGAGTGCTCATCCCTGAGTCTGTGGCAATCTCCTCAAGCCATGACTCCTGAATCTCCCCCCTCTGCCTTGCCCGCTCCGAAATCTGGAGATAGTCTATCCCCAACGACACCAAATACTCGTAGCCTTCCTGTGCTGTCTTGGCTTCGAAGAATGGCCTCATTCTGCTGTCCCTCCAGTAAATCCCCGGACGTTCCCCATAATAAAAGTAGGAAGAATCTTCTGTTACCAGCACAAGGGAGTCCTCTGGTGTGTTGTCATTGATATAGAATACCGATGAGGCGTAGTATCCCCCAGTCTGTATCAACTTGTCTTTGTCTGATAGACACAGAATCCCAAGCCCATGATAAGGAACTCCAATGGTCTTCGGGTATGTGTAATCACTAGCCCATAGAAAGCACATAGCTCCGACTATTCCCAAGACCAGTAGCTTCCGAAGTATGCCTGTTATCAACTGCTCTCAGCCCTTCCATCCAATGTACTCAAAAGTACCCCAGCACAGAGGGCGGCAAATGGTGCAGCCGTCATGTAATAGCGGTATAAGTCAAAGCACAGGAGATACCCATATATTAGCCCAATGGTTAGGACCGCACCTATGGCAACAAAGATAAAGCCACGATTCTCTTGGTATCCCTTCCAGAGTAGCGGTAGTAAGGATAGTAGAAATAGTAATGGCAATATACCATAGAACTTGTAGTTCGTCAGTATGTGCTGAACAATGCTCAAATCAGGAGCATTAGTTGCAAGCCATATGGCTCGCCCCTGTAGATTACTGATAATCTTGATGGATTGGTAAGGGTAAGCCAAAAGCCCTATTGTTGCAGCTGGCAAAACTAGAGCTATGCCGGTGCCTACCCTCCGTATAACTCTTCCCTTGGCAAAGAGACAATACAGGATACCAGCTATGGGAAGCGCAACTATGCCTACGGCATGTGTGAAGAGTGCAAGTACCAATGTGAAAACTGCTATACCTAGCAATGGTGCTGAATATTGTACTGTCAACCAGTATACCCAGAAGATACCTAGAGCAAAGAAGAATATGCGTATGGCATCAATAGAGTTATACATCGCTTCGAGTGTATAAACGGATACTGTGACCAGGGCAAGAACTGCAAATAGCCCAGCTCCCTTGCCAAGTACCTCTCCCCATCTCCATACAAGAAGGGCTGTCAAAATCAGATATATCGGCGCAACAGTCCGCACACCATAGTCAGAGCTAATTCCTCCCTGCAAAAGATAACTCCAAACATACAGAAGGTGAAGCCCTGGAGGGTAGTTACTGGGCACATACTCTAGGGAACAGTTCTCATAGAGTATCCTTCCAGTAGTAGCGTGCTTCAGAGCATCATGTGCTTGGATAGGGAAGAGAATTGCTTTGTACGAAGCGAACAGAACTATCGCAAGGATTGCTATGGCAACTATAACTCTAATAGTAGACCACCCTGACAAATAGCATGGCCTGCTGAACAACGAACGATATGTCTCGGCTAACTGTGGGAAGCTCCTCCACGAGAGGGCAGGAGCAATAGCAAAAACCGCTAGGACTATACCTATATAGATAAAGTGAGAAGCCCCTGGCAGTAGCAAGAAACAAAGATAGAGAACAATGGAAACGATGCCCGGGGCAAGCCCAATAGAACCAAATAAGATGCTTGCTCTATCAACCGTAGTTCTCTGCAGCGCTCTGAAGAGAAGAAGCGCAAGGGCGTTGCCCAGTATGCCGTATGTCAATAACAGCCCTAGGGTAAACATAACACCTCGCTATTAGGTGACGTGGCACTTTTGACTTCTACCCCGCAGAGTGCCACCGAAAGATAACCTATTATTGCTGCTATGACAGCAGCCAGAGCTAGAGGATTGGGCATCAATGTCTTTAGGTCTATCATAAACTTCCCCATTTCTATGGTTATATGGGGGAAAGTTTACATGAGGGGTACGTCCTTTGCTAGTCATGTGTAGCCCTCCTTAATGAGTCTCGCAACAAGCTCTTCATTTCTTAACCTTCAACGTATACTATACTTTCCTTATTCTCCTTTCTCCAAAGCCGCTCCAAAGACAATACCACGCCTCCTAAGAACCATAGGGGTCTTGTGCCGATTATACTCATGCTGAAAAGACCAGCAGCCAGAAAAGTAATGAAAGGCACTGCGGTCGCCAGCCCAAGCAAGTGAAACGACCGCTCCCTTGTCTTGGATACCTTGATACCTTTATAGACTAGAGAGCCAATTAGCCACACAAAAGCTAGGAGGCCAAAGAATCCGGCAGCGGCGAATACATCCAAAAATATATTGTGTGGGTATGCGCCCCAAATAGAGAACTCTGTTTGTCCCGGATAGTAGTGGTAGGCGAAACCAAATATTCCTGCTCCAGTGAAAAACCAATCAGAAAAATGCTGAGCTACAAATCTCCACATGTCAAGCCTTGCTGCTATGGAAGAGCTCTCAAGATTGGTGATTAAAGCATACCGACTTGTGTATCCTGATGGCAGCAGAATAAATGGCAAAATGATGACCGCCACTATAATCGGAGCGAGGAAAACAACTCGCTTCCTTTCCTTCGTCGTGTAGAGAAGAAAGAGGAAGAATATGC
>Ga0268285_1001430_pt1 | contig 11561 bp, 8 predicted proteins | sample saktaG_2_FD_190144 | JGI IMG/M metagenome (GOLD analysis project Ga0268285, IMG submission 190144) | Saline water microbial communities from Sakinaw Lake, British Columbia, Canada - sak_2013_06_06_120m | ecosystem: Environmental > Aquatic > Non-marine Saline and Alkaline > Saline ... | reverse complement strand
GTAAGCGGTTGAAGCTGGGTGCAGTTATACCGGTAGATGAGGGAAAATCTGGTGAAGCTGGTAAAGTGATAGCATTGCCCCAGCCAGCACCGGCGGCTGTAGGCGTTGAAACAGGGGATGGGGTTTTAGGGCTGCTCAGGGTTCAATTGGAGGGGAAGCGAGAAATGCCAGCGGAGGAGTTTGTACGAGGGCAGCATGACTTTGTCGGCAGCCTTTTGCTTTGACTCTATCTGTCATTTTAGCTAGAATATGCTTTTCCGAGTAACTTATGTAAGGAAGGTATAGAGGATGTTTTTCTTTGACCCGGTATGGTTTCTTATCATGATGCCCCCCTTTATCTTCATGATTTATGCCCAGATGAAGGTAAGTTCAGCCTTTAAAAAGTACTCTAAGGTGGCTAACTCGCAGCACATCACCGGGCTTGAAGCAGCCCAGGCTTTGCTTCGAGCCAGCGGCTTGAGTAACGTCAAGATTGAGGGGGTTAAGGGCAGGCTGGGCGACCACTACGACCCCGGTAAAAAAGTGTTGCGGCTCTCTCCAGCGGTAGCTAACACTCCGTCTGTAGCTGCTTTAGGAATCGTGGCTCACGAAGTAGGGCATGCGGTTCAGGACAAGGTTGGCTATGCCTTTCTGAGGTTTCGCACTTCCTTGGTGCCAGCGGCCAGCGTGGGCAGTAGCCTCGGCTTTATTTTTGTAATCTTGGGCTTCCTTATTTACATGTTTAGTGGCAGCGAGTTTGGTTCTATGGCCGTTTTGGCAGGCATTTTTCTTTTTTCCCTGGCTGTGCTTTTCAGCCTGATTACCTTGCCTGTGGAGTTCAATGCCAGCAACCGTGCCAGGCAAATGCTACGCAGCACCGGCATGGTCTCCGTTCAGGAGTACAACGGTGCCAGTGCTGTTCTCTCGGCTGCTGCCATGACCTATGTAGCCGCTACACTTCAGGCGGTAGCTCAGCTCTTTTACTTTGTCCTGATGTTCATGGGCATGCGAAGATAAGGACAATCTCTGCTTATCTTGATAGGCAAGCCTCCTGAGATGACAAAAGAAGCCCTTCAGGGGGCTTATTATTTGTGCAAATTGCCAATTGAGGACGCTCAGCTTATAATCTTGGTTGAGCAGACGGGGTTTTTACGGAGGTTTATATTTTGCTTGAGGAAAAGAATTTGGGCAGCTTTGATACATTGAGAGAGATTATTGCCAGGCTGCGTGCACCAGACGGCTGTCCCTGGGACAGGAAACAAAGTCATACCTCGCTGAAACCATACTTGATTGAGGAGTGCTACGAGGTCTTGCAGGCTCTGGACGAGGGGACTCCGCCGGAGCTCTGCGAGGAGTTGGGTGACCTTTTGCTTCAGATTATGCTCCATGCCCAGATTGCCGCTGAGGACGGGCAATTCGACATTGAGGATGTAGTCCGGGTTATCAGCAACAAATTGATTCATCGCCATCCTCATGTCTTTGGTGGTCATAAGGTGAAGGATGCTATAGAGGTAGAGCTAAACTGGGAGGCCCTGAAGCAGGAGGAACGGCACGAAGGCGAATCACTCTTATCTGGCGTGCCTGACCAGATGCCAGCTTTAGCTTATAGCCAGTCGATTCAGCGGCGGGTGGCTGGAGTTGGCTTCGACTGGGAGAAGGTGGAAGATATCATTGACAAGCTGGCTGAGGAGGTAGCCGAGATTAAGCAATCCCCTGACCAGCAGGAAAGAGCAAAGGAGTTTGGCGATTTGCTCTTCACCCTGGTTAACATCGCCCGCCGGCTGAATATAGACTCGGAGATGGCGCTCCGCTCGGCTAACCAGCGCTTCTATCAGCGTTTTTCCTATATGGAAGAAGTTTGCCGTAAGCGAGGCGTCGATATCGGTAGCCTGTCTCTGGATGAGCAAAACGCCCTGTGGGAGGAGGCCAAGCAGCCCTGCTTCGATGAGTGAGTTGGCTCTTTTATATTAAAAACAAGGGTGATAAGCGAGGCTAAAGCGCCACTGCTATAGGCCAACTACAACAGCCTTCTATCACTTCATAGTCCTGATTGTTTGCTGATTTGTGCCCGGCGTCAGCAAAAATGGAATGCACAACAGATGTAGGCTAGTGGATATTTTCTGACGAGGCCACAATATCACACTTCTGCTGGACATCACAGGTCGTACACTTTGCCCGGGCAGGTGAACAGAAGCCGGAGTGTGATTTGGGAGGGGTCAATACGTAGCATTCGGGATAGAGCTTTTCCGTAAATTGATAGTTGCAAGCGGTATCGTTTTGCTCTATCATCCAACTCAGCCTCACTCGTGATCTCGTCACTTTTGAAATCCAGGACAGTGGCCCTTAGTGTCTTGTTATCCAGACCTCGCACGATAGTAACACGGTCGAAAACACCCGTTACCCACTGGTCATCAAGCACGATCTCGAAATGCTTCTCGCGCCATAAATCGACATTACCCTTAGGTTTGGACAAGGCTTGTCGGCCCTCTGCAGAAGCAAGTGCCTGTCGAAAGTGCTCGATGGCCATTTGCTTTATGTCTTCCGTGGCTGATGATATCTCTTGCCATTCCTGAATCAAGCTATCGATGTCCACTTCGTCGATCCATGGAACCTTCTCGAAGAGTTCGTGAATGGCTTTACCGAATTCCCGGCTGTCATGAGTGGTATGTGCAAACAGCGAATCGGCTCTTATTTCACCTTGTCCAAGCATTGATGGTGATACACCAAGCAGCTTGCGTCTCTGCGAAGGTCGTTCTCCAAATCCCTCCGGCAGTTCACGTCGCTCTGTGGATTTGGCAGGCTGTACCTTCTCAGGTACTCTGGTGTACCAATCACGCTCACCCGTCTCATAAAGGCAAATGAGGTCTTCACCACCGATTGTAGCGTGTGACCCATCGGTCGGCTTCATATCGCCTGCCAGTCGCAATTTCAGAAAAGCGGCAGGAGTTATGACAGCGGCACTCTTTCCCGGAAAGCTGGTAACCATGTAGAGCCCCTGCCTGGCTCGGGTCAGCGCCACATACAGCAGGCACAGGGCATCGAAACACTCCGTTTCGTCGCTTGCCTGCACCTGCGTAGCCAGGACAGGGTCGTTTTCGGCTATAACCCTGCGCGGCATTTTCAACGCCCACAGGGGACGATCAGTACTGGGTTCACGAGCTATCACAAAGTCAATCTGGTTTGCCTTCGTCATATTGTCCCTACCCCCCTGCAAATCAGGCAATATGACAATATCAAAACCCAATCCCTTGGACTGATGGATGGTCATAACACGCACAGCATTCTCAGCGGCAAGTTCATGCACCTCATGTTTGTCGACGAAACGCAAAAAATCATTGCAGTCGCAGCCATCGTTTTCATCGAACTCAACAGCAGCGTTTATAAGGTCATTTAACCTCTTACGGCCAAAATCATCCAGTGGCTGTACTGCATCCAGTCGTGCTCCCCATTTGCGTATGAAAGACTGAAAGCCTGACATCTGTACTTCCCTCAACAACGCCATCGGCAAACTATTTCGATGCTTCCCTTCCCTCTTGAAGTAGCTTCTGAGCGGGCTCATCTCCAGGTGACGCCAGGCAAAGGTATCACCTGGATGCGCAGCGAATTTCACCAACGAAAGGAGAAGGGAGACGACAGGATTATCTTTAATCGCGGCTTTGCCTTCATAGATGATGTCCATGACCTGACATTCGCGGCGGAGAAAGTTAACGACATCTTTTCCGCTATCATTGGTACGCACCAGGACAGCTACCGACAGACCTCGGTTCAACGGATCAATCTCTTTCAGCAAACGAGCTACAATCTGATAACGGTCGTCATCGGTGGGCTTAACTTCGCCGTTGTGACATTGTGGCTCCAGGAGCGCTACATAGCCGTGTTCAGGGACAACATCTTCCTGGCACTGGTGCTCCTGCCACACTTTCTCCCATTCCTTAATTGCCTGTTCCTGCAATTGGCTCTGCGTCAGGTCACCAAATATGCGGTTCACTGTATCCATAACTGGCTGACAGGAACGGAAAGATACATTCAGAGGGGTCTGTTGAATGTGTCCCTGATATTGCTCCAATATTTTGCCAAAGAGCCGGGCGTTGCCACCGCGCCAGCCATAAATAGCCTGCTTAACATCTCCAACATAGAAAAAGCTGCGCCGACCGCTGGTGTCCTGCAATATCTCATCGGCGAGATTGCGCAGCACTTCCCATTGTAAGTCGCTGGTATCCTGAAACTCGTCCAGCAACCAGTGGTCGAGTTTACAGTCGAGGCGGTAATCGATATAGAGTCGTGCCTCTTGCTTCGGCATCCGGCTGAGCAGGGTGCCACCGCTGTACTGGTTGGCTGCAGTCAACAGGTACTGCGCATCGGTGAAGGTGAGCTTACCTCTTAATCGTATCATGTCATCGTAAAACTGCTCATATTGGTCCAGAATCCGGTAGATGCCGTTGGTTTTGTTCAAGGTGCTGCGGAGTTCTGTGCCGACTACATGGCGCAACAGGCTAAGCATCAACTCGCATTGCCTGGCACTGAGAGGATACTCACCTTTGCTGTAGGCTAACGTCATCTCGCCACGCTTTAGGTTTTCTATATTTGCTAGAAGCGATTGAAAGACAACTGTTTTGCTCAAATTATCATCCCATGGTGCTGATTCGCTGTAGTTACTGGCGAAGTCGGTGATCTTTAACAGGCTGTTCAACAGATTGCCGTGGAATCCGCTGTTCTCAAATGAGGCTCTGAGTTCATTTGCAGCAGCAACCACATCACCTGACGGTTCCAGCCATGGCGACCCCTGAGGCCAGATCGTGTTCTCCTGCCCCCAGATATGGGATTCAGGCATGAACTGGTAATAATCCTTGTAATTGCTGGTGAAAGTATCTAGGCTGCGCTCGAGGCTTTTCTCCTCTTGCCCGAAGGTCGCCTGCTTGAAGGCATCTAGAAACTCTTGCTGTGCCGCATCATCTACATAATTATGATTAAAAATAGTGTTGAGCACCTCCTGACTGGCACTTTTTGCCGCAGCACCATCGCTGTCCATTATCTGAAACGCCGAAGGGATCCCAAGCTCCATGGGGAAAGCTCGAAGGATAGCCACGGTGAAACTATCCAGCGTGCCGACATGCAAGCTGTGAAGGCTTACCAGAAGCCTTCGAAGCAATCGCAAAAAGTCATCCTGCTCAAACTCTGGCTTTCCGATCCGTTCCCCGGTTTTTCGAGCCTGTTCTGGTGAACTGGCGGCTTCACAAAGATACTTGATGACCGAGTCGAATATCTCACCTGCTGCCTTTCGTGAAAAAGTCAGTGCGGTGATTCGGTCGGGATTCACTCCGTTGGCCAGAAGCCATATATAGCGGTGGGCAAGCTGGAAGGTCTTGCCCGAGCCGGCAGAGGCTGATATAGCTTCATGGCCAATGCCGCTTTTCATCACTTTGTCTTTTCTCCCATGAAGACTTCAAAAGCTGTCACATTGATGTAGTCAGGGATATCAGTAGGAAACAGGCTCTCAAAATCATCATATTGTACTTCAGATACCGGCGGCCAGAACCTGCGGTTTTGGACATCTTTGACTACGGACTCGGCGCAGCTTCTGGCGGATTCCATGAGTTCGGCGCTAAAGTTTTCCCAGATGACTACTCCGGTATCGCTTACCGCCTTCGGCAGATTGAAGTAGCCGAGTTCTATCGGGCTTTTGAAAATCTCTTTTTCGGGAAGCAGCATTCTATAAAGCGGCAGCTGTAGGTCAGTCCAGCGTTTCTCTTTGCCGTTTATAGTGACCATCATATAGTCGGCTACATCTTGTGAAGCAGAACCGAAGTGAGCTTCATCCGGGCTCTGTGCTTTGTCTGAGGTCTTATAATCGAGAATGCGTATGCGTCCCGACTCGCGGTGCCTGTCGATGCGGTCAATCTTCCCGCTGATAGGCATGCCAGCTAGTTCAGACTCGATTTTTGCCTCGGAATCTACAATTTGCCAGCCCTCGCTTACTAAATCAGTCTGTACTCGTGCTGCGGCGCGAAGCCGTTGCTTTGCTGCATTGAGTTGGATCTTTATCTGCAGTGATGGTGATAGGCCGAAGCGCTCCGCTACCCAGTTCTCTGCTTCGGCACAAAGGAATTCACCCAGCTTGCCGTCGTTTTCACACCGCCGCATCTCATCGCTATGTGCCATTTTCTGGAGCACCTCGTGCAGCATCGCCCCGAAATCGAGCGTATCCATCTCCCCCTTCTCATCGTCCAGTGGCTCCATGCCGAGTACATGCTTGAGATAAAAGCGGAAGGGACACTTCAGGTAATCCTTGAACTTGGTAACCGACAGCTTCTTCAGGTCGAGCTTATCTATCGAAATATCAGCGGGTGGACTAGCTTCGAGGAGGAAGCTGATCGTTGGTGGGTAATTGTCCTGCCTCTCGTCGGGATCTCCGAAAAGCTGTTTGGCACGTTGGGGAAGTTCCGCATCGCTGCAACGGAAAAGCAGGCGTGATGGCTTCAACGGGTCACCAGTGCTGGAGGTTTTGTTAACCATAAAACAGACACGTCCATCTCTCTGGCGGGATTCGATAAGTCCCTGCATCAAATAAGCATCTCTGGCAAGCCAGTCCTCATCGTGCCGCAGGCCTAGTTGCCTTCGGAGTGAGTCAGGCAGAAAAACATCGCTCAAGCGGCTATCGGGCACAAAGCCATCATTCATACCGGTAACAATGAGGAAAGGAGCATCATTCCATGGGAGCTCGAGCCAACCCTCGAGGTCAATGATAGCGCCCTTGCGCTCCAGATAATAGTGCTGTGCCCTCAGCCTCTGTAATAGAAGTTCCAACGCATATTTTTTCTCAATGCCGAGTATGTCGATTGTCTCACTAGCAAGCTCGTGAAGCATGGAGTCCACCAGTTGCGCTACTGTTATGAATTCTTCATCATCAGGATTATTGGGATTAACCATGCGGACCTCATATATAGTTTGCAGCAACGACCGCACTGCACTGTCAAGGTCATCGTTCTTGAACGAGTTCACCTGATTTTGAATAAACGTGACCGCCTTTTCCAGGCTGGCAAATTCTCGGCGTTCCGTTCTCCCCGCAGTTGGCTCATGAGGGAAGCGGCAGGTTATATCCTCCATCCCCAGTGGCAGGTGTTGGTTCTGGAAATTGTCCAGCTCCTCCAACAGCCAGCGCGCAGAAAGATTAAGCTTTATCTCAAGGTAATTGAGAACGTCAGCATGTCGTAGAAATGCGCTGAAGGCTGCGTAAGTGCCCTCATTGACCAGAGCGCGGAAGGTATCAAGGAAGTGATACAGTGGGTGCTCTCCTGCGCTTTTCCCGGCAGGGTCAAACGTAGTCATTCCCATATCCGCAAGTTCAGCAGTCAGATAAGTTGTCACCCTGCTATCAGGCACGCCGATGGCGATATCACCAGGGCCCAGATTACCAGCCTCCTCTGCCATAATCTTCATCACCTTTCGGCTCTGTAACACTGGAGAACCTGTGAGGACGATATTCTTCTCAGTATCCGGAATATCAATTCGGGTGGCATTCCATTTCTCCGCAATCGGGCGCCCCCAGCTATCGAAATGGTCCGCCAACGACTCAGGGGCATGTATCAAAATAACAATTGATACCAGAGTGGAGAGATGCTCCAGCGCACAAAGCATGCGTGGTGTGGGATCTGACACCGCAGCGATAAGAATTCGCTCGATTCCATCTGGAAGTTCAGGGCTTTCCGACCGTTTAATCACAAGCTCGCACGGGTCTTGAAGCCCAAGCTTCTCAAGCCGTGTCAGGTAGGCCGCTTCCAGTTTAGCCATGTCTTCCCATCGCTCCAGTTCCTCTAGAATATTGCCGAAATCTCTATATACATCTGCTATGCGATACCCTCCGTCCACCAGAGTCTCACGCAGTCTTTGCATCATTTCGCCGGTGTGCATCGCCCAGGTGAAGTTCTGCTCCGGTGTTCGTGCCGGGAAAAACTCGCTGTATTCACTGAGGTCGGCTCTCATCAACACATCAGCCCAGATTGCAGCTACCTCCGTCTGGTTAGCCACATTTTGGGATTCATTTTCAGAAAGCAAGAAGAAAGTTGGTGTTACCACATGAGGCGATAGGAGAGCCGCGTTTTGCTTTGCGCAATGCAGTGCCAGAGTCTCCCGCAACCGCCGTCCCGCCTGGCGTGTCGGCACCACGATCAGCTCCTTTTCCAAATCAACAGACCCGGAGAGCTGCTGCGGCAGCAGAAACTCCCGCGCTTTAGCCGTCACCGGCGCATCCCAACCTAGAAAAACGCGTTCTACAGGCATGATTTATTGCCGTACTGAGATATTGATTGGGTTTTCCTTATCATATACCCAGCGCTGTGGATTTTCGGCGATATACTGCCGAATGCTATTCAAAGATTCCTCGTTGCGAATAACATGGTCATAGTAATTTCGCTGCCAGACAGGAGTACCAGGGGCATTGCGCAATCGATTGATTCGTCTGGCTGTATTCATCTTGATGTAACCAATGATCTTGGGGAGCAGCATCCTGCGACGGCCAGTTTGTTGACACAGGGGCAATTCATGAATTGCCCCTACAAATATCATGATGCTCCCATGTACATGATTTGGCATAACCACGAAAGCATCCAGTTCCACATTGGGATAACGAGATGGTAAGTCTTTCCAGAATGCCTCAACAATCGCACCGGCAGGACTCAATCGCATTATCCCTTCATCCATTTCCCCGAAGATGTTTTCATGATTTTTCGTGCAGATGGTAACAAAATAGGCTCCAGCCTGGGAATAATCATATTCTTTGAGGCGGAGTGAACGGCGATGATGTCTTTTCGCATCAGACTTCATTCTTTTTCCCGTATCTCGTAGGGGCAATTCATGAATTGCCCCCTACAATAGGTGGCTATATTTTGTATTTGTAAGATGTTTTCATGAATAAGAGAAATACTATTTATAAAAGCTAGCGAGAATGCTCCACAACTTACTATGGGGGGAGATTCATTCATCGAAAGTCATACAAAACGAACTCCGTTTTGCTCAAAGATTGTTTGTACATTTGCTTGTTGCCCTCAAACCTCTAATATTAGTACTCCACCGATTACCTTCAATGTGCGTTCTACATACGTTTTTAGTTCCGGGTCTTGAATCAGATGTGTATCAGCATCTGGATTTTCCCCGTGGTGAAAGTGTTTCGAATACTCGTTAATCTCGGATAACTCATTCAGGAATGGTTTCAGGGACGACAACGGTTGATTTTCGGCAGAATCTCTAATTTTGCCTATCATATTGCCTAACCATTCACCTTGTGGAAATTGCCCTGGGAATCGTAGCCTGAGGTTTGTCTCAATTAGGGGTCTTATACAGCGAGCAACATCCCGAAGATTTCCTTTCGGACCATGTTCACGATATTCTGTCAGAGCAGAATAGTGCTCTAAGTATTCACCTTGCATTTCACGTTCTATGTCCCATTCAAGTAGTTCACTTCCTTGATCTTTACGTCTGATGCAAAGTGTTTTTCTGGTGGCTTTGTCCACTTCGTTCCAAACAAGCCGGAGAAAAAATTCATCATGTGATAAAAGAATCACCTGCTTTGCCGAATCGCTAATGCGAATTATCTCCTGCTTTGTGCTTGTTTTGCGATGAATATCAAGACTAGCTATAGGATCATCAAAGACAATGATTTTTTCAGACAGATTCGGATCCTTGTCAAGCCTTGCCAAGAAAAATGTAAAGGCCAGGGTACTTTTATCACCACTGCTCAAAGTGTTTTTAAAACAAGCTGTAGGCTTTGAAGGATCTTTGGCTTCTAAATCAAAAGCGACGTTGTTAATTGCAATTTGGTAGTTTAAACTTGGCTTTCCTCCAAAGAATACTTCTTTAGCATCATTTATTCGAAAATCTGCTGCAAATTTTTCTAAATAATCGTTGATTTTTTTCTGATATTGAGTTAGAAAAGTCTTTGTGTATTCCTCCAACTTAGTTCTAGCAGCTCCTTTTTGCCCTTCGAGTTTAGTCTTTTCATCTAGCAGCTTTTGGTACTCTGTGCAAAGAGGGGCGACTGTTTCGGATAAACGTTTCTTAGTGTTTTGCAGCTTTTGCAGGTCCTCTTCAGCCAAAGTCAGATTTGCATCACCGATTTCCTTTTTCTTCCCCCCAATTTTCTGGTTCACACATCGAACAGATTTGTTATAATTTTCAATTGTTTTGCGAGCCTTCTCATATTCTTTTATCGCATTATTAAGCTTATTGTTAGGTGTCAGTCTTTCTAGAGGCGAGGTGGACTTTCTTTCTACGTGCTCAACAAGGAGTTGGCAAACTTCATCCCATGTGGCTTTAATGTCTTTAAAAGAGATGATAGGAAAGTCTACGTCTATATATTCTTTCCAAAACTCAGTAAGCGATTCATTGACAGTGATCTTTTTCTGTATGGGGTCGGATGTCAATAGTAGACACCAAAGCCTTCACCCTGCCAGCACTAATCCAGCATAGTATTTCTGGGCATAAGCTACTGGTGACAGGTAGCCCAGCTTAGCCTGTAACCTTTGCCGGTTATAGAAGATTTCAATGTACTCGGCGATATCCTCCATCGCTTCGCGCCGACTCCTGTAGTGGCGGTGATTGATCAGTTCCTGCTTGAGGATTCCCCAGAAGCTCTCCATCGGCGCATTATCAAAGCAGTTCCCGCTTCCGCTCATTGACACCTCTAGTCCAAACTGCCTTAACAAGCCTTGATACTCATGGCTTCAGTATTGACTGCCGCGGTCGGAGTGGTGCAGTAACCCTTTCTCTGGCCTCCTGGTGGTTACTGCTTGCAGCAGAGACTGGTTGACCAGGTTACGGGTCAGCCTCTCTCCCATGGCGTAGCCCACAATCTCACTGGTAAAGAGGCCTTTGTGCCCGGCCAGGTACAGCCAGCCTTCATCGGTAGGTACATAGGTTATATCGCTTACCCACACGGTATTCGGTTCATATACCTTAAACTGCTGCTTAAGTAAGTTCTCCGCCACCGGCAGTTTATGCTTGGAGTCAGTGGTTGTCTTGAATTTCCTCTTCTGCTTACAGCGTAGACCCAGCTTCCTTTTGATACGCTTGATACGGCAGATACCCACTCTTATTCCGTCCTCAGCCAGCTCACGCTGCAGTCTCTCCGCCCCATAGGTCTGCCGGGCCCGCCTGTGTGCCGCCTTAATCGCCACCTCCAGCCGCATTTCTTCCTTTGCCCACTTAGAGGGTGGCCGGTTAGTCCAGGCATAGAAACCGCTGGCTGAGACCCTCAGAATCCGGCTCAGGAGTGGTATGGGGTAGTGGAGCCGCATCTGCCTCATCGCCGCGTACCGTGCAGCGACTCCCTGGCAAAGTACGCAGCTGCTTTTTTTAATATGTCTCGTTCCATCTTCACTTCTACCAGTTCTTTCTTCGTCCGAGCCAACTCCATCTCGACTTCAGTTAAGGGCTTTTGTGTCTTGCCGATTTCCCCCAGTTTCCCTTCCTTATAGGCTTTGACCCAATAAGCGAGTGTTGAGGGAGCCAGGGACAGCCGGCGAGCCGCCTCCGGTAACGACAGCTTTTCCTCAGTTACCAGTTTCACCGCTTCCTGGCGGAATTCCCGG
>Ga0268285_1001422_pt1 | contig 11583 bp, 10 predicted proteins | sample saktaG_2_FD_190144 | JGI IMG/M metagenome (GOLD analysis project Ga0268285, IMG submission 190144) | Saline water microbial communities from Sakinaw Lake, British Columbia, Canada - sak_2013_06_06_120m | ecosystem: Environmental > Aquatic > Non-marine Saline and Alkaline > Saline ... | reverse complement strand
TCTCAGCCTATCATCGATCACCAACTTTGGCTTTCTTGGTCTTCCTCTGTTTTCCAATGGCGTGAGCGATCACAAGACGGCATTCTGATGCGAAGCTCGCCCAGATCGAGGTCCCGTCGTCTTCATACGCTTCCATTCTCGGTACTTGTTTTTTTGAACGAAGGTCCAGAGCTCGTCAAGCTCGACCTTTGAGACGACGAGGTCCTTCATGAGAGCTTTGTTCGCCTCTTCGCTGTGCTCTGCAGCCCTTGAAAGCCACCGTCTCACTGTATCAAGTTTGACTTCTAGAACCTCGGCCGCACCACGAAGGCTCATGCCCTTAGGGATCATCTTCAATGCAGTGAGGACCTCATCTTCTTCTGTCCTCAGATCGTAAAAGACGCTGTTAGTCCTCCCGCGGAATATTCGAGTTACCGATAACGTTTCCTTTGCCGGTCGCCCCATACAAAGTACAATCTTCGTTAGGAGATGACACATCTGTGAACTTTGGCTTTGGGCCCCCTTCTTGCCATCTTGCTATCTCCAATTAAAATAGTAAATTACAATTATAAAAATCAACCTATTAGAAGGTCACGACCGGTTTACTGGCTGGCAGTGGTATTCACCCGGTAATGCACCCTCCGCATCGACGACGGGGACATCCTCTTCCGGCGGTTCTCCATGGTCCAGCAGCGGCTCAGGGGCTTCGATGCCGGGAACGGCCCCCTCCGGCAGCGCCGAAGTGACGGCCGTCTCCAGCTGGCTGAAGGGCTACAACGTGGAGGTTGACGGCTTTCAAATTGGCACCGAAGGGACCGGCTCAGATGCTGGTGGAAGCTATACTGCCAATATCGATATCCCAGGCAGAGTTGTCCCGTCGGGTTGAGATGGGACGCTCAGTTATTTCTTTTTAAAGGATTCTGCATTTTAGGCCACCATGCCATCTCTATATATCCGATTCGTGAGATATTCACCGACGAAGCGATCTGGAGCCGTGAAAGAATGAAGAAGATCGAGATCATCGCCGCCGTTTTTCTGACGATATGCATCGCGCTATCAGCCACAGCATCGGCCGGGAGCCTTCCGACCCTTCCCAGCGGAAAGGAAAATCCCCTGCCCATACTCTACCCCGAGCTGAACTCGAAGCCCGCCCCCTCGTGGGTGACGGAGGGGCTTAGGGCGACCTACTACGCCACCGTCGACAAGGGTGTGAACCAGCAGGGTCGGCCCGAGGCGGGCGAGGCCATTCTCCAAACGGACGTGGTGGCCCTGGAGGGCTCTTTCGCCGCCACCTCGACGTCCATGTACGTCCAGGGCCCTCTTGGATATTTGCGACCTATGGCCGGGGGTGGCTTCGGGTCGATCGTGCCCGCTGGTTGCGGCGACTTCTGGTGCAGCCCCGAGGTTCTGGCGAAGGCGACTGAGAGGAACGACGATGACGTCACGATAATTCGCGGTCCTGTCGAGGTTGCTGGAACGGGTTACCAGGCGATCAGGTTCGAGGTCAAGCACCAGGGCCTCAAGTACTCCATGACCTACGACGAGAATACCGGCCTTCTCCTCCATCACCGGTACGACATCCTATCAGCCGACGGCGCCACCCTTGAGACCGGCATAATCGATTTCAGGAACAGACAGCAGGTCGAGATCCCCTGGGCCGGCGGCGCAGCCCCAACTTGGCTTCGTCCAGGTCAGATGACGACCTACCAGGGCCAGACGGTCTACCAGATCCCAGGGACTATGGCCTCGCCCTTCCCAGTGACTCTCCAGGCTGAGGTAGTCTCCGTCCAGGCCAAATCGTCCATCGTCAAGTGGACGTTCGTGGGCCAGGGAGCTCCCTCGATCCCGGCGTACACCGCCAGCGGCGCACGTCAGCTTTTGGGATTCTGGCTTCCCGAGGTGGCTCTCGAGATCGACGAGGTTGGAGAAGTTGACGCGGACCCAGATACCGGCATCACCATAACCGTGATCCAGAACGATCAGAACGGGATCGTCTTCGAACAGACGAACGACCGGGACTATCAGAGGCACCTCACCTACGACAAGGCTACGGGAAAGCTCATCCAGAGCTACGAGGAGCAGCTGACGGAGGCGATGACGAACACCGTCCAGAAGACCTTGCTGCAGCTTGCATCTTAAGATGGTTTGAGGTGGGGGGACCGGCTTCGTCCTGGCGCGGAATTTGGACGAGCTGGACCTTCAACCGTCTCAATTTTTTGGATGTGGAGGATGTGAAGATGAAACCGTCGCTCGCTTTGGCGGCCCTCTCCGTCTCGCTGATCCTGATGGGCGGCGGGATGGCGGTCGAAGCCGCTCCTGCAGACCCTCTGGAGTTGGGAGCTCAGACCTCAGAACGCTGGGTCGAGAAGGGCGATGAATATCTATCGATGGGTATGTACAACGAGTCCATCGCGTCCTTCGACAGGGCTCTGGAGTTGGACCCCGAGAACGCCCTCGCCTGGAACGACAAAGGCTTCGCCCTGATATCCCTGGGCGAGTACAACGAGTCGATCTGGCACTTCAATAGAGCTATCGAAATTGATCCTGAGAACGACGTGGCCTGGAACAACAAAGGCTTCGCCCTGATGTCTCTGGAGAGGTACGACGAGTCCCTCCAGTGCTTCAACAGGTCTCTTGAGATCGATCCAAAGGATGCGTTCACCTGGAACAACAAGGGCTCGGCCCTCCTTTCCCTGGAAAGATACGAGGAATCTCTCGATTGCTTCGAGGAGTCGATCATGATCAATTCCTTTTATGTGAACCCCTGGATATCGAGAAATCAAGCGGTTCTGGCGCTAGAGGAAAAGAAGAAGGCGAGCGGCTAGCTGAAGGGGGTGGATGGGCGGATAGATCTGCACCGGCAGAAGGCCGGGCTCCGAAGTCTCCCTCCAAAAACTTAAGTTCTCGTCCCGCCCCAAAGCTGGTCATGAGCTGCGAAAGAGGCGATCAGAAGGTTGGGGTGGGTGATAAAGCTTGAGCGGGGCCGGAGGGGACGGCAAACTGGACCGCAAGACCAAGAAGGCCACCTTTGCTGCGGGCTGTTTCTGGGGCGTTGAGGCGGCCTTTCGAGAGGTTGAGGGCGTTGTCTCAACATCAGTGGGATACACTGGCGGAATCACGAACGATCCCACATACGAGGCGGTCTGCACCGACCGGACCGGCCATGCCGAGGCGGTGGAGGTGGTCTACGACCCCGACGTCGTCTCCTACGAGGAGCTCCTCGACCTCTTCTGGTCGATCCACGATCCAACAACCCCGAACAGGCAGGGACCCGACATCGGGACCCAGTACCGTTCGGCGGTCTTCTACCACGACCCTGAACAGGAGGCTGCAGCCCGGTCCAAAATGGAGATGCTCCAGAGGTCCGGCATCTATAATAGAGAGATCGTGACCGAGATCGTCCTGGCCTCCGAGTTTTACAGGGCCGAGGAGTATCACCAGCGGTACTTCGAGAAGCACGGACGGAGAGGGTGCAGGCTCTGGTGATGGGAAAAGATCCCGTCCGGTCTCGATGGGGCGGGAAATCCCATCCCTCCTCTTTTCTTTCCTTCCTCTCCGCTTCCTTTCATCCATCTGCGAAGGAAAGCTTAAAAAAAAAGATAGGTTTTGGTGGAGAGCCTCACCTCACCTGCACGAAGGGCACCCCCCTCCGCTGGGCGTCCCTCAGCTGATCTCCGAAGGTGAAGTAGTAGTCGTACTCGAAGATCCTCCCGTCCTTCATGGTCACGGTGATGGGCATATCGAAGGCGCCCCAGGTCCAAAGCTCCAGCTCGAAGTCGTTGTAGGGATCGTAGCTCGTATATTCGGAGGGGCTGAAGGTGGGATGGAGCTGGTAATGGACGGAGCGGACGTTGAACTTGTCGAGCCCTGTGACCAGGACCTTGATACTGAAGACCTGCCGTCCGTATGAGTTGTAGGAGTAGTAGACTTTGTTCGTCGCGGGGTCCACGGCCTGGGTCACGATCTGAAGGTCGGGTTTAGCGCCTGAAGATCCATCCGGCCAGACGTAGATCCAAAGCACGTTGCTCCATCCCGAATTTTCTCCATAAACCGCTAGCTGGTGCCATCCAGGATCACCGGCCTCAAACCAGCCGTTGATATAACCCTCCCACATGTATCCCAGGGATGCCCATTCCTCGCGCCCGTTCGGATGTCTTTCGTACGACCAGATCTGCTGCGGCTGATCGTTGTTCACGAGAAGGTTCGTTCTTTGGCCGGACCAGTAGCCTGAAGCATCCTGGGTCCACGTCCCGCTATAAAGGATGAAGGCCTGGAGACCTGGCATGGAGACAAGAGCGCGATCGCCACCTCCGATTGAGCTGGCTTGGCTGTATGTGAGAGCCTCCCCCTCAGATAGCTGGGTTGCGGCTTCTCCAGAGGAGGCCGACGGCGTAAGTGCGGGCTGCAAGCTGATGTAGGGCCTCGACGAAGTCGCCTCTCCTGAGGACGACGGCTCGCTGATCGATCCATCCGGATGGTCGGGTCCATCCTCCAATTCAGGTCCGACGGGCGGCATGGACGGAGCTTCCGCAGCATAAACCGAGGCTGAAAATATCACGATGAACGCCAATACGACATAGATTGATGTACTTGCTTTCAACTATCCCCACCCCATTTAATCCTGAAAATCGAAGCCTGAGATGCTGAAATTCATCGATTTTCCATTTTCGCGGGCGAACTCACAAATGTTGAGCCTTTCGAGGAAGATGAGTTTCCTCCTGGAAAATACCCTGTTGTATATGTATTTTTCACGATTTTAAATGCTTTTGGTCGGAGGCCTGGTACGGAATCGAGATCCAGAGGGTGGTGAGACAGAGCTTCAAGCCCCGAAGAGAAAAGGCAGACGAGATGAAAGTTCGAGCCATGCGTGAGGATCTGGAGATTTTACCAGGGGAGAGAATGACGAGACGTTAGAGCATTCAAGTGCTTTTCTAAGACCCAGCCTCGATTTACGAGGAAAATTATCATAAGCTATAATCTCAAGGTGATTTTTCACAGGGACTTTGGTGGAAGGATGGGGTTGGATGAGAAGATGAAGGGCGACGTGATCTCTGCTGTGAGAAAAGAGCTGGAAGAGAACGCGGACGAGAAGGCGAGGGAGAGCGGCCAGCGGTTCTTCAAAGAGGCGGCGTTGCTTCACGGCGTGAAGGCATCCATCGTGAGAGAGATCGCCAAGAGGCGTTTCCGGGAGATAAAGTCGCTGGAGAAGGTGGAGATCTTCTCTCTGTGCGAGGAGCTTTTGAAGTCGGATTACAGCGAGGAGGCCTTTATCGCCTTCGAGTGGGCTTACTCGCTGAGAAGGCAATACAAGCCCGCCGACTTCTTCGTCTTCGAGAGGTGGCTTTCTGATCGCGTCAACAATTGGGCCAAGTGCGACACCCTCTGCAACCACGCCCTCGGCTCCTTCATCGAGATGTACCCCGAATACCTGGAGAACCTCAAGGGCTGGACGGGATCGGAGAACAGGTGGCTTCGGCGGGCATCGGCGGTGACCTTGATCCTCCCGGCCCGGAAGGGCGAGTTTCTGGAGGAGGTCTTCGAGATATCCGACCTGCTCCTCGAAGACGGGGACGACCTGGTGCAGAAGGGCTACGGCTGGATGCTGAAAGAGGCGAGCAAAAAGCACCAGCAAGACGTCTTCGAATACGTCATGAAGAACAAGGGCGAGATGTCACGAACCGCTCTGCGGTACGCCATTGAGAAGATGCCCGCGGATCTGAGGCGAAGGGCTATGGAGAGATGATATCAGCTCGAGTGATGATGAAGTGAAGCAATTTCAAAATTCTCACATGGGTCATCGGTTAAGGCAAGAATCGCGATGTGGCAGCGATCTCGGTAGCAAGTCCGGTGAGATTGGCTTGATCAAAGAGGTTACAGCAAGCCATTCTTGAAATCGTACCTCGTTTATGCAACGCGTAATTCGTGTGAAAAACTGCAAGATTATGTAGCTCAAAATCCTTAACCGATGACCAATGGACAGTGTTGACTACATGGGAACAGCAAGGACTCAATAGTCTCCAGATGCTTAGAACTTGCCTAGGCAGCTAAACACGTACAAAAGGAGATATTGCCAGATATGACCGCCGCCGAAATCTGGTAGTCTACCGCAATTGAGTTGATCTAACCCTTGCGGATCGCCTGGATAGAACGAAAGGCTTTGTGTGCGCGCGATTAATCCCGCATAAGTGCCATCTTGGAGGCCGAGGCCTCTTGTGGCGGTTTTTAGGTTAAACAACTCGTTTTGGGTAGACTACCCGAAATCTTAAAGAAGAAAAAGCCAACCATCCATGACGAGGCTGCTTACGTGGATTCTCAGTACGATTACTTGCTTAAAAACAAGGATCGTGGAGTCTCCCTAGAAGATTACGCCAAAAAGCGCGGGATCGACCTTTGACCTGACCTACCTTTGGCCCTGTCATCTTCTCTTCCCTCTTCTTCTCTTCTCTTTTCTTCGCCTCTTGCCTTCATTTGTTTTCTCCCTTCACCCACACGCGAAGTTATTATATACTTTCAAAATGAAATTATATCTTCGCTGTTGAAGATATGAACCGGTCATGAGGCGCTTTCGGACGGATCGAGAATCAGACGAGCTATCTCAAATCAAGACGGGAGGATGATCAAAAATGGATGAATTCTCCGTTCTGGTGGGGGGGAGAGCCGGAGACGGGATAAACGAGGCCGGGATGATAATCGCCCGCCTCTTCAACCAGCTCGGATATTGCCTGTACCAGTACCTCGACTACCCCTCCCTCATCAGGGGCGGTCACAACTTCGCCATAGTCAGGGCCTCGGGCAAAAAAATAGGAGCCCACCGGGACGAGGTGGACTTTCTTCTGGCCCTCAACCAGGAGACGATCGACCGCCACAAATGGAGGCTGAAGGAGAGCTCCGTCGTCATCTACGACTCCGACGAGGTGAAATCCCCGGTCGCTGGGGGGTTGGGCCTTCCTCTGAAAACGATGGCAAAGGAGGCGGGAGCGCCACCGATCGCCAAAAATGCGGGCCTCATCGGCGCCTTCTCCAAGGCCGCCGGGATCGAGTGGGAGGTTACCGAGCAGATCCTTCGAAAGGAGATCCCACAATCGGTCGACGAGAACCTGGAGGTCGCCCGCCGGGGCCGCGACGGGATCGACGGGGATGACGGGCCGAAGGTCGAGATGCGATCTTATCCCTGCTGCCCCGTCATCACGGGAAACGAGCTGATCGGCCTGGGCCTCCTTCGGGGCGGCCTCGACGCTTACGTCGCCTACCCCATGACTCCCTCTTCGGGCGTCCTTCACTTCCTGGCGAAGGTCGCCGACGAGTTCTCGATCAAGGTGGTCCATCCCGAAAACGAGATCGCCGTGATTCTGATGGCCCAGGGCTTCGCCTACGCTGGCAAGCGGGCGGCCCTCGGGACCTCGGGCGGAGGCTTCTGCCTCATGACCGAGGGGATGAGCCTGGCGGGGATGGCGGAGATGCCCCTCGTCGTCGTCGTCTCCATGAGGGCGGGGCCCAGCACCGGGGTGCCCACCTATTCGGCCCAGTCCGACCTCCACTTCGTCATGAACGCGGGGCAGGGAGAGTTTACGAGGCTCGTTATAGCCCCCGGGGATGCGGAGCAGGCTTTTTACTGGTCGGCAACTTCCTTGGGCCTAGCCTGGAAGTACCAGATCCCCGCGATTCTCCTTTCGGATAAGACCCTCAGCGAGACCGCCTACAGCTTCAATCTCGAAGAGGCGAGAGACGTCCCCGAGATCGGTCCGGTCCACTGGGACGGCGACGGCGAGTACAGAAGGTACGACCGAACCTTGGACGGGATATCCCCCCTTGCCTTCCCTCCGAGGCCCGGGGCCGTGGTGAAGGCTAACGGCTACGCCCACCTGGAGTCCGGGATCACGACGGAGGATGCTGGAGAGGTCAAGGCCGTCCAGGACAAGTCCCTCCTAAAAGAAAAGAGCCTGATTGAAGAGCTGGAGAGCTTGCCAGCGGTGAAAACTTATGGCTCCAAGGATGCCTCGACGGCTCTTCTCTGCTGGGGCTCAAACAAAGGCGTATGTGCGGAGGTCGGCGAGAAGTTCGGCCTTCGGGTAGTCCAGCCGGTGGTCCTGAACCCCTTCCCAACCCCTCAGTTCGAAAAGGCCCTCCAAGGGGTCGAGAGGATGATATGCGTCGAGACGAACTCCACAGGCCAGCTCGCCCGCCTCATACGATGTTGCGGGTTTGAGGCGGACGATTTGATCCTGAAGTACGATGCAAGGCCCTTTTCCGTCGACGACCTTGAAAAGAGGCTTTTGGAGGTGACGAGATGAAAACCAAAGATCTGGGCACAAAGGCGCCCATCACCTGGTGTCCCGGCTGCGGAAACTTCGCCATCCTTAACGCCATAAAGCCGGTTATTGCGACGCTTGACGAGGAGGGGGTGGTGCCCCTGGAGAACGTCGTCCTGGTCTCGGGGATAGGCTGCCACGCAAAGATAGCCGACTACGTCAACGCGAACAGTTTCTATTCGATCCACGGCCGGCCGATCCCCGTCGCCACCGGGATAAAGCTTGCAAACCCTGACCTCACCGTAATCTGCTTTTCCGGAGACGGCGACTCCTACGCCGAGGGGCTAGACCACCTGATATTCGCCGCCAAAAGGAACGTCGACATAACGACGATAATCCACGACAACCGGGTATACGGCCTCACCACCGGCCAGTACACTCCGACATCGCCTTCGGGGTTTGTGGGCAGGTCCACACCAGAGGGTCTAAAGGTGCCCCCGATAAACCCCCTGGAGATCGTCTTTGCCAGCGGCGGAACCTTCGTTGCCAGGGGCTACTCCCACGGGATAGAGCTTCTCAAGGACGTCTTCAGAGAGGCGATACTCCACCGGGGATTCTCCTTCGTCGACGTCCTCCAGGTCTGTGCCACCTTCTTCAATTTGTACGAGTACTACAACGAGCGGGTCTACACCCTCGAAGACCACGATCCTCTGGACCGCGTCAAGGCGGAAGAGAAGATGAGGGAGTGGGACTACAACTCCGACGGCTCGATACCCCTCGGCATATTCTACAGAGAGGAGGCTTCTACCTTTGGGGATAACTTCACGAAATATAATTCGAAGATCTCCGACCTGGACGGCGCGATAAGAAAGACCCTGGAAAGCTACATTTGAGGCTGGAGGATCTCGGGCCGGTGGCTTGCAGCGCCTTTGATCCAAAAGGATATATACTCCGAGGGAGAGAATACAGTGTTGTATTATTGGACATGTTTTACGCGGCATCGAGTCCGGACCACCCTTGAACTTACCTCCATCTAGTTGGATCTTGTACAGGAGGCGAGATTAATGGCGAAAAAATATACGTGCACAGTTTGTGGATATGTCTACGATCCAGAAAAGGGCGACCCCGATTCGGGGATCGCTCCTGGTACCGCTTTTGAAGATCTCCCTGACGACTGGACCTGCCCGGAGTGCGGGGCTGCCAAAGACGCCTTTGAGGCGAGCTGAGCCGGGAGATGATGAAAATGGCCCCAATTGACGAGAGGATTACCAAAGCCCTGAATGAGCAGGTCAAGTGGGAGCTTTTCTCCTCCTACCTCTACCTTTCCATGTCTGCTTACTTCTCGGCCACCAAACTTCCGGGCTTTGCCCACTGGATGAAGGTCCAGGCCGAAGAGGAGCTGATGCACGGGATGAAGATCCACGACTTCGTGATCGAGCGGGGCGGAAGGGCCGAGCTTCTGGCCATAGATAAGCCCCCGTTCGAGTGGGCTTCGCCCCTCGAGGTGGCCCAGGCTGTCTACAACCACGAGAAGAAGGTCACAGGGCTCATCAACGGTCTTGTGGATCTGGCGACCGAGGAGAAGGATCACGCCACCCTCAACATGCTCCAGTGGTTTGTAAAAGAGCAGGTGGAAGAGGAGGCGAACGCCAGCGAGATCGTCGAGAAGCTGAAGATGGTGAGCAGCGAGAGGGGCATCGGCGTCCTCTACATGCTAGACCGGGACCTGGGGCAGCGACCTCCAAAGCTTCAGCCCGTCGTCTCCGCCAAGTGATGGCGAGCAAGAAGGATGGCGATCTGGGGCGGCGTGATCTCGCTTCGCCCCGCCCCACTCCATCTCGGCGAGGATTTCTTGTCACCGAAAATGACGATCGAAGATGGACGATCAGTAGTACGATCGAAGAAAGATGAGGCAATTTGCTTTTCGCTCCCCAAGGGAGCGGTTGAACAGCCTGATAGAACGCCTAGAGTCTGCAAATCTGAACGTTGGTTGGTGATTTAGTTGAGCGAATCAAAAGATATGAAGCTGGGCATCCTAGGACTTGGAAAGATGGGCGGAAACCTCGCGCTCCAGGCCAGAGAGAAGGGAATGGCCGTGGTGGGCAAGGCGAGGTCCGCCAAGCCTCATCTTGAAAGAAAGGGCGTAAAGGTGGTGGACGGGTACGAGCCTTTCGCCGACTTCCTCGATCAGCCTCGGGTGATCTACCTCTCCCTCCCCGCCGGGCCGACGGTTGACAAGGTCCTGGAGGAGCTCGTCCCCTTCCTCGACGAGGGCGACGTCGTATTGGACGGCGGAAACTCCTTCTACCTCGATTCGATCAGGAGGGAGGAGGACCTCTCGGATCTGGGGATATACCTCCTCGACTGCGGGACGAGCGGCGGAGTCGACGGGGCCCGGAAGGGCGCCTGCTTCATGGTCGGCGGGAATAAGGAGGGCTTCAAAGTCGCAGAGCCGATCCTGGCGGCCCTGGCCGTCGATGGCGGCTGCCTATACACCGGAGATCCTGGAAGCGGCCACTTCGTAAAATTGGTCCACAACGGCGTCGAGTTTGGGATGCTCCAGGCGATCGGTGAGGGTGTGGCCCTCCTCCGGGGGGGCGACTTCGACCTGGACCTTGAGAAAGTGTTCAAGAACTGGTCCTGCGGCTCCGTCGTGCGGGGTTGGCTCATCGAGCTGATGGCCAAGAGCCTCGGAGAGCAGAGGTTTGCGGACGTTCCCCAGTACGTCGAGGATACGGGAGAGGTGAACTGGCTCGTTCACGACGCCATCGAGAAGGAGATCCCGATCCCCGTCATCTCCCAGGCGGTGATGGAGCTGTTCAGGTCCAGGGACAAGAACTGCGACGCCTGCCGGTCGATCGCCATGGTGAGAAACGGCTTTGGCGGCCATCCCTTCGGCAAGGACGATAAGATCGCCCGGGAGAGGAGAACTAGCAGGACGGAGAAGATCTAGATTCTGTTGTATATTAAGAATCGATCACTTAAAATATCAGACTTATTGGCGGTTCGAATTAGCCGCCTTCGTTTTTATTTATCCAGCATCAAGGATATAATTACACCTCATATAAAATGTAATTGTATAAATGCTGATATCACATTAGCAAATATAGTAGCGATTATTATTTTTATCGTATTGTTCTTTCCAAAAGCATAAGAGTTCAGTTTTTCAACATCGTTAAGTAATAAAATAAGACGTATGCAGCAAACAGTATTTAAGTAATAATCATCTTTGCTTGTAACTATTCAGCCTCCTTTCCAAGATACTCGAATCAAGCGTAAAAATAGATGACGATATATTCTTGAATAATAGTTAAACTTGACCGAAAACTTTATGATATATAAAAGACTGGTTATT
>Ga0268285_1001421_pt1 | contig 11593 bp, 13 predicted proteins | sample saktaG_2_FD_190144 | JGI IMG/M metagenome (GOLD analysis project Ga0268285, IMG submission 190144) | Saline water microbial communities from Sakinaw Lake, British Columbia, Canada - sak_2013_06_06_120m | ecosystem: Environmental > Aquatic > Non-marine Saline and Alkaline > Saline ... | reverse complement strand
ATTAAGAAAAAAGATATAAAACTTTGTGCCCACTGGGGTAAAGATGCTACAAATAGATTATAAGCTTCTGTTATTCCTGTTGTAAGAGCCATTGTTCACCTCAATAGAATTATAGGGTAATTGATATTTTTAAAGGTTTGGAGAAGATTTAAATATAATATTTCTTTAATGAAAATATGATTGATATAAATCTTATTCGTGAAAATCCAGAATTAGTTAAAGAAAATATCAAAAAGAAACATCAAGAGGAGAAACTTCCCCTTGTAGATAAAGTTAAGAAATTAGATGGAGAATGGAGAAAATTAAAATATAGCGAGGATGGATTAAGAAGTGAAAGAAATAAGATATCTGAAAAGATTAATCAAGCTAAGAAAAATAAAAAAGATGCTTCTATTTTAATTAAAAAAGCTAAAGAAATTCCTAGGGAAATTGAAAAATCTCAAGAAAAGAGAAGAAAACTTGAAGGAGATATTAAAGAGATTATGTTAAAGATACCAAATATAATTCATAAGAGTGTTCCTGCTGGAAAATCTGATAAAGAAAATAAAGAGATTAAAAAGATTGGTAAAATAAAGAAGTTTAGTTTTCCTGTAAAGAGTCATGTGGAACTTGGCGAATCACTGGGCATGCTTGATTTTGATATATCTGCAAAAACTTCTGGAAAGGGATTTTATTTTCTTAAAGGAGATTTAGCTTTGTTGAATATGGCTTTAATAAATTTTGCAAGAGATTACATGGTTAAGCAAGGATTTGAGTATGTAGAGCCTCCATTAATGATTAGAAAAGAAATTTTAAGTGGTGTTTATTCTCATGCAGAAATTGAACAAATGGCATATAAAGTTGATGGAGAAGATTTGTATTTGATTGCAACATCTGAACATCCTTTAATAGGTCAATTCATAGATAGTGCAATTAAGAAAAAAGAGCTTCCAATTAAACAAACGGCATATAGTATGTGTTTTAGAAAAGAAATTGGTTCTCATGGAGTTGATGAAAAAGGAATTTACAGAACACACCAATTCAATAAACAAGAAATGGTAGTTATTTGCGAGCCAGAAGAATCATATAAATGGTATGATAAAATGTTAAAGTTTTCATTAGACCTCTTTAAAGCATTAGAAATACCTGTTAGAGTTTTAGAGTGTTGTGCAGGGGACTTAGCAGATTTAAAGGCGAAATCTTGTGATTTAGAAGCTTGGAGTCCAAGGCAGAAAAAATACTTTGAAATAACTTCATTAACAAATATGGAAGAAGCTCAAGCAAGAAGATTAAATATTAAGATTGAAGATAAAGGTAAAAGATATTATGCGCATACTTTGAATAATACTGTTATTGCAACTTCTAGGGCAATAGTTGCTATTATGGAGAACAATCAACAAAAAGATGGGAGTATTAAGATACCAAAAGCGTTGTGGAAATATATGGGTGGAAAGAAGGTGATAAAGAAATGAAAAAGAAAAAGGAAAATAAACTTGATAAATGGTTTTTATTAACCTGGAAGAAATTATTAATAATTGTGGGAGTTTGGGTTTTAGCAGTAATATTACATAACTTAGTTTATGCTATTTTCTTTAATTATTTTCAATCAACAGGGGGAGATGAACCTTTTTTTCTTATTATTGTTGCATTTGTAATGCCTATTTATGTTCTTGTTTGTGTAATTTATAGTTTAATTAAAAAGATAAAGAATAAGACTCTTTTTGAGGTAAAATTTATCGTTGGGGTTCTTATATCTATTATTCTTGGAGCTGTTGCAATCTTGCTTATAATAAAATTTAATCTTATTAATCCTGAAATGGGTTTTATGTTAACTGTTATATTTATTATATCTACATTTATTTTTTATTATCTAATTAAATTATTAATTCCAAGTAAAAATATATGATTTTTTATTTTATTTTTTAGATAGTAGTAAGGTTTAAAAGTTAATTCTTATATAAATAGTCAAGCCTATGTGGTCTTACTCAAAAGATCTCCATAAGATTTTGGTGAGCCCAGTAGACAAATACTGAAATGCCTACGTGGTCTAACGGCTATGACTCATCCCTGTCGCGGATGCAACCCGGGTTCGATTCCCGGCGTGGGCGTATTTATGTTTATAAAGAAAGATTTAAATAGTGCATTGTTCTGATTATATAATCGGTTGTCCTGGAAAGGATGTGACCCTGAAAGCCTCTTTTGAGCACTCAGTCATTATGTAGTGGAAGGGCTATAACTCACTGCACTAAACCTGTACTCTCTAAGCTTATCATCGGCGCGAGGAAGATAACCATTAAAACAAACTGATAGGGAAAATTGTTTCAGTCTTTGTTTGTGGCACTTCCTCACCGAGCCCTAATCATAAAAAATGAAAGAGAAAAAACAAATAAAAAAGAAAGTTAAAAAGAAACAAGTTAAAAGAAGGGGTAGATCTCCAAGCAAAAAAAGTAAGGGGAGCAAAGTCAAGAAACTTATACAGTTAAGCAAGAAAAGTAAAAAACCAAAAAAGAAAAAATAATTCTTAAAAACTCCTAACAGGGCGTTCTTACTTCTACTAGGCTTACGGCGTGGGCGTTTTTCTAAAGATTTTTATATTGTTAATTATTAATTAATTTATGAATAAGAAAAAAGTAGTTGATAAGAGTTTAAAAGAGAAAGATAAGAAAGTATTAAAGATACCTCTTAAAAAACCTGTTGCTTCTTATAATAAAAAGAAAAGAAATGAGTTGGATGTTGAGCATATTGAGTTTTATACAGATTGAATTTTATCTAAAGATAAGAGGTGAGTCTTCGGCGTGCGCGTATTGTTCTTCTGGAGTAGTGACAGACTAAAGGTATATAAACTAGGGATAACTAGTAAAAGTATGATATTAACAAATAAAATTAAATGCAAGGTTAAAATGCCTGGTGGAAGAATTGTAATTACTTATTTAAATGGACTTCCTCAAAAACTAATAAAAAGCGGGAAAATCAAGATTATTCAGTATTTGTGATATTATATGCTGATATTTTAATATTCTATAATTATCTCATATAAGAACTTTTTTAAACTCTTAAGATAAATTATATTTACAGGAGGAAAAAATAATGAAAGGAACAGTAAAATTTTTCAATAGTGAAAAAGAATTTGGTTTTATAGCTGGAGAAGATGGAAAAGAATACTTTGTGCATAAAACTGGTCTTGAAGAAGGAGTAACTATTGACAAAGATGATGCAGTTACATTTGAAGTAGAGCAAGGAGATAGAGGGCCGAAAGCAGTTAAAGTAACTAAAACTAAATAATTTAAATCTATTGATTTGAAAAAAATTGGTTGTACTTAGTATGTGTTTAGGATTCTCAAAATAATTGGTAAATTATCCTTTTTTTGCTTTAATTTTACCACAAGCTTCTTTTAATTCACATCCATTACAAATACCTGAATTCTCAGACCATTCTTTTGTTCCAAAACAGGTTTTTCCTGGTTTTTTCTCTTGTAATTGACTTTTATTCATTAAAAAGAGTCTCATTTAGGCTTTATATATCCTTATATTTTGTAAATTTCTTAATATTTCTTAGTATTTTGCTATAGGATAAATGCAGATTAATTATGTTTAAAAGGGTTTATCTCGTCTTTATCTTTATGTTTAATAAGGAGATTATACTAAGGGCAGAAGATAATGGCGATGAACCTCCAGATGGTTTAAATGTGGCTTTGCCCTTTAAGAGACTTGGAATTCTCAATCCTGCTGTTGTTCAATATGGCCCCTTAGCATATTTGCTTTCTAGATTATATTATAGTGAAAAGGGTGTACACAAATCATGTATTGTTAGAAATGCAGCTTTACTTGAAGGAAATGCAGTAAGAATTGTTAGAGATAGAAAAGGACGTCCAATTGAAGAATTAGTATTAGCTCCTGAACTTCCTCATGGACAACAAGGTGTTGAAGATATGAGGGTGGGAAATATACAAGGAGAATCACCTTTACATGCATTTTTAGTTCATTATAATGGGGTTGATGCTAGAACAGAGTATTTGAGAACTAAGGAAGCAGAGCCTGATAATTTATTGGGATGGGATAAATTTGGTGTTTTCTTTCCAAATATCTCTTTGCAAGAAGCTATTGAATTAGCACCTAATGAAAAGTACAAAAATACTTGGAAGAAACAATATCCTAATGGGAAAAAGCAAAAGATTTCAAGAGAAAAATATTCAGAACCTGCTAGCCCATTTTTAGGTACTAAAGATTGCGCATTATTTCCGCATAAAATTAAAAGGAAATTAAATGGTAATTTAGAAGATTATTATGGCGTTATTATTAGATTATTGCCAGATATGCAAATTATTTATGTTAAGGATTTTAAAGAATTATCTGAACATGAATTTTGGAAAAAATCCATAGCTGGTTTAGAAGAACATCTTTTATTAGAAAGAGAATATTCTTGGGAAAAGAGCCATATTGGTTCAAGTTATCCTCCATTTGAAACTTCTGAAGGAGTTATAATCCCTTATCATGGAGCAACTATGAAACCTGAAAGAAATTATAAGTTTGGAATGGCATTGGTTGATAAAGATAATCCCCAAAAAATACTTGGAAGAACTGAAAAATCAATTTTAGAAGCTACAAAATCTTGGGAAAGGAATGGTATTGTTAAGGGAAACGTTGTTTTTCCAACAGGTCATGCTGTTTGGGATGGATTTTGTCATTTTTTTTATGGGGCAGGTGATAAGTATATTGCACATGCTGCAACTCCTGAGCAAAGATTGTTAGATAATTTTAATTAGATAAATGAGATTGTTTTATTCTTTTTGTAACCTTTGAACAGCTTGTAAAACCCTTGAATCAGGTGAGAGAATAAAAACATGGTCATCTATACTTCGAAGGGCCCGATAAATCTTTTGAAGAAATTCTCTCCAAGCCTTGTCACGATAAAAATCCCAATAATAATCTCTATGAGTTTGCTGAAGAACTTTCCAGAAAGTATCACTAACATTTGGGTTGGGATATTTTGTGAAGATTATTGAATTACAAATTTCTTTGGGAAAGTCAACTCCACGACCACATTTTGTACTAAATAATGAATTTGCTAAACCAAATTTAAAATTAGAAATGGCTTTTCCTGTTTTATCTTCTATTTGTAACTCTTTTAATTGCTCAGAACTCATCAAATTATTTATATTAAATTCTTTTTTTTCTTTTTCCGTAGGTAAATCTTTGAAAGAATGAACATGAATTAAAACAGGTATTTTAGCCTTTTCCATACATTTAGATAAAGCAACTAGATAATCTTCTCTAGAATATTCTTTAGATTTGAAATTTGAATATTTACAATCAAATTCTTTTCCAGTCATTATTATTTCTGTTGAGCCAAAATTAACTTCTTCTGCATTTACAACTACATAATCTTTAATTCCAAAGATATTTTTTATAACAGATTCTGAATGCAAAGTACCTGACATGAAAACAAGAGTCTTAGTTTTTGATAATAGGTCTTTAAATTTACCAGAAATATCAGTACTTACTAACTTAATGAAAATATTATCATCTTCGTCTTTTCTATAATTAAGATAAACACTATCTAATGAGTCTTTGAATTCTTGTGCTGCCTCAAGAGCACGATTTAAATAATTTAATTCATCTAAAGTAATTTCAGCATCTAAATCTAAGTTTGAAGTTAATTCTTGTAAGAAAGATTTTATTTTTGTGTCAGATATTTTTAAAATTTGATTCTCATCTATTCCTAAAACTTTCTTATTCTTTTCTTCAGCCTCGATAAGTTTAGTCATTTTCTCTAATGAACTTTTAATAATTTGAGATTCTGTGTGGAAATTTTTTAAGGAAAATAAGATTCTTGTTAAATTTAATTCACCTTGTTGGAAAAAACTATCTAAGAATTGGTCTGCTTCATCAATTATGTCTACTTCTGTTAAAGGCTTTCGGCCTATTGCCATTTCAGCACGATATTTTGCAGAATTAAAAATGATAGCATCTGAGTTAATATAAGAAAGATATTGATCATAGTAAGAGCAACCTTTTTTTCTGTGGTAAAAGACATAATCTTCCCCATCACAACCCTTATATTTTTTCTTTTGAGCGTCAGTTAAACTTTTTAGTTCAAAGTTTGAGGGAATTATAGGTCCCCAATATGGATTTGCTGCTGCAACAGTAATCCTTCTTATATTTTCAATATCAAGATTACCTGGGTTTTCTAAAAAAGGATTTTCTTTAACATATTCTAAAATCTTTTGGCGATTTTTGTCCACAATCTTAATGTTTTCTGGTAATGAAGAATCTGCGCAGGAAATTCCTGGTTGAATAATTGAATCATGATTAGATTTTCCAGTTATCATAGCTATTTTCATTTTCTTTCCATTAGGTTTAGAAAGATACTTTTTTTCTATGTAATCCTCTTCATATTGTGTTTGTAAAGCTTTTACTGGAACTACTATTGAGGATTTTCCTAAAATTCTGGCAACATTTAGTGCTATTGCACTTTTTCCTGAACCACAAGTTCCATGGAGGAAAATAACTTTATGATTTTTAGAGAGATCAACTATTTCCCGAACAACATCTTCTTGTGTTTTGCCGTTCTTAAACTTTAAAGGTTCGAGTCTTTTTTCTCCTTGATATAAACTCCAGTAATCTGTAGAAAAGATATCTCCTACTGCCTTAGCTTCTTTTAAGAATTCAAGAGAAGAAGAAGTTTTTAATTGTTTTTTTGGGGTGTTATTTTTGCTTTCAAAGTCCCAAATTTGAGAATCCCGGGTTTTAACTAAAGGAATAGGTTTCCCCCTTGAATCAAATTTTATCTTGCTCATTTTTTAAATAAACCTCAAAAGTCTTTTAGTAAAATCTAAAGTGTTTAATTAATTTCTTGTATTTTTGGGAGTTTTTGAAAAAGAAGAGGGTTTTTTTCATAAGATTTATAAGTAATTATTTCATTAAAGTAAAGTAATAAAAGAGGTAAAATGAATTTCAAATTAATGTTTATGTTTATGATTCCTATATTCTTAATAGGAGTTGTAAATGCTGCTTTTTGTGTAACAGCAGAAATTTCAGATATTAGTCCAAGTTCAATTGGAATTGGAGAGGAATTTACAGTAGGTATACAAATTGAAAATTGTGGGGATGAAATGCCTGCACATCTTTATTTTGAATTATTAAACCCTCCAACAGATATTACAATTAAAGAACCTTTAATTTTAGAAATTCCTGAATTAAATTATGGAAATAGTGAAAGATTTCTTACATACCATATGGGAACAAACGATGATGCTCTTCCTGGAACACATGTAATTAAAACAAGACTTTCCTACGGTGGAATCACAAGAGATTATAATATCACATTTGAAGTTATAGGCAATGGAGCAGAATTAGGTATTGCTTCTCTTAAAACAGATCCTATACTTCCAAAAGAAGGAGAAACAGTTGAATTAACTTTAAGGGTTGAAAATACTGGTGATGGCACTGCAAAATCAGTAGAAGTATTTATTGATCATCCTTTTCAAGGATTAAAACAATCATTTATTGGTTCGCTTGATTCAGATGAAGATGGTCCAGCAATTTTAACTTTTATTGTGGGAGATGCTGGAGAATTTGAATTTCCAATTATTATTTCATATTATGATGATTTTGGGAAAGGGGAGATAGAAACAAGTGTAAATCTTAATGTATTAAAAAAAGAAACTAATTTTGGATCAATTATCTTCACAATATTAATAATTGCTGCTTTTGGATGGGGAATATATTATTTTAGGAAGACTAAAAAAGCAAAAGATAGGACAATACACCAATTGTTGCAAGGAGAAAACTTTGATAGTGAAGAATTAAAAGAAACCCCTAAAAAACCTCTTAAGAAACCTTTTAAAAGAGTTCACGAAGGAAAAGCAGAAAGAGAGAAAAAAGAAAGAAGAAGGGAAGAATTCAAAAGAGAAATATTAGAGAAGTATAAGAAATAACATGTTTGATGATATTAGAGTTGGATTTGTCAGTGCACTAAGTTCTATAAAAAGAGGAAATAAAAAAACCTTAGCATTTATCATTTTTGTTTTAGCTCTTATTTTTATGAACCTTGTTTTTTTGCCTTCAATGATTGGAGGGGTTTCTGGTATGTTTACTGATTTTATGCAATATCCTTATGGAGATATTGTTATTGAACCTATGGGAGATAATCCTTATATAAATAATGCAGATAGTGTTTTGCAAAAAGCTAGAGCAGTTCCTGATGTGAGTGCTGCAACAAAAAGATTAGATGTCGGAGTATCTATACAATATAGACAAAAAGTTGTGGGTTCAACAATAACAGGACTATTGCCACTTGAAGAGTATGATGTTTCTAATTATCCTAATATTATAAAAGAGGGGGAGTTTCTAGGAGATTTATCTAGAGATGAAATAATAATTGGTGCAATGCTTGTGGAAGGTTATTTTGGTTCTGAAATATATGATAATTTAGGCGGAGTAAGAGTTGGTTCTCTTGTTAATGTAACTTATGTTAATGGTGTGCAAAGAATCTATAAAGTTAAGGGAATCATGGAGGGCACATTTGAACTTGTTGATCTTAATGCATTAGTCCATTATAAAGAAATTCAAGATGTATTTGGTCTTGAGGGTAGCAAAGCAACAAGTGTTGTTGTAAGAGTCAAAAACATAGATGATTTAGCAAAGATAAAAGAGAAAATGATTGAGGCTGGAATCAAAGAGCCAGTTTTTACAATGGATGAAAAATCTGATGCTATCTTAAGGCAAGCTATGCAGAGTATAGATATGATAAATGTTGTTTCTAAATATGTTAGTTTAATTATTGGAGCTGCATTAATTCTGATTATTATTTATATTAATGTTTTAAATAGAAAAAGACAAATAGGTATTTTAAAAGCAGTAGGTATTTCACCTAGCTCAATAGTAATATCTTATGCATTTATCAGTATGTTTTATGTAGTAATGGGGATTCTTGCAGGGTTGGTTTTATACTTTGCACTCATGTTTTATTTTCAAGCAAATCCAGTGGTCTTTTATGAGACTATAGAACTTGTTCCTGAAATTCAAGTAGGATTAATCATTGAGAGTATTTTTACAATGCTTATTATGTCAGTTATTGCAGGAGTACTTCCTGCTTGGAGAGTTTCAAAAGAGAGTATATTGGAGGCAATTTGGGGGAGATAAAATGAAAGAAGAGAAAACCATGATTAAAATCAAGAATTTGAAAAGATATTATAACACAGGAATTTTGGTGAAAGCTCTAAACGGTGTTTCATTTGAAATAAAAAAAGGAGAATTTATTATGATTATGGGGCCAAGCGGGAGTGGGAAAACTACAATGTTAAGAATTCTTGGATTGCTTGATAAACCAACTAAAGGAGAATATACTATTAATAATCTTGATGTAGTTCATTTGCCAGAAAAAGAAAGAAGTTATTATAGATTAACACAATTAGGATATGTGTTTCAAGATTATGCTTTAATTAATGAAATGACCGCCTCAGAAAATGTTCATATTCTTTCACTTATGGAAGGAAAATCAGAAAAAGAAGCTCATCTTACTGCTAAAGAAGCTTTAGAAAAAGTAGGTCTTGGGAAGATGTTAGACAGAGTTCCAAATCAACTTTCTGGAGGAGAAAAACAAAGAGTTGCTATTGCTAGAGCTATAGCTAAAAAGCCAAAAATATTGTTTGCAGATGAACCTTGTGCAAATCTTGATACTCAGACCTCTGGACAAATTTTAGAGGTTTTAAGCGCACTTAATAAGGAGTTTGGACAAACAATTGTGATGGTTACCCATGAAGAATGGCATACTAAACATGCTTCAAGAGTTATTCAATTAAAAGATGGTTTTATTGTAAGCGATAAAAAATTAAGATGAAACAAGATTATAAAAAAATTATTGCATTTTCATTATCAGCCATATTTCTAATTGGTTTAATTACACTTCTTTTCTTTTTAAGTCCTGAAGAAATAGTTGATAAAATTGGCGTGCATAATGCATATCTTCTTTTATTTATTGTTTCATTTTTTGGTGGGCTTCCTTCTGGAGGTCTTCTTTCATTTGTGAGCTTTTTAATTACCCTTGTAATAGCGGGTCTGAATCCAATATATTTAGGATTAGTATCTGGAACAAGTTTAGCAATAGGGGATATGTTTGTATTTTATCTTGGTTCTAAAGGGAGAGAATTAGTTAAAAATAAATGGGATAAAAGAATAAACAAAATTGCTAAAATATTTGAAAAAAGAAAGTGGTTAAAAAAATTAACTCCAGTTATTGCTTATCTTTATATTAGTTTCATGCCTTTTCCAAATGATTTTCTACTTCTTTTTCTTGCAGCAATAGAATACCCTGCTAAAAAGATGAATGGGGTGATAATCCTAGGAGATTTAACTTTTGCTTTAATGGTTGCTATCTTGGCTTCAAAAGGAATTATGCTTTTTATTTAGGGTTTATTTAATAAACTATTAATTCTTTAACCTTTTATGCCAACAAAAAAACAAGCGCGTTCATCAAAGATGCTAAGAAATGCTAAAAAGCAACGAAGCAAATATCCCTTATTATTATTAAAAGTAATTGAAGTATCAGATATTGTTTTAGAAATTCTTGATGCGCGATTTTCAAAAGAAATGCAAAATAAAGAAATTGAAAAATTAATTGAGAGTAAAGGTAAAAAGATAATTTATGTTTTAAATAAATCTGATCTTACTCGTAAAGATAATAAAGGTTTAAATCCAAGGGTTCTGGTTTCATGTAGAAGTAGGAAAGGCATCAATGAATTAAGAGATAAAATTAAGATAGAAGCAGCGAAGGTAAATCTACCAAATCTTGGAAAGTATAATCGTGTTCAAGTAGGGGTTATTGGATATCCAAATACAGGGAAAAGTTCTTTGATTAATCTTTTAATTGGGAAAAGTTCTGCAAAAATAGGTGCAGAGGCAGGTTTTACAAAAGGGATTCAAAAATTAAGATTAACTGAGAATATACAATTATTAGATTCTCCAGGTGTTATCCCTGATGATGAATATTCTATGACAAGCGAAGAAAAAATTGCAAAACATGTTAGAGTTGGAGGAAGATCTCATAATCAGGTTAAAGATCCTGAACTTGCAGTTAATGAAATTGTAAAAAGTAATAGAAAAGATTTAGAAAAATTCTATAAAATTAAATTTAAAAATGCAGAGGATTTAATTGAAAAGTTAGGTAATAAAAAAGGTCTTCTGAAAAAAGGTGGAGAAGTTGACTCTGATAGAGCTGCAAGAATAGTTTTGAAAGATTGGCAATTAGGGATTATTAAGGTATAATGGAAAAACAATGGTATGTATATATTCTTGAATGTCAAGATGATTCTTTTTATACAGGTGTAACAAATGATGTTGATGCTCGAATGAAGGCACATGCAGAGGGAAAAGGGAGTAAGTATGTTTACAAGAAGGGTTTTAAAAAACTCCTTAAGGTGAGATTATGCAAGGACAAATCTGATGCTTGCAAATGCGAGTATGCAATAAAACAATTACCTAGAAATGAAAAATTGGATTGGTTTGATTGATTTGTTTTGATTTTTGAGGCCTGGGCGTTTAATTTAAATATACAGGTTTCTAGGAGGTTTCATGGGAATATTTAGTTTTCTTAAGAAACTAGGAAAGGAAAAGG
>Ga0268285_1001414_pt1 | contig 11623 bp, 14 predicted proteins | sample saktaG_2_FD_190144 | JGI IMG/M metagenome (GOLD analysis project Ga0268285, IMG submission 190144) | Saline water microbial communities from Sakinaw Lake, British Columbia, Canada - sak_2013_06_06_120m | ecosystem: Environmental > Aquatic > Non-marine Saline and Alkaline > Saline ... | reverse complement strand
ATATCCAGTCAGGTAAGCTAGCGTCTAAAAGTAACGCTGAAGCGGTCGGTTGACGGCAGCCTTTGCTGCCGGTACCAGCCGACAGCCGATGTAACTATGATGAAAAGGCTTATGGAGGCAAGGACAGGGTAAAGTTTGATGCCCCACGGGGTATAGTTAAGAATTAATCCGATGAGAGGCACGACGGCGATGCTCAAGCCGAAGCTCAAAGCCAGTCGCTCAATGCCATCTAAGTTATCTCGCTTGGGGAAAAGTGCTGAGAGCAGCGTGTAGCCCGGGAAAAAGATGAGAAAGAGGCAACCGAGGACGATCCGTAATGGGCCGGTGGTAAAAACGACTACAGGAAGTAAAAGTAGGGTGATGACGACTATGGCAATCAGGATGTTCTGGTTATTGAGTTTCATTGATTAAAGCGGGCGCAAGCTAAATATTCATGCTTTTGCTGTGCGCTCGGCTGCCAACGAGGGCTGAGCAACTGCACATAAAACTTAGCAATACGCCAAGAAAGTCCTGCTAATCGGACTTCATTTGTCTCAGTCTACAATCTGCACTGAATCCGTGCCCACAACCCAGAGGCACTCGCCGCTTTCACACTGACCGACCAAAGTGCCCTCCGTGCTGTTTTCGTTCAGCTCTGCCAGGTCTCGGATATTGAAGTCTAATACCAAATCTGGCACGTCGTCGCCGTTGACGTCCTTCATCCTCCAGGAGTCGGGCACTGCTGGAGCACCGGCAAATAAGACCGTGGATGGGTCAATCATGCTGGCGGAGAAAGTGGCAGAGCTCAGCACTGCTACGGTAACAGTGCCTGTGGAGCCGAGGTTGATGTCATTGGGGAGGACGCCGGGCTTGATGTCAATGCTGATTCCAGGGCAATACGCAGCCTGGCCGATGAAGGTTTCTCCAGGCGGGCCGCTTTCCCCGGACGGACTGGCTATTAAGCCTGGTACTGCAAAGGCTAGAACTAGCAACATAACCACTGCCAGAAACGCAGCCCCAATTATCTTCTTACCTTTAGTATTCATAATAGCGCCTCCTCTTCACGAATCATCACTAGTCTAGATTGCCGGCAATCTAGAAAATATTAACCCATTTTGACAAACTATCAGTTTGTCCAGTCCTACGTACTATTGTACTATAAATAGCCTAGCAACTATTTGGGTATATGTCAATAGGGCTTATCCTCACTTTACCTTACCATTCATTGGTTGAGACTGGGGATATTACAAGGGGGTCCTTACTTTGAGTTGGGAACAATTGTGAGGGATTGCCGCGCTGCCTGCTTTGTCACTTCGTTCCTCGCAGTTCCAGCTCGCAATGACAGAAAGGAAAAGGTTTGCAATGGCGGGAAGAAAAAGGCTCGCAATGACAAAGGGGACTATGGCTCACAATGACGGGGAAGGAAGCAATGATAGGGAAAGAGGCGATGGCAAGTGGGAGGGATTGCCGCGCTGCGCTTGCAATGACAGGAAGGAAAAGGCTCGCGATGATGGGAGAGGAAGTAATGATGGGGAAGAAGGTAATGATGGGGAGGGAGGCAGCAGCTTCCCCCAGATGAGCAGTATCGGTTACAATAGCAAGCGATAATGATTGAGAGGAAGTTTGTTACTGTAACTACAATTTGGATTTGCTTGCGTGGAGGGATGAGATAGCCTATGGCTGGCAATGATGGGCGGCGAGCAGTTATGTTTGAGCTCTTGAAGCTTTTGCCCATACTTGCTCTGGCATTTTACATCGCCTTCATTCCCCATCAGGGTTACCCTTACCCGGCGCATGTTGATGAGTGGATGCATCTGGCTTACTCCAAGGCAATGCTGCAGGCAGGCAGCACTACTTTTATTGACCCCTTTAGCGGGCAGTGGACCCTGGATATTGGCTCCAATCTGGAGGCTGGTTTTCATCTTTTATGGGGCATATTTCAGCTGATTACCGGCATTTCCTGGCTCACCATTTTCAGATACCTCCCGGGCGTTATCTTCATGATAACGGTCTTATCGGTCTATGTCCTGGCTCGGAGAGAGGGGTTTGGCTGGGAGGCAGCCCTTTTTACCTGCCTGATACCTACCTCGGTGGGGATACTTGGACCCGCTTTTATGGTGCCCTTGGCTACGGGGCTGCTTTTCATTCCCCTGTCTCTCTTTCTGGCTTTTAATTTTAAGAGCTGGCCATCTTATCTGCTGCTGTTTATCTTTACCTGCTTCCTGCTTTCAATGCATGCGCCGACGGCTGTATGTTTGTTCATCATTCTCATCCCCTATATCCTGCTCAATTTGAAAGGTAACTTCAGGCACAGCCTGGGTATAACATTGGCTTTGGCAATTCCCTTTGTAGCCATCTTCCCCTGGATATCCAAGATGCTGCTGCCTACGGCGCAGCTACTGCTCACTCCTCAGCCTCTTACTCCCTGGGTCAAGCTGCCACCGCTCATGGAGACCTATGGTTACCTACCTATCGTGCTCGGCTTCCTGGGCATCATGATGCTGGCAATAAGGGGTGGTAAGAAAAACTTTGGCTTGATACTCGGCTTGCTGGCTTTAGCGCTGATGCTATTTATCTTCTTCAGGTTCCATTATGGATTGCCAATATTATATCAGCGGGGATTGACGTATATGCTGCTGCTGCTGAGCATCATTGCCGGCGCCGGTTTATTATGGGTAAGGACAATCAAGCTGCCGAGCAAGTCTGTGGGCGAATGCAGAGCCTTCCTGTCCAGAAACCTGGGCAACATCTTGTGCGTGTTTCTAATCGGCATAACTCTGGCTGTCTCCATCCCGAGCCGCTTGAATACTTCCTATTATCACTTGATAGATGGGGAGGATTATCAGGCGTTTGTTTGGATTAGAGACAATGTCGGCGAGGACTACGAGTTGGCATTACTTGACCCGTGGAAGGCTACTGCCTTTGTTGCCATTACCCAAAAGAGCGTTCCGCGCAGGATATTCTTATATCAAGAGGCCGTCGACAACACAATATATGAGTTCCTGCGTGGTGGCTGCCGGGACACCGCCTTCCTGAGGGATAACGAGATATCCATGGTGTACAGCCGGTGGAGCTGCAATAATCCCGACCTGGTGGAGGTGAGGAAGAATGTCTATCTGACCAGCCCGAACTTATCCTGGAGTGGGGGATTGCATAATGCAGGCTTTGAGGCCATTTATGGCGAGCCGCCGGCGCGGTGGTGGACCTGGTCAGAAAACTGCACGCCAGCTTTCCTCTATCCTGAACCGGGACGGAATGGAGGTTCTTGCCTGGGCATTGAGATGCTTGAGACTGAGCCATTCGACCCCTGGCCCTGGGCCACATGGCTTCAAGATATGCCCGTTGAAGCTGGGAAGTCATACCGCGTGGGAGGATGGATTAGAACAGAGAGCATAGTCGGCCCTGGTGGCGCTATGATTGTTACCCACTGGAAGGGGCCAGGGGATACGTGGATTGATGCCACCGAATTTATGAGTAATATGCAGGGCACGAATGGCTGGACCTATTATGAAGGGGAGGTTACTGCTCCGCCGGGGGCTACCATCTGCACCCTGTGCTGCTCTATAGGTGGTTGCTCGGGGAGGGCATGGTTCGACGACATAGTTTTTGGGGAATAAGATAGATTCTGATGCACATTTACCCCAACTCTAAAAGGTAGGGTAAGAATATTAGGATGCCAATAATTACGGAACCGACAATGGCGATGAAAACTGCTCCACCAGCCATATCCTTGATTCTTCCAACGCGGGGGTCCACTCTTGGGTAGGAAGCATCAAGAATCCTTTCTACCGATGAGTTAAGCGTCTCCAGAGACATTACTAATGCGATTGTCCCCACTACGATGGCGACCTCGACTGGCGTCAGCTTGAAATACGCCGCTGCACCGAGTACAAGGAAAGCAGCTACGGTCTGAATGCGGAAGTTGTGTTCCTCGCGGAGCGTTAACTTTAACCCCCGCACTGCATTGCGAATATCTTTGCCTGCCCCCTTAATTGAGCAGGCTATGACATTGCTCTGCTCAGCCTGTTTTTTAGTCATTTCAGTCCTCCTGACTTCTGATAATTGAGAACAGCAGCATCGGAGTAACAATCTCAGCCATTGAGCGCCTTATGAGGATTCAAAGGTATTTTGCCATTTCCACTACAAATCTGTCGCTGAATTTGCCTATTTCCACTTTATAGGAACCGGGCTGAAGATTTAAGGTGAAATTAACCTTCTGGTTTACCCCGGGGCCTACCGTTACCTTTTCCATAGCTACGACCACACCATTTAGTTTAAGTTCCAGTTGGTAGCTGCCAGCGGCTCCCCCCGTGTTAACCACCTCGGCCACAACATTAACTTTCCCCCCTTCCTTAACTCGCCTGGGGTTAGCGCTAAGGGCAGCAACATAAATGTTTGCCTCGGAAATGAAAAATTTGCCTTTCAAGCCGCCGACTTCTACTTTATGCTCCCCGGCGCCGGTTCCAGCCACGGCGAAGGTTGCCGATTTGGTTTCTCCTGGGGCTAAGGTAATTTCCTCTACAGATGCCACTTTGCCATTTAGTTTAAGTTCCAGTTTATCGCTGCCAGTGACTCCCCCTGTGTTAACCACCTCGGCCGCAACATTAACCTTTTCCCCTTCCCTGACTTGTCCGGGGTTAACGCTGAGGGAAGTAACGCGGATATTCGCCTCGGGAATGAAGAACTTACCTTCTAATTCACCAACTTCCACTTTATGTTCCCCGGCATCATTCTCAACCACATTAAATGTTGCCACTTTGCTTGTCCCCGGAGCCAAGCTGATTACCTCCGTGTTCACTACTTTACCGTTTACTCTTAGCTCTGCATGGTAATCGCCGCTGACATGGCTGGTATTAGTTACTCTGAAAGAAACGGTAACCGTTTCTCCTTCTTTGGCCTCCAGGGGGGTGACCTCAAGGTCACTGACGCTGAAGGTGGCTGCGGGCTCAGCGGCGACGGAGGCAGGTTCAGAGGGAGTTATTGGCTCTATCGCCGGCGCTACAACAGGTGATGAGACGGCTCCTGACTTATCTGCTGGCGGGTTTTCCGGCGCGATTGAGGTTACCTGCTTTATTGGCTTATTGGCCTTTTCAGCCTTAGTCAGGGTGATAGCGGCAAATATAAGTGCCGTTATGACTATAACTATGGCAAGGCCTATGGCAAAGCCCATTAGCGCCGCATTAACTTCGAGATTGAGGGATAGAAGGGATGCTGCCATATCTATTTTTTCTTAAAAATGCGCTTATTTTGCCAGAGCCTATTGACAAAGCACAATTTTCGTTTTATGCTTGACAAAGAAAGCGCTATTATGTTAAGCTTTCGAAAGCTATTGTAGCGGAGAAAGGAAATGGTATCAACAGTTACGGTTACTACAGTTACCACTATAGCGGGAGTGGGTTTAGCTGCCAGCTTAGGCGTCTTTGGCGTAATCTTACTTATCGCCTTTCTGACTAGCAAGGAGCTACTTACTGCTAGCTCGGGAGCCAGGCAGAAGTTTTTAAGCCGGTCGCTTAACATAAGTATCATTCCGCTTCTTATATCCTTCGTCGTTATCGTTGGTCTCAAGGTAGTTGAAATACTAGCCTAGAATAAAGGGCGCTATCAAGTAAAGAAGAATATTGGCAATTCCGTGAGAAAGGGTCACTCCAATGAGTGACCCCGTTCTTTTTACTAAAGTGGCAAAGAACAGGGCAATGCCAAAGACGAAGATTACATCGAGCGCGGAAAGGTGCCCAACATGAAGGATGGCGAATATGGCGCTGATATAAACCAGTCCCAGCCGTCCCATAGCCACCTCCGAAGTCCGCTGTAGTACGCCGCGAAAAATGAGTTCCTCGACAAATCCAGTCGTTATCAGTAACACAACTGCCGGGAACCAGATTTGCCCCAGACTGAATTCGGTCACCAATAGCTGAGGTCTCAGGATGTAGTATTCTGTGATGCCGATGGCAATGCCGGCAGCTATGCCGATTCCGATCTGGAGGGGCAAGCCGCGGCTAATAAGCCCTACCTGGCGGGACTTGAGTCCGACAACCCGCATCACCACCACAGCAGCTACCAGCAGTGGAGTATAGATTATTAGGTACCAGTATATCTGGGGCAGCTCAGCCAGCGGCATAATCAGACTTAAGATGCGGATTAGCGGCACCAGACTTAAAGCCAGTATCAGATTGCGCTGCTGGGGCTGGCTGACAAAAGCAGACTGGATGAGAAAGGCAATGAGGATTATGCCGTGGCATATTAGTCCCGCCTGAGGCTGGAGGTATACAGTCAACAGCTCAGCGGCGGCGATGGCTATGAAATAGAGCCAGAAGGGCAGGCTGCTTGCCCTGATGCCAACTGCTTTTTCCCCGGGAACGCCAATTATTTCTGCGCCCTGGTGTTTCTCTTTTACTACTTTGGATTCTGTGGTTTCGGTTTTAGATTTTGTAAAATCAAAATATGTAAAGCCTACATATAAACCGATACAGCCAAATACTATGCAGAACAGCCAGAATGCTAAAAGTAAATATTCCATCAGTTATAGGTTAAGCTCTTTTTGTTGCCTCATTGCTCTTTCACGTCTATCCACAGGCGGAGCGTCAGGTCGGCTTTATCATGTCCCCGTTTATACAGCAGGAACTCCACCTTTTGATTTTCTCCAACTCTGCTGGGGGTGAAGCTGACCTCTTGCTCCCATTTCTCCTCGTGGGTCAGCACCACCGGTCCTATCTCCTTGTTTGTTACTCCGCCTATCCTCACCTCCACGCGGTAGCTCACCTCTTCGTACTCGTGGTTTACTATGCCCAGTATTACCTCTGCCTCTTGCCTCAGCACCACCTCAGTGGGATAGTTCTCGGCCTTGCCCTCGGGCCCCAGAATGTAAAACTCCGTGAATTTTTCTCCCACCTTGGGTACGACTGCCATATAGATTAAAGCCCCTATGGCTGCCAGTATTGCCGTTATCAGAATAACAGACAGCGCCTTATTCAGCCGACTTGAACCTGCCCAGATTGACATAGCTTTGGCAGATAGCATAACACGAAAATGCAGCGTGGCATAGTCTAATATTACATAAAACACCATTGCGTTGAGGTAGTGCCGAGGATATATGAACTAGTTGAAATAGTTAAATAGTCCTGTATATGGTAAGGTTCCGATAGGATAAGACAGTTGACTACCGCAGTTAAGCAACATAGAATGCCATATTGAGAGGAAGTGAGGCATCAGCATATGAAAGCGTTGATACTTTGTGGCGGCAAGGGGACAAGGCTTAAGCCGGTTACCACCACCATGCCAAAGCAGCTTCTACCGGTGGCCAACCGGCCAATCCTGTCCTATGTGTTAGGCCAGGTTGCTGAAGCTGGTATTACCGATATAGGGATTATTGTCTCCCCGGAGACTGGTGACCCTATAAAAGAGGCTGTCGGTGATGGTTCGAGGTGGGGTGCTGAGATTACCTACATTTTGCAGCCTGAGCCCTTAGGGCTTGCCCATGCCGTCAAGACGGGGCAGGAGTTTCTGGGCGACTCTCCGTTTCTCATGTTTCTTGGCGACAACCTCATCGAGGGCGGCGTCAAGCATTTCGTTGAGCAATTCAGAAACGATGCCTCCGATGCTCTTATTCTGCTCAAGGAAGTTTCAGACCCGCGCCTTTTTGGAGTTGCCGAGCTTAATGGGAAGGGTGAGATAATCAATATAGTGGAGAAGCCGAAACAGCCCAAGAGCAACCTGGTAATAATCGGGGTTTATCTTTTCTCTCCTGAAGTTCACGAAGCAATAGCCCGAATTAAGCCATCTTGGCGGGGAGAGTTGGAGATAACCGATGCCACCCAGAAACTTATTGACATGGGAAAAACAGTCTGCAGCCGCACACTTGAGGGCTGGTGGCTGGACACCGGCAAAAAGGATGACCTCCTGGAAGCCAATAGGGTTGTTTTAGATGACTTCCTGAAGCGTAATATAAAGGGCGAAGTTGATGCCCAGAGCCAGGTAGTGGGCAGGGTTGAAATTAGAGAAGGGGCAAGGATAGAAAACAGCGTCGTTCGGGGGCCGGTATCCATTGCTGAAGGCTGCCAAATTAAGAATTCCTTTATCGGTCCTTTTAGCAGCATTGGTGCTGGGACGATGATAGAGAGTTCCTCCATAGAGCACTCGGTAATTCTGGAGAGCTGCCATATTGTAAATGTTGAACGGCTGGCGGATAGCCTTATCGGCAAAGATTCTAAGGTGGCCAAGCAAGAGGGGAATCTTAAACCCAAGAGGCTATTTGTTGGCGATGATGCCAATATAGAATTGTGAGGAGGTGATTAGTGATGCCAAAGATTACTTTCCGCGTCGAGATTTTTCGGGAAGATAACCTATATGTGAGCCTCTGTCCCGAACTCAATGTTTCCAGTTTTGGAGAAACCATCGAGGAAGCAAAGTGCTCTCTCAACGAGGCGGTAGAGGCATTCGTTGAGGAATGCAAGGCTATGGGAACACTTGAAGAGGTAATGAGCGAGGCTGGCTTTGTTAAAGAACGTGATACTTGGACCTATCGAAAGCCTGTTGCTGAAGAAATGCTATCTGTTGGATGAAAAGCACTATAAGAATTACGCCACACGAAGTTCCAGTGACTCACATTCGAACTAATTTGGCAAGCGCCGGTATAATGAGGGAGCGGTATTTTCAACTTCTGGGGCGTGTAAAGTGAGAAAGTGGAATGCCTGAAGTAATCATCATCGGCGGGGAGAGTTGGAGATAACCGATGCCATCCAGAAACTTATTGACGTGGGGAAAACAGTGCGCAGCCACACACTTGAAGGCTGTCAAATCAGGAATTCCTTTATCGGTCCTTTTAGCAGCATTGGTGCTGGGACAATGATAGAGGATTCCTCCATAGAGCACTCGGTAATTCTGGAGAGCTGCCATATTGTAAATGTTGAGCGGCTGGCGGACAGCCTTATCGGCAAAGATTCTAAGGTGGCCAAGCAAGAAGGGAATCTTAAACCCAAAAGACTCTTCGTTGGCGATGATGCCAATATAGAATTGTAGTGTGGTTTGCGGTCTCGAGGCAGGACTTCGTAGATGAATGGATGGCTCAGGTTAATCTGAGCTATATTGTTCCATTATCGTTGGATGCTTGGCATGGATATTTTCGTTGGCGTGGTAGAAGAATTTGGCGAGGTATCACTGTGGATAAAACGGAGGACGTAGTTAAAAAGCCGTGGAATTAGTTTCTAAGAGGGACTAAGCGAACCTGGAGCAAAAGCGGATGGTTTGTTGAACAACGCAGCTGGCGTAGGAGCATGGATAAGTTTGAGGGAATTCTAAACTAACCTACGGTGGGAAAAGTGAAATAGGCAGTTCGCATGAAACACGAAAACAGATTAGCTCTATTTTGAAGAGGGGGCTCTTGTGAAAGTATTGATCTTAGGTGTTACTGGAATGTTGGGACATAAGCTATATCAACTGCTAGCAGAAACTTTTGATGTAATGGGCACAATTAGAGGTAACTATAGCAGCATCAGCAAGTACGGTTTCTTTAAGGAGTCTGATATAGTTCCTAATGTCAATGCCTTGGAAAAATTTGAGATAGAGGAAAAAATTGAGAGAATTGCCCCCAATGTGGTAATCAACTGCATAGGGATAGTAAAATCTGTGAGGGAAGCGCAGGATAAGATGCTTAATATTTGGGTGAATTCACTGTTTCCGCATCAGCTGTATGACATCTGCGAAAGAAAGGGAATACGATTGATTCATATTAGCACAGATTGTGTATTTTCTGGCAAAAAGGGAGGCTATCGAGAAGACGATCTCTCAGATGCAGAGGATATCTATGGGAAGACAAAGTACCTCGGCGAGGTGAGTGGAGAAAGGGCATTGACTATAAGGACTTCGCTTATTGGAAGAGAGCTGTCAACCGCGAACGGCTTGGTGGAATGGTTCATATCTAACCTAGGAGGTAAGGTTAACGGTTTCACCAATGCCATATTTAATGGCTTCACTACTGTTCGTTTCGCTCAAATTATGACTAACATAATTGCCAAAGAGCAAAATCTAACTGGTGTTTATCACATCTCATCTGAACCAATTACCAAATTCAAGCTTCTTACCCTTATGCGGGAAAGGATGGGGCTTGATGTTGAGGTTGAAGAGTACTCAAACTTTTACTGTAATAGAAGTTTGGACTCAACACTTTATCGAAATAAAACTGGCTTTAAGTCTCTCTCTTGTGAGGAAATGATTGATGAATTTGCCCAGGATGTTCAGCAATACCAACAGTGGAGAGTAAAATGATCTTACAAAACAAAACAATATTGATTACCGGCGGCACCGGATCGTTGGGTAAGAACCTAGTTCGTAGGATAATGGCTGGGGATTGGGGCATACCTAAGAAAGTTATCGTTTTCTCTCGAGACGAAGATAAACAGTATTTGATGAAACTAGAGTGGAAAAACATGAAAGCAGCTAGCCATTACGTACTTTTTCGTAATTTTGAAGAGCTACTAGACTTCCGTATTGGTGATGTCAGGGATTATGAGTCACTAGTCATAAGCGTTAAGGAGGCCGATATAATAATACATGCTGCAGCACTTAAACAGATCCCATCTTGTGAATACTTTCCTTATGAATCACTAAAGACAAATGTTTTGGGTGTGCATAATATCATTCGTGCTATTAGGGAGAATGAAAATGGAGTCGAAACAGTCCTTGTTGTGTCGACTGATAAAGCTTGCAAGCCAGTCAATGTCTATGGTATGTGCAAGGCAATTCAGGAAAGATTCACACAAGAGGCAAATCTCAGATGCCCGAATACTAAATTTATCTGTGTTAGATATGGCAATGTGGCAGGATCGAGGGGTTCAGTGATTCCTCTCTTTAAAGAACAGATAAAAACTGGTAGCCCGGTTACCATTACTGCAAGGGAGATGACAAGGTTTTTACTAACTCTGGATGTCGCCTGCGATATCATCTTTGATGCGATTCAATTCAGTGATGCTGGTGATATATATGTTCCAGACATTCCTTCTGCCAAAATAATAGATTTGGCGGAAGTAATGGCCGAACTAATGACTGGAAAGGAAAAGATAGAAATCGAATTTACCGGAATTCGACCGGGTGAAAAAATTCATGAGATATTAGTTTCTGAAGAAGAGCTATCAAGAACGATCCGAAGAGGTAATTACTATGTAGTCCGCCCGATTCTGCCGGAGATAGGTGGAGGTGAAGTTGACGAACCCGCATTAACCAAAGAGTTTTCTTCTGCTGAATGGACAATGAGTAAGAGCGGGCTAAAGGACTTTTTGGTGAAAGAACGATTATTAGATATTTGAGATAGGCAATGAAGGTTATGACTGTGTTGGACACCAGACTAAGGATTATCGAGACCATCACGTTAAGTTTAGTTATCAAAAACGGGATGGATATTGTGATCATATTCTGGTTCATACTGGTTAAAATTTCAGTGATAGCCCTTGGGACTCAGAGTTTACGTGAGGCAACATTTTAGGAGGTTTGGCATGTTTAATGGGAAAATCCTTATTCTTAGTCCTCACATGGATGATGAAGTCCTCGGCTGCGGAGGGCTTATATCAAATATTATTATGCTTGATGCTTCTAGTCGCTTGCATATTCACTATTTTAACGATCAACATCCTCTGGTTGATTTTCAGACTTTAAA
>Ga0268285_1001408_pt1 | contig 11635 bp, 12 predicted proteins | sample saktaG_2_FD_190144 | JGI IMG/M metagenome (GOLD analysis project Ga0268285, IMG submission 190144) | Saline water microbial communities from Sakinaw Lake, British Columbia, Canada - sak_2013_06_06_120m | ecosystem: Environmental > Aquatic > Non-marine Saline and Alkaline > Saline ... | reverse complement strand
ATAATTAATAAGTGGAAAGTTGAAAGTTGTTTTATAGGGGGATTGTCGTCCGCAATCTATGTAAAGCGACTAATTAAATTATAAAATACAAATCAACAATACTAACTACTAATAACTATATTCTAACTACTAAAAGCACACAAAGAAATAATTTTCTCGTGTGCTTTTTTTATTTGCATCTTCTTTTGCAATAAATTTTAAGTGCAAAGCAGGGACAGATTTTCCGTCCCACATTTAACTTGAATATTTTAATTAACTGTTAGTATCAATATATTTTACAACATCGCCAACAGTTTTAAGGTTAGTGGCCTCTTCGTCTGGAACTGCTATGCCAAAATTGTCCTCAATGCTCATTAGTAGTTCAACAACATCAAGTGAGTCTGCTCCCAAATCTTCGGATATTGAAGATTCCATAGTTATTTTTTCTTGGTCAACATCAAGTTGTTCAGAAAGTAATTTTTTTACCTTGTCAAATGTCATTTTGTTTTCCTCCAATATATTAATTTTTTAATCGGCGAAATCGCCAATTTTGCGAAATTTATTATACCTATGCTGTGCTAACTCCTCTTTAGGTATCTTTTTTAGTCTTGCAAGGCTCTTTTTTAATGCCTCTTTAATGTTTTTTGCATATATAGTTTTATCTAAATGCCCACCGCCAATAGGCTCTTCAATTACTACATCAATAATTCCCAATTCCAATAAATCATAAGAAGTAATTTTCATAATTCGAGCAGCTTCTTTATCTCTTGACGCATCTTTCCAAAGAATACTTGCAAAGCCTCTTGGAGATATAACTGAATACACAGCATTTTCAAGCATTAAAACTTCATTAGCAACCGCCAATGCTAATGCTCCTCCGCTTCCACCCTCTCCGGTTATAATACTCACAACAGGAACAGAAAGGGAAGACATCTCCAATAAATTTCTTGCAATTGCTTCTCCTTGACCTCTTTCCTCTGCTCCAACTCCACAATGTGCACCCGGAGTATCTACAAAGCAAATAATTGGTCTATTAAATTTCTCGGCTTGTTTCATTAATCTTAAAGCTTTTCTATAGCCCTCAGGCTGTGGCATTCCAAAGTTACACTTAATATTTTCAGTAACAGTTTTGCCCTTTGAATGTCCAATAACTGTAATCGGTTTTCCGCTGATTGTTGCAATCCCACCTATAATTGCAGTATCTTCTGCATAAAATCTATCTCCGTGAAGTTCAGTAAAGTCTTTAAATATTAATGGAATTAAATCTTTAATATTTGGGCGTTGCTTATTTTTAGCTATTTCCATTCTAATGTTGGGGTCTAAGGTGTCATTCATCTATCTTTTCCCCCTTATGAAACATTAATAATTTACCCAAAACATCTTTTAAGTCATTTCTATTAATTACCATATCAATAAAGCCATGCTTTAATAAAAATTCAGCAGTTTGAAAATCATCTGGCAATTTTTCTCCAATTGTGCCTTCAATAACCCTTCTCCCAGCAAATCCAACTAATGCTTTTGGTTCTGAAATTATTATATCGCCCAAACTTGCAAAACTTGCAGTAACTCCACCTGTAACAGGGTCTGTCAAAACAGTAATATATAACAATCCATTGTCAGAATGCTTTTTAACTGCGGCACTAACCTTTGCCATTTGCATTAAGGATACAATTCCCTCGTGCATTCTTGCTCCGCCAGAAGCACAAAATACGATAACAGGTAACTTTTGCTCAATGCCTTTTTCAAAAAGCCTTGTAATTTTTTCTCCAACAACGCTTCCCATAGATGCCATCATAAAATTACTATCCATAACTGCAATTAAACAATCATACTCATTTATTTTTGTTTTAACAGTAACAACCGCTTCATTTAAGCCTGTTTTTTGGGAAAGACCTGCAATTTTTTCTTCGTAACCTTCAAAATTAATTGGATTTTTTGATTTCAAATTGCCGTCAAACTCCTCAAATTCTCCGTTATCAGAAGTAAAAAACAGCCTTTCATAAGCAGATAATCTATCATGATGTCCACAAAATTTGCAAACTTTATTTGATGTTTGATATTCTTCTTTAAATATAACCTTTTTACATTTAGAACATCTATGCACTAATTCTTCTTCTGCATTTTCCGCTTCAGTTACTTGAGTATTAGGAACAGTGCGAGATATAGTAACATATCTTGTTTTTTTAAATAAATCGGTAAGCATAATAACCACCCCTATATGCGAACTAAAGTTCGCAGTGAATAATGAAAAGTGAAAAATGAAGAATGTCGGTATCAAAGCCATTTTCTTTGATTAGATTTCGGATGACCAAAGGTCGCCCCTACGCAATTTTGTCGTGAATTGTGAATTGATTTTCATTCTACGTTCTACATTTTATTAAGTCTTTCTACAATGTTATGTGATTGCAAAAAGCCTGTGTCATATTTGCCTGCTAAAAAATCGGCATCTCTTAATATTTCCAATTGAAAATCGGCATTAGTTATAATACCATCAAACAAAAACTCTGAAATTGCTCTTTTCATTCTTGCTATCGCTTCTTTCCTTGTTGAGCCATTAACTATAAGTTTTGCTATCATACTATCATAAAACGGAGGAACTTGATAGCCTTGATAAACAGCGCTATCCACACGAACACCCGGTCCGCCGGGAACATGCAAGGCATTAATAGTTCCGGGACAAGGAGCGAAATTTCTCTTTGCATCTTCTGCATTTATTCTGCATTCTATTGCATGTCCTCTTTGTTTTATATCCTTTTGAGAAAATTTTAACTTTTGACCTGACGCAATTTCAATTTGTAATTTTATTAAGTCTAAACCTGTAACCAATTCTGTAACAGGATGCTCAACTTGAATTCTTGTATTCATTTCCATAAAGTAATATTTATGATTTTTATCTACTAAAAACTCAATAGTTCCAGCATTTTTATAGCCAACAGCCTTTGCTACTTTAACTGCCGCAATTCCCATTTCATTTCTTAATTTTTGTGTTAAAAATGGAGAAGGGCTTTCCTCAATTAATTTTTGATTTTTTCTTTGAATAGAACATTCTCTTTCAAAAAGATGAACGGTATTTCCAAAATTATCAGATAATATTTGAAATTCTATATGATGAGGTTCAATAATAAATTTTTCCATATAAACACAGTCATTAGAAAAACAAGATTTAGCCTCAGATTTTGCTGTGTTAAATGCGTTTTCAAGTTCTTTTTGTTTATTAACAAGTCTAATTCCTCTACCGCCACCTCCGGCAGTAGCCTTAACCATAAGCGGATAACCAATTCGTTTTGCGATTTTTTTAGCCTCTTCATAGTTTTTAACTATGCCATCAGAACCGGGAATAACAGGCACCTTAGCCTCCAAAACGGTCTTTCTTGCCTGTGCTTTATCTCCCATTTTAGAAATAATATCACCATCCGGACCTATAAATACTATGTTATTATCTTTTACCATATTCGCAAAATCGGCGTTTTCTGCTAAAAATCCAAACCCCGGATGAATAGCCTGTGCACCAGTTGCTAAACAGGCCGAAATAATTGCTTCTTTATTCAAATAACTTTGCGAAGAATTTGCAGGTCCTATACAAATTGCTTCATCAGCAATTTGAGTGTGCAAAGCCGTTTTATCTGCTTGTGAATAAACTGCAACACTAATAATACCCATATCTCTACAAGCACGAATTATTCTAACTGCAATTTCGCCTCTATTTGCTACTAAAATTTTTGAAAACATAATTTACCTCTTTTTTAAGTGGAAAGTGGAAAGTGAAAAGTGGAAAGTTTATTTAATTCTACATTCTACATTTAATTCCCTACTGCAAAAGTTAACTGTGCATAGGCGACTTTTTGTCCATTTACAGTTGCTACTGCTTTTCCAATTCCAATTGGACCTCTAATTTTAATTAATTCAACCTCTAATTCTAAAGTATCCCCCGGAACAACTTTTCTTTTAAATTTTGCATCATCAATTCCAGCAAAATATCCTATCTTGCCTTTGAATTGCTCCATTGATAATACTGCAACAGCTCCTGTTTGTGCTAATGATTCTATAATTAAAACTCCGGGTAAAACTGGTGTTCCCGGAAAATGCCCTTTAAAAAACTCTTCTTTGCCTGTGATATGCCATTTTCCAACCGCTTTTACTCCCGGCTCTAAAACAGTAATTTCATCTAATAATAAAAAAGGGGGTCTATGTGGAATAATTTCTTTAATCTGTTCCTGGTTTAACAATATAAACAATCCTTTCGCCACAAATATTATGAAATAACAAATAATGGCTGACCAAATTCAACAACCTGTCCATTTGAAACTAATATTTCCAAAACAGTGCCTTCAAATTCACATTCAATTTCATTCATCATTTTCATAGCTTCAACTATGCAAAGAATATCTCCTTTTTTAACTTCCATTCCAACTTTAATAAAAGGTGCTGATTCAGGAGAATTAGCCTCATAATAGGTGCCAACAATAGGAGATTTAACTACTTTCCCTTTTGTTGTTGTTTCAAATTCCGCCTCAACTATATTAAATTTAGGAGATTGCATATCAGAAACAGAATTTCCAATTTGAGAAGTTAAAACATTTGAAGATTTCTCCAAACGAATAGTTTCGTCCCCCTTTGTATATTCAAATACAGTTAAAGAGGATTTTTCCATTTTATTCATTAGTTCTAAAATTCTTTCATATTCCATATAAATGCCATCCTTTCATTTTTAGAAATTAGAGGTTAGAGGTTAGAAGTTAGAAATTGTCAATTTCAATTCTCAATTCTCAATTCTCATTTATTTATATTTTCCAATTAAAATAGATGCATTATGTCCCCCAAAGCCTAAGGAATTACTAATTGCATAGTCAACCTTTAACTTTCGCACCGTATTTGGAACACAATCTAAATCGCATTCGCTATCCTGCTGTAAAAGATTAATAGTAGGCGGGATAATATCGTCCTTAACAACCAAAGCACAAATTACAGCTTCAATAGCACCTGCGGCACCTAAAAGATGCCCTGTCATTGATTTAGTGGAACTAACTGCTAATTTATATGCATGCTGTTGGAAAGTAGTCTTAATAGCTATTGTTTCATATTTATCGTTTAAAAGTGTTCCTGTTCCATGTGCATTAATATATGCTATTTGATTTGGTTTAATTCCTGCTTCTTCAATTGCATTTTGCATTGCTCTTGCTGCACCATTTCCTTCGGGGTCTGGGCTTGTGATATGATAAGCATCTCCTGTAGCACCAAAACCACAAATTTCTGCAATTATAGTAGCACCTCTTTGCAATGCACTATCAAGAGTTTCTAATAATAATATTCCTGCACCCTCGCCTATAACAAAGCCTTTTCTTCTAACATCAAAAGGTAAAGAAGCCTCATCTTTGTTTGTTGCGGTTGACAAAGCAGTCATATTTGAAAATCCAGCTATTGAAATAGGAGAAATAGGTGCTTCTGCTCCACCTGTTATACAATAATCAATATACCCTGTTTTAATTAAATGAAATGCCTCTCCAATAGAATGACTACCTGCCGCACAAGCAGTAACAGAACAAGAGTTTATACCCTTAAAGCCTGTTATAATTGAAACGGCACCTGCCGCCATATTACTTATCATCATTGGAATTAAAAATGGTGAAACCCTATCTGGTCCCTTTTCAATTAATTTAGTATGTTCATTACATAGGGTATTAATTCCACCAATACCACTACCTATTATAACACCTGCACGATTTAAGTCAATCTTTTCAGTGTTTATTCCTGAATTTTTTATTGCCTGAATAGATGCCGCAATAGCAAACTGGCAAAATCTATCGGTTCTTCGCACTTCTTTTTTATCCATATAGTCTTGTGCATTAAAGTCTTTTACCTGCCCCGCTAAACATGCTTTATAATTCGTTACATCAAATTGAGTAATATTATCAATACCATTTTTGCCTTGTTGCAGTGAAGACCAAAAACTCTTCACATCATTACCAATAGGTGTTATTGCACCCATACCCGTAATAACTACTCTACGCATAAAATTCCTCCCAAATTCAATGTAGAATGTAGAATGTAGAATTAAATAAACTTTCCACTTTCCACTTTCCATTTTCCACTTTCCACTAAAGTGCTAATCCTCCGTCAATTACAATTACTTGTCCTGTAATATAGCCTGCTTTTTCGGAAGCCAAAAAAGCAACTGCATTTGAAACATCATCAATGCTTCCAAATCTCCTTAATGAGATTTTCTCCTGTGCTTTGGCTCTTATGTCATCTGATAATGCTTTTGTCATATCAGTATCAATAAAGCCGGGTGCTACTGCATTAACAGTTATATTTCTTCCGCCTAATTCCTTAGATAAAGTTTTAGTAATTCCAATTAAGCCTGCCTTTGAGGCAGAATAATTTATTTGCCCTGCATTTCCGTAAACTCCTGAAACTGAAGAAATATTAATAATTCTTCCGCCCCTTTTCTTTATGAGAATGGGAGCAACAAGTTTACACATATTAAAAGCACTTTTTAAATTAATATTAATAACTAAATCAAATTGCTCTTCGGTCATTCTAATTAATAGATTATCTCTTGTAATTCCTGCATTATTGACAAGAACATCTATTCCGCCAAAGGTATTTACAATTTCTTTTACCATTTTTTCACATTCGCTAAATGAAGATACATCAGCACTAATTGCAATAGCCTGCACTCCGAAACTCTTGCACTGCACAATTACTCCATCAACTTTTTCCATATTGCCAACATCATTTATAACAATATTATAGCCTTCTTTTGCCAAGGTTAACGCAATTCCTGCTCCAATTCCCCTTGCAGAACCTGTTATAACCGCAACTTTTTTATCCAAAAATATCATCCTTTCAAATACAATTAACAAGTAATAAGTAACAGGTAACAATTTCGGTATCAAAACTATTTTCTTTATTTAATTTCTTTGTGTCCTTTGTGGTTATTAATTATAATCTGCAACTTTCAACTTTCAACTTTCAACTTTCCACTTTTAATTTATATAAGCCATTTAATTATGCCCGCACCGTAACTAAGACCTGCTCCAAAACCAGAGAACATAAGTATATCGCCTTTTTTAAAACTTCCTTGTCTATTTAATTCGTCAAGCATTATTGGTATAGTAGCACTTGAAGTATTGCCATATTTATCTAAATTAATTATAGTTTTTTCTTTATCAAAACCGTATCTCTCGCATGCTGAATCAATAATTCTTTTATTTGCCTGATGAGGTAAAAAGAAAGTGATTTCATGGGCAGGAATATTAGCTATCTTTAAAACTTCTTCAATAGCTTTTGGCATTGCTCTTATAGCAAAGCGATAAACATCTTTTCCTTGCATATATAAATAATGTTCATTTAAACCCTTAACAAAATCTGGACAATTAGAAGAAAAACAAGTTTCATTTTTTAATGCACGAGAAACTAAATAATGTGCTCCCTCTCCTTCACTTTTAGAAAAAATGCCTAAAACTCCATCCTCTTTGCATTGCTCAACTATTATAGCACCTGCACCATCACCAAACAAAACACAAGTTGAACGGTCTGAATAATCAGTTATTTTTGAATTAGTTTCAGAACTTACTATTAAAACTTTTTTTGCTCTTTTGGATTCAATGAAACTAACAGCAGTGTCAAAAGCAAAAACAAATCCACTACAAGCAGCACTAATATCAAATGCAAAAGCATTTACAGCACCAATTTTCCCTTGAATTATACAAGCCATTGAAGGAAAATAATAGTCGGGGGTAATTGTAGTTCCAATTATTATATCTATCTCATCAGCTCTAACATTTGCATTTTCCAAAGCATTGTTAGCAGCAATAAGTCCCATTTCCCATGTTTCTTCATCAACGCTGATTCTTCTTTCGCTAATACCAGTTCTTGAAATTATCCATTCATCCGAAGTATCAACCATTATTGAAAGCTCCTCATTATCTAAAACCTTTTCCGGTAAATAGCTTCCTGTTCCACTTATTCGTATTTTCAATAAACACACTCCTATTGCATTAAAAATTTGTCTATGTTATAATTTATTAAATTATTAATGTATAACTATCAAATTATAATTTTTTTTATAATATTTGTCAAGGTTATTTTTTACTATAAATATTATTCAAAACTTTAAAAACATATAAAAGGAGAACAAAGTATGCCAAAAATCGCATTTATTTTTTCAGGTCAAGGGGCTCAAACTATGGGAATGGGCAAGGAATTATTTGAAAATTTTTCTATAACAAATCAGGTCATAAACGCCGCTAACAAAGCAAATATTGATATTCTAAATTTATGCTTAGAAACACCCGATGATGAATTATCGCAAACAATTAATTCTCAACCTGCTATTTTTGCTGTATCTTTGGCAGGGTTTAAAATATTGCAAGAAAATAATATCAAAGCATCTTGTTTTGCCGGCTTTTCTTTGGGAGAATGCAGTGCTTTAACTGCTTCTAATGTAATTAGTTTAGAAGATGGTTTTTATTTAATTAAGCAAAGAGCAATTGCAATGCAAAAGGCGGCACAAAATTCTAATGGTGCTATGTATGCAATAATTGGTTTAGATACTGGAATTTTAGAAAAATTATGCAATGAAGCAGAAGGCTTTTGCAAATGCGTAAACTATAATTGCCCTTCTCAAATTGTAATTGCCGGTGAGCAAAATGCTACTGAATTAGTTTCGCAAAAAGCATTAGAGGCAGGGGCTATCAAGGCTGTAAAATTAAGCGTTAATGCCGCTTTTCATACAAAACTTATGGCAAATGCAGCAAACGAATTTAAACAAAGCATTAAATCTTTAGAATTTAATGCCCCTACCGCTCCTTTATATTCAAATTTAACCGCAATGCCAATTACTAATATTTTAGATGTTCCGCAATATTTGTCCGAGCAGATGACAAATGCTGTCTTATGGCAAAAAAGCGTGGAAAATATGATTAGTGATGGTATTGACACTTTTATAGAATTAGGTCCGGGCAAAATCTTAACAGGTTTAATTAGGAGAATTAACAGAAATGTAAAAACCTATAATTTGTTTGATGAAAAGAGTGCGAAGGAAATTATTGAACAATTGAAATAAATTGAATTTTTATAAAAATGTATTCCAGTAATATTTATTGGAACACATTTTATCTGAAAGTCAATGCAATAATATTAAAACAAAGATTCGCTTTCTAAACTCTTACATTATACATTCTTAATAGTAGTTCATAAGTTAATTCTATACCAATACTATTTATGACTTCTTTTCTTTCATTATATAGTTTTTGCAATTTATCATGTTTGTAACTATCATTTGCATAATGTATTCCTTTATGGCAATTCGGGCAAACTGATATTATATTTTCGGTTCTATCAATATTAATGTTAGGATAATTTCTTTGTTCTTTCATTGGTATTAAATGGTGAGCTTCAACATAATCAATATTATATTTTGTTTTAAAAGTTTCATGCATAGTATTTATTTCGCATTTAAAATTTGCTTGTGATAATGCGGTTTTACTAATTCGATAATCAGTCGAATATCTTGCGTTTTGAGTTATAAAATCATCCAAAGTAGGTACCCTATTATTTTTCAGAGCAATTTCATCAGAAGTATATAGGGGGACTTTTTTTATTATTTCTTCTTCAATATATTCCTCTTCAATAATATCCATACCAATTTCAGTAGCAATATTAGTATTATAAACTGAAAACATTTCTAACTCTTTTGAATAGTTTTGATATGTATAATTTGAAACACCATATTTTTTATTATCTTTTATTAATATGCCGACATCTTCAAGAAATTCATCAAATTTAAAGTCAATATATTTATTTTTATATGTTTTTGGTATTTCATTAATAAAGTCGCGATTTCTATTTACTAATATTGAATTTACTGTTTTTGAATAAGGTTCATTCATATTATGCATTTTGAATAAGAAATAAGCAACTTCATCTTTTTTTAAATCTTGCAGATCAAATGTTGCACGAAGTAATAACTTTGGTGGATCAATATCAGAATCAGAAGACATAATAGCATAATTGTTTCGTCCAAAACTATCATGCAATATTGAATTCATTATTATATCAATCATTAATTCATTATTGCTACTTAAATATGCCTCATAAAAATTAATGCCTCTTTCCGTTATTTTAGCCTTTCGTCCTATGAAATCATATTCTATTAAACCAAAATATCGTGCCATTTCCGATCTTTTTATTAATGCTGAACCATCATCTCCAATAGCATTTTTTCTAAAAGTATTTGCACCAATAATTAATGGTTTATACTCTTTATTTGATAACCAACCTTTATTTTCATAGTAAATTTTTAATGTTGTAATACAAAGAACTAAAGTTCCATTATGCTTTGGCATAATTAATTTATTTCCTGTCATAAAATCCCACTTTCTAAAATTGTTTAAATAATTCTTCAAAAATCAATTTTACTAATTTTGAGGGAATTCCTTCACCAATTACATTTCTAATGAAATTTTCGTCTGCCCAATCCGGAATATCCCAATTTAATGGAAGAGTTGTTATTATCATAAGTTCATAAATCGAAAAAACACGAGGGTCAGAATACATTCGCCCTTTTTCCGTTCCATCATCAGAAATTAAATAACCCGGATGTACACAGGTTAAAGATGACATTACTCCATTATTTTGAGTAATTGTTCTTGAAGGTTTATCCCAATTATGCCTTCTATAGTGATTATAATGTCCTTTTATTCTTTCTCCATTTACTTTTTGAGGATAAAATATTATATTATCAAACGCAGTACATCCACTAGGAGTATGTATCATCCATTCTACCATTTTCCATGAATGAGTGGGAGGAAAATGCCATTTTGATATTTTTTCTCCACACTCCTTTTTGGTTTTGTATTGAGGAAATTTTTCTAATGTAAGACTCTCTCCCTCTCTAAGAGTTGGGTCTAATGATGGAATATCCCTTAATACTTCTCTTAATGTTAATTGGTTTTGTTTCTTTTTAGGAAAGTTCCATATTACATTAATATCTTTTTTAGTTAATAAAAATATATTTCTTTGTCGCATTTGGGGAATTTCATAATCCATAGCTTTAATAAGTGTTTCACTATTAAAATTATAAATCGAGGATAGCTCTTTTTTTATATAATCTGGAATAAAAAGAATTTCGTCGCCAAATTTGATTTTGGTTTTTAGTTGTCTTGGGACATTTTCTAAAAAAACAAATTTAGGTCTAACCCTTTTAATTACATTTATGGCATAGAATATTAATTGATTTCTTTCATCAAATTTTTCCATTTTGCCTGCAATACTCATTCCTTGACAAGGGGGAGTAGCAATTATTAAATCAACATTACTTATAATGGATTGCTCAACTATTTTTCTTCTTAATTCATCATTTGTAATATTTCCAATAATCATATTTGTATTTTTATATATATGCTTATAGAATTTTGCCCTTTTCTCGTCGATTTCATTTGCGATAACAATATCTATCCCAATATCTTTTAAATATGCTTCTGCAATACCTACATTAGCAAACAATGATAGACCTTTTATCATATTTATTCCCCTAAAATTATATAGGTACTGTCAAAAATTTTACTTTAAAAACAGCTGACAGCACCTAATTTTCGCTGTTTTTATGCGTATTTCAAACTTTTTATAAATATAACTTGCTCCTCCCCCTCAA
>Ga0268285_1001405_pt1 | contig 11640 bp, 10 predicted proteins | sample saktaG_2_FD_190144 | JGI IMG/M metagenome (GOLD analysis project Ga0268285, IMG submission 190144) | Saline water microbial communities from Sakinaw Lake, British Columbia, Canada - sak_2013_06_06_120m | ecosystem: Environmental > Aquatic > Non-marine Saline and Alkaline > Saline ... | reverse complement strand
CACAAGCAAATGCTACTAAACGTGTCGCAAAACTCGACCTATTATCATGTATCCATTTTTGCGCCCAATCGGATTTCTTTTTTATACAAGGATAATTTGATATTGCATTAAATAATTTACTTTTTTCTTCCTTATCTTTTATATATGTTTCAATTAAATTACTATATGTATTACTATGAATATTTTCCATTGCTATTTGAAACCCATAAAATGCTCTCGCCTCTGATACTTGGACATCGCTCATAAACCTTTGAGCCAAATTCTCCAAAACAATTCCATCAGATGCCGCAAAAAATGCCAAAATCATAGAAATAAAATATTGTTCATCTTTATCAAGAGCATCCCAATACGATAAATCTTTAGATAAATCTATTTCTTCTGGTCTCCAAAAACAATCTACTTGTTTTTGATACATACTCCATATATCTTCATATTTAATTGGAAACATCACAAATCTATTCTCGTCTGGAGTTAATAATGGTTCTAAATTGTTCTTTGACATCCTAAATTATATATAGCATAGATTTTAAATTTGTTTTTTATATATTTTAAATTTAAAATTTAATAACTTAATAAAATAAGAATGATTTTAACAATAGGCGAAAGAGATTTATATTTACTACAAATTGAAACTGAAATCAACAATAAAAAGAAGTTGTTACTTAAAAAAAAAAAAGATTTAGATAAAAAACAACAAGTTAATCAATTTTTAAATAGCGTTACTAAAGACTATCAAAAATATTACAATCATATTCTTAATGAAAAACAACAACAATATAAAATGCTTTTATTGCTTAAGGAATATTTAAACGATTTAATTCAAACTGAAGATTTGGTAGATGAACAACGTAGAACAGCAAAACACGACCAACAAAATATTCTAAAAGAAATAGGAAAAGTTAAAGGTGAATTAGATGATTTAATTAAATAAAATAAAATAAATACCTATATAATATATATATAAATGGAGGCAGAGTTTGTAAAACTAGAAAATACAATTGAGTCCATTGATGGAAAAATAAAACAAGGTACAGCTAAAGCACGACAATATAAGGAGACAATACTTGAAAAACTTAGAGAACTTCAGGAGAAAATTAACATGTTCGCAGAAGAGGCTAAGAAATCTCCTGTACCTGAGTTACGACAAAAATTACTAGAATCACAGGAAGCTTTAGCAACTAAAACAGAAGAATTTAACAACGCAAAAAGACAACTTGATGAAATAAACTCAAGGTTAGCAAATTTGGGAAAAACAATTGAAGAATTACAAGGTAAAATTAATGCAGATAATGACAAATTAAGACAATTGGAAGAATTACAAGGCGCAAATACTACCAAAGATGCAGAAATTACAGCATTAAAAACACAGATAGATGAACTAAATAATCAAAAATCACAAGCTCAAGACAATTTAGCAACGTCTCAATCACAACTTGGCGAATTTGTTAGTCGCATTGCTGCGATTAATGGAAGATTGATAGAAGAAATCGCTAAAATTGATTCTATGCTTAATAACTTAGACGATAATACAGATATTGATTTACAAATTAAATCTATAGGCGATACTCTTACATCAATTGTAAATATCATTAACAACCCAGAACAAAGAGGTGGAAGACGCAAAACAAAGAAACATAAAAAAATGCGCGGTGGTTATTTGTATAGCAAAAAATCAAACTCAAATAGTTCTTCTATGAACAATTCATCAAGATCTAACTCTAATTTTAAATCTAATTCTAAATCTAGACGTAAAAAAAGACTACTTAACTTTTAATTGAATTATTTTTAAGTTCACTTAACATTCCGTGTAGTCCAGGTAAATTTTTATATAAAGTTATTAAATTTTTACTTAGTTCTCTTGTTGATAAATTTAATAAAGTACATCTTTGTTTTATTATATTTTTTCGTTCTTGAAACACTTTTTTCCATTTTTTTTGAATTATACGTAACCAAAATGTTTTTAAAATTGCTATAGCTTCTTGTGTTGGAAGAATTATATATTGACCTATTTCAGGTTTAATATAATTCGGATGTTTAATTATATTATGATAATTTCTTATTGTTGGATGTTTTTTAGAATAAAGAGTATTAAATTGTTCTAAATAATGTCGTTGTAACCATTGAATTTCATCCTTCAATCGTACAAACTTATTATTATTATTATATTCATCTTCTGAATCTGAGTCATATTCATAATCTGACTCATATTCTTCATATTCATCTAAATGACTATATGATATTCCAGTTTTAGTATCAAACCTATCATATACCAAATAATGGGTTTCAATATTTGGGTCACTATCTTCTGTTTTACCATGTCTCCCTGGATAATGTAATTCACATAACATTAAATAATGTTGTTTATTGATCGCATTGTTATTATACATTTATTTATTTAATAATAATATATATATATTATTTTTATTCAATTTTTTTTAAAACATTATATATATAATATGGGTTTTGTAAACGAAAGTTCAAAATTATTAACTAATAAATACTTTTTGTATTTTATAGTATTTTTAGCGTCTACAAATGTATTAGGTTATATTGTTACTAACAAAATAAATGCTATTATATTTTTTATATTAGTAAGTATATTAACACATCAATTTAGTAAAAATATGGCAGTAATATTGTTAGTTGCAATAATTGCTACTAATTTTTTAATGGCTAATAAAAGAATGCGTGAAGGTTTAGAAGGTATTGATAAGGCAACAAGTGATAATGCAACAAGTGATAATGCAACAAGTGATAATGCAACAAGTGATAAGGCAAAAACTACTGGTCTTTCTCAAAATGTATTACAGAAAATTACAGATATAGACCCTGAAATTGCTGATGCTATTCCTTCTGTTCAAAATGACCAAACTACTAGCCCATCACTAGATCCAAACAATCATGATTTAAACAAAACAAATACAGAAACAAATGCTCCAATGGGTGTAGGGTCTAGTATGTCTAAAAAGCAAAGTTCCAAAACATCAGAACATTTTGGTCCAAGATTAGATTATGCCAAAACAATTGAACAATCATATCAAAACCTAGACCAATTATTAGGCAGTGATTCTATTCAACAACTAACAAGTGATACTCAAAAACTTATGTCACAACAACAAAATTTATTTAATACTATGGAAAAAATGGTTCCTATGATAGAAGGTGCTAAGAATATGTTGGGGGGATTTGATATAAAAAGTTTAACAAATTCTTTAAATAAAGTAAGTGATATAACTGGTACAAAAAAATAATATTAATATTATAATAATATATTAATGAAAAAGTGTCCTCCTGGTGTTATATGTGTGGAAAATGTATCTTTTTGTTTACTTTGTATCATTTTGTTAGTTATATGCTTTTTTATCTATATGAATTTTAAAAATAATACTAACAATACTAATAATAATATTACATTCGAAAATAAAAGAGATGGATTATTTAGTAGTTTTTTACCAAGTTGGCCATATAATAATTTACAAAAAGATGTATTATTAAATCCTTATGATGCTCCATATAAAGATGAACGTTATTTTGTTCAAAATATTCCTTTAAATTCCGTTCCAATTAATGTTTCAACTAATGTAGGAGCAGTTGACACTACATATCGTCAAATGGGTATAATAACTCCATTAAATGGCGCATCAAAAGATAATATATTACCACTTATGGGTCGCCCATTATTTACTAACAGAGATAAATGGCAATATTATACTATATCAAATCAGCATAATAATGTAAAATTACCTATTTCATTTAAAGGTCGTAGTGCTTTAACTGATTATGGGGTAGATAAAATATATAATGGAGATACTATTTATGTCGAAGGATATAATGATGCTTTTAAAGTAACAATTTATGAAAATGATACAATTAAGTATTTGCCTTTTATTTAGTATTTTATATTTATTATTTATTATTTAAATATTATACATTAAATAATAAATAAATAAATGACCAATTTGTATATTGAAACTTACTTCAATAATTTAGAAGAAAATGCAGACACTATTAATGTATCCTGTGTATCAAGTAATCCACTTAATTATCTTCCTCAAGTAACTAGATTTAAACATTTACGAATATTAAATTGTTCTAATAATCAATTAACTTTTTTGCCTACTTTAAATGAAAATCTACAAGAATTATATTGTTGCAATAATCGATTAACGGAACTACCTACTTTAAACAAAAATTTAAAAATATTATATTGTAATAATAATCAATTAACAAAGTTACCTACTTTAAATGAAAATTTACAGCAATTATATTGTGATAATAATCAATTAACGGAGTTACCTACTTTAAATGAAAATTTACAAACATTATCTTGTAATAATAATCAACTAACGGAGTTACCTACTTTAAATGTAAATTTACACACATTATATTGTCACAATAATAAATTAACGGAACTGCCTACTTTAAATGAAAATCTACTATTATTATGTTGTCATAGTAATCAATTAACGGAACTGCCTACTTTAAATGTAAATTTACAAATGTTAAATTGTCACAATAATCAATTAACGGAGCTGCCTACTTTAAATACAAATATAGAGGACATATATTGTCACAATAATCAATTAACAAAACTGCCTACTTTAAATGTAAATTTACAAATATTATTGTGTAGTAATAATCAACTAATAAAGTTACCTACTTTAAATACAAATTTACGACAATTATTTTGTAGTAATAATCAACTAACTGAACTACCTACTTTAAATGAAAATCTGCAATTATTAACTTACGATTATAATCCTATTTATGAAATAATAAATAGCGATGATTTATGTATAATAAATAAAAAACTAAAAATATTACATACATTTTGTCATTTATATTATTGTTTAAAATTTAAAACACAATTTAGAGATTTATTATGGAAAAATATAAGAGAACCCAAAATTATTCAAAATTATCATCCTAGTTATTTAAAACAATTATTAACAGATGAAAATGAAAATGTAGATATAGACATGGTTTTAGATCGTTGGTTATAATATTTACAATTTATATTTAAATAGAACATATTAAATATTACTATGACTGAATTTTGCATCGAAACTTACATAAATAATTTACCTGAAAATACAGAAATTATTAATGTAAATGGTAGACAACTTAATTATCTTCCTGATTTAACCAGATTTACAAATTTACAAATATTATATTGTTACAATAATCATTTAACGGAGTTACCTACTTTAAATGAAAATCTACAAGAATTATATTGTTACAATAATCATTTAACGAAGTTACCTACATTAAATGAAAATTTGAAAAAATTATTTTGTCACAATAATCAATTGGTTGTGTTACCTTCTTTAAATGAAAATTTACAAATATTACATTGTTACAATAATCAATTTACATCTTTACCTACTTTAAATGAAAATTTACAAGAATTATTGTGTGGTAATAATCAATTGGTTGTGCTGCCTTCTTTAAATGAAAATTTACAAATATTACATTGTTACAATAATCATTTAACATTGCTTCCTTCTTTAAATGAAAATTTGCAAAAATTATTTTGTCACAATAATCAATTAACCTTTCTACCTACGTTAAATACAAATTTAGAAAGATTATGTTGTGATAATAATCAATTGGTTGTGCTGCCTTCTTTAAATAAAAATTTAAAAGTATTAAATTGTTCTAATAGTCAATTGGTTGCTTTACCTTCTTTAAATTCAAATCTACAAGAATTATATTGTGATAATAATCAATTTGCTGTGTTACCTTCTTTAAATGAAAATTTACACACATTATTTTGTAATAATAATCAATTGACATCTTTACCTACTTTAAATGAAAATTTACATGTATTATTTTGTGATAATAATCAATTAGAATTGCTTCCTTCTTTAAATGTAAATCTACGAAAATTACATTGTCAACATAATCAATTAGCATCTTTACCCACGTTAAATGCAAATCTACAAGAATTGTATTATAATAATAATCCTATTTATGAAATAATAGATAGCAATTATTTATTTATTATAAATAACAAATTGCAAATATTACACAAATTTTGTAATTTATATTATTGTTTAAAATTTAAAACACAATTTAGGGATTTTTTATGGAAAAAAATAAGAGAACCCAAAATTATGAAAAAGTACCATCCTAGTTATTTGAATAAATTGTTAATAGATGATGCCGAAGGTACGGAAGATATAGACATGGTTTTAGATAGTTGGATATAAATAAGTATTTAAAGGGTAAAGAGGTGAATATCTTTATAACATTTAGAAACGTGTAATAAAGATATACTGAATAAAATTAATTCCTTAATATAATATAAATGAGTTGTCCAAATGCTACAGCACCAATAGATATAAGTATGTCAAAAATTACTGGCAAATGTGATTTAAAATGTTCTTATAGTTTTAATTACAATAATAGTTCTTGTTTGGCTACAAATCGGGGTAATTATATATCAATTTCATATGATAAATCTTCATCTCCTCCAGTATTATATAATGCCTTACAATTTGATGTTAAAGAAATCAGATTATACATTCCTTCATTACATTCATATAATGATTCTAAAAAAGATGGCGAATTAATTATTGTTCATACATCTAATACAGGAGACATACCTTTGTTAGTTTGTATTCCAATAAAAACTAATAATACATCTAGTAAAAGCGCACTATTGTTTAATAACATAATAAATACTATTGCTTCTAGCGCTCCTTCTGAAGATGAATCAACAAATGTTAATATTCAAAATTTTAATTTAAATTTGTTAGTTCCAAAAACACCTTTTTTTTCATATTCAGGTACAGAACCATATCAACCTTGCAGTGAAAATGTTAATTATATAGTATTTACTTCATCATTAGATATAACGTCAAATGCATTAACAAAACTACAATCAATAATACGAAGTAATCCATATAATATTAAAACTGGTCCTAATTTATTTTATAATGATAAGGGTTCAACTAGTAAAGGTTCTAATTTTAACTCGCAAGACATATACATTGATTGTCAACCGGTAGGTTCATCAGACGAAACAACCCAAATAGTAACTGATATGGGTGTGAGTGTGGATACTAAAGATTGGTTAAATAATCCTTTAGTAAAGTTATTTTTAGGTTCATTATTGTTTATTACAATATTATTTGTTATAAAGTATTTATTAGATATGTTAAAACCGACAACAAAAGGTGGATCCAACAATTATTTTACAAGTTTACAAAATACTTAAAGGTGCTGCGTCATGTGTATCATCTAATATTGGTCTAAATGGCGCCTTTACATATTCAGTGTTAAATTTTTGATTTGCCATTTTTTTAACAACTTCTTGCTCTAAAGTATAAGCAAATTGATTTGTAGGAGTAAAAGGAGTCCACTTTTTTGATTCTGTTGGGTAATACTCTTCTAAACCAGCCATTCCAGTTTGAACTGAAGAACTTTTAATCAATTGATAAGCAACTAACAAAGCCAAAATACCTAAAATTGGTTTTGAATATGCAAACAACATTAACGCAACTAAAACTACTACTATTTTTCCTATTGTTGAATCAACTATTGTGGCCGCTTGTTCTGGCATTTTATAACCCATCACTAAATATAAAACAAATAGTGAGGCAAGAACTAGTTCTGGCATATTTTTTTTTGTCAATAAATCTTTCAAAGATTCCATCTTATATATAATATACTTTTAAAAAAACTTATGAATTATATTTAAAGAAACAATCTAAAAATATTATTCTAAATATAGTTAGTTGAAATGAATCAAAAAACAAATAATAAAGAAATTGTTACTTGCTTTACAAGTTTACAAAATACATATTTAGGAAATAAAGGATATACTATACTTAAATCCGAAATGTCTATTAAACAACAACTTTCATTAAAAGAAATGCTTATGGTTAAACCATTTGTTCCTGGTTCGCCTGTTCAAGTTCAAAAATCATTCCCAGCGTATAGGGAATCTGACAAAAAAATATATATTCCACGTTATTTTGGGGAAGAATTGTTTGGACCTGTTAAAAATATTAAAATTACAGAAGGAAATGATATTAATTTAGAATTTAAAGGAACTTTAAGAGAAAATCAGGTTCCTGTTGTAAATAAATATTTAGACCACATTGGGGGTGGTGGAGGAGGATTACTTGAATTGCCGTGTGGTTTCGGAAAATGTTTAGGAAAAGGAACAAAAGTAATATTATATAATGGAAATGTTGAGTTAGTTGAAAACATACAAATTGGCGATTTATTAATGGGAGACGATTCGACACCTAGAAAGGTATTATCATTAGCGAGAGGTAGGGAACTAATGTATAAAATTAGCAGCAAAAAGGGAGATGAATATATATGTAATGAAAGTCACATATTGTCATTAAAGTCTTCCGTAAATCATAGCAAAAAAATAAAAAAGGGTGATATACTAGATATATCAGTTAAAGACTATTTAGGATTACCAAAATCTTTTAGAAGTTCATTATTAGGATATAAAGTTGGAATTAATTTTCCTGAAACTCATGTAGATTTTGATCCTTATTTGTTAGGTTATTGGCTCGGAGATTGGGCAAGTAAAGGTCCTCTAAAAGAAGGTTGCATTATTAAATATATTGTAGACTTATGTAACACCGAATATACGGACCTCTATTTAAGTTATATGTCTCAATTTAGAATTTGTAGTTTAAAAAAAGATAATAGATTCATGAGAATTTTAAGAAATAATAATTTAATTACCCATAAACATATACCATATAATTATAAATGTAATAGTAGAAATATACGACTGAAGGTTTTGGCTGGATTAATTGATTCAGATGGATATCATAAAAATAATTATTATGAAATTATACAAAAAAATAGTTTATTAACTGAAGATATAGTATATTTATGCCGGTCATTAGGGTTTGCGTGTTATGCACAAAATGGTCCAAAAGAAGGCGAATATAATAGAATTAGTATATATGGTTCTGGATTAGAGGAAATTCCTCTGTTATGTAAAAGAAAAATATCTAACAAAATACAACAAATAAAAAACTCTCTTGTTTATCGGTTAAATATAGAGAAGTTAGAAGTAGATGATTACTATGGGTTTGAAATTGATGGAAATAGAAGATTTGTTTTGGGCGATTTTAATGTAACGCATAATACCTCAATAGGTCTTAACTTGGTAAGTCGTCTCAATAAAAAAACATTAGTAATAGTTCACAAAGAATTTCTTATGAATCAATGGATTGAACGCATTGAACAATTTTTACCAAATGCCAGAATTGGCAAAATTCAAGGACAAATTATTGATATTGATAACAAGGATATCGTTCTTGCTATGTTACAAAGTTTATCAATGAAAGATTATCCTAGCACCTTATTTGATAGTTTTGGATTCACTATTATTGATGAAGTTCATCATATTTCTTCTGAGGTATTCTCTTGTGCGTTATTTAAACTAGTTACAAAATATATGCTAGGATTAAGCGCCACAATGAATCGAAAAGATGGCACCACAAAAGTATTTAAAATGTTCCTTGGTGAAGTTGTGTATAAACAGGAAAGAAGCAAAGATGAAAATGTTATTGTTAGAGGAATTACATATCAAACAAAAGATGATGAATTCAATGAATTAGAATTAGACTTTAGGGGACAAACTGCCTCATCTAAAATGCTTAGCAAAATATGTAATTATAATTATAGATCTGAATTTATTCTTAAAGTTTTAAAAGATATGCTTACCGAAAATCCTAAACAACAGATTATGATGATAGCATCATATAAAAATATTTTATCTTACATGTTTAACGCTATTAAACATCATAATATTTGTACAGTAGGATATTATGTTGGAGGAATGAAAGAATCCGCATTAAAAGAAAGTGAAACAAAACAAGTTGTACTTGCTACGTATAGTATGGCTAGTGAGGGATTAGACATTAAATCATTAACAACCCTTTTTATGATCACACCAATGACAAATATTGAACAATCGGTTGGAAGAATATTACGACAAAAACATGAATTTGCACCTGTTGTTGTTGATATTATTGATAGTCATGATAATTTTCAAAGACAATGGTTAAAAAGAAAAAGTTTTTATAAAAAACAAAATTATAAAATAATTCAAACTAATAGTTTAAATTATGACTCTGATGCCTCTAAATGGAAAGTAATATATGAACCAACTAATTATAAACCTAGAAAAAGTAAAGAACCAAAAAAAGATATATTGCAACCAAGTAGTCGTAGTTCATCTGATAAAAGTATAGCAGAAGATACCAATTCGGAAGAAGAAGAAGAAGAAGAAGAAGAATGTGATAATAATGATCAAAAAGATAAAGTAAAATCAGGAGTTTGTTTATTACAAATTAAGAAAACACCTAAAAATTAATTATGTTGCATTGAATTCATTTGTCATAATAAAATAATATATATATATTAATGTATATATTATTTATAAGAACCAACTATCATTGAGAAAAATTTAAAATTTTAAAAAGTCGATTGGGTTTTTGAAAATGGACATTTTTAAAAATGTCTAAAATGAGAAACCTGAAATCTTTTTTGAAAATTCAAAATTATTTTTACCATTGTGACGAGAATGCTCTTAAATTTTAACAAAATATTTTAAAATGTGGGTATATTTATTTGGCATTTTTGCAAAAAACTAGATTCTCAAGGATACAAAAAAATGCCGAAAAATGCCAAATAAAATAATTGATTATGTGTGATTCTAATTGCTTTAAATTTAAAAAGTTTAATAAAATAAATGCCACTTAAATATACAAGGATACAAAAAAAGGTACAAAGGATACAATGCCGATGCATATTGAACTTGTAATTTCTGATTTACTATTGTGGGCAATCTTATGTTAAAATGGTTTAATATATTTAAAAGTGCGATTGTTTATACTATTTTGTGAAAAATAGTTTAGAAATATAATATAAATGGTACATATGGATACAAATTTAATGCCAAAAATGCCAAAAAAAAATTATTGTGAATATTGTGACTTTGAATGCTCTAAACAATCTAATTTTATAAAACATACGACAACGTCTAAACATATAAACAGATACAAAATGATACAAAAAGATACAAATATGATACAAAAAGATACAAATATGATACAAAAAGATACAAATATGATACAAAAAGATACAAATATGATACAAAAAGATACAACAATGATACAAAAAGATATATTAATAACTAAAAAATATAAATGCGATTGTGGTAAGGCATTTTTTTATCATTCTGGATTATGGAGACATAAAAAAACATGTATAGACAATGAATACATAGAAATTGAAAAAATGGTGTCTGCAAATAATGAACCAACTGACAAAGAGTTAATGATGTTATTAATAAAAGAAAATAGCGAAATGAAAAAAATGATGATGGAAATTATTAAAAATGGAACACATAATACTAACAATAGTCATAATAAAACATTTAATTTACAATTTTTTCTTAATGAACAATGTAAAGATGCAATAAATATAACAGATTTTGTTAATTCAATTCAGTTACAATTAGAAGATTTAGAAGAAACCGGTAGATTAGGATATGTAGATGGTATATCACGAGTTGTAATAAAAAATTTAGATGATATGAATACACATAAAAGACCAATTCATTGTTCTGATTCAAAAAGAGAAATATTATAC